>OGHD01001236.1_pt1 | contig 10937 bp, 10 predicted proteins | sample 1571341 | NCBI WGS metagenome assembly OGHD01 (sample SAMEA2582026, study PRJEB24529) | metagenome | biome: Human gut stool | place: China | collected 2011 | reverse complement strand
TCACATTCGCCCCCTTCGGGGACGGTAGAATGCTACTTGCGAAACTTCAGTTATTTTCTATATAAAAAAAGCATGCGACCCGGAGTGGGGCGCATGCCTTTTATCTATATATATTTTAACTTTTATTTCTTGATCAATTATTTCTTGATCAATTATTTCTTGATCATTTACTTCTTAATCATCTTCTTGCTCTCGCCATTGGTATACTTCACGATGTATACCTGGCCACTCTGCATGCTGGTAACCTGCTGACCTGCCATGTTGTAGATGGCCTTCACGCCATTAGGCAAGGTGATGGTCTCGAGGTTCTTAATGCCAGTGGTGTAATCCTTGAAGGTGATGGTGCGGGTTACGCAGTTCTTCAAGTCGTTGGATGTAACGGTGAAGCTTACGTAAGTATCAAAACCGTCGCCGGTAATCTTCTTCGTAACGTAGGCACCTGCTCCGATGGCTTCCAACTGGAAGTTGTTGATATCCAAATTCTTATTGTAGCCTTCAATCTCCAACTCGCCGGCTTCATCAAACTCGTTTGTGATGTCCTTACCATCCATGGTAACCTTCTTCACGTCAGCATTGTAAACCATCTCTACATCGTCTACATACAATACATCAGGATTGGTCTCGCTCTTGCTGCCGCCGCTTGGCACAGCGCAGGTTGACATGGTAACCAGGGCTGCCTTAGGCATTTCATTCTCATTATCATAGGTGAATGGGATGGTAATCTCCTGCCACTCGTCCTTGCTCTCGATAGAAGAGTTGTTGGCACGGGCGATGATGTTGGCTGCATACTTGTCATCCTCTGGGTCCTGAGCATACTCGCCGTTGGTCAAGAGGGCACTGATGGTAGCCTTAGGATTCTTGTTGCCGTCGCCAGCCTTGAACTTCACCCAAACCTTCATGGCATCAGGCTTGTTGTTGAGCACAGCATAGAATGGATCGCCGTTGGCATCCACATCTGTAGAGCTGAAATCCAGGAATGAGCAGTTGTCCTTGCTTGATGGAGACATGTTGCCTGCCTTCAGACGACCGGTGGTGATGGTACCGTTGGCAGAAGCTGCAACAATTGAACCCACCTTCACTGGAGTAGAAACAATCTTCACACACTGCTTGTTGTCTTCTGCTGCGTTCTCGCGCACCTCAGAAGAAGCATAGGTATGTACAGCTGCTGAAACCATGCTTGCCATGCTGCCCGTAGAGCTCATGAAAGAGTGCCATCCGTTAGGTTCCTGGCTGGTAGCTTTATCATAAGATGCCTCGTGGAAATTCTCGAAACCGGCGTTTGGCAACTGACCCATCTCGTTGGTATTCTTGCCCAGCTTTACGCCAACAATCATGCTGCCAGCCAATGGAATATTGAGGCAGGCATTGAAATTGTCGCCCTTCAGTTCTCCCTTGAAGATGATGTTCACGTTGCCGAGACCTGGTCCCATCCATTCTACGTTCTTGTCGTCACCCTCGGTAATCTGGATGTCCTTTGCAGCATTGAGCATGATGACGTTGCCACACTTAGTTGCCTCTACGTCCTTGATAACGATGTTGCCAATCTGCATGTAATCGGTCATCTTGAAGTTGAGCAAACTCATGGTATATTTGCCTTCTCCCTGCTCATCTACGTTCACCTTCACGTCGCCCACTGGCATGTCCATTCCCATCATGTTAACTACGAGAGGGCAGGTGTACTCCTTTGCCATCATCGACATGGAGCAGAGTGCTGCTGCTACTAGAGTAAAAATTTTCTTCATAATTTTTCCTTTCTTTTATTATATTTTTGAAATAATTCTTTTATTTTGAAATAATTGATTTTCCTTTATTTCAGCTGATAGCTTAGTCCGATGGTGCCGTAGATGGGATACATCGACTGTTCTATCACGTGGAAGTCTTTCTTGAACACTTCTGATAAGCCCCAGGTTAAGCCCACGTAGCCGCCCCAGCGCTTCGAGAAATTCCAATCGGCACCTACGTCGATGCCAAACTGCCAGTTGCGCATATCGTCCGAGAAGTCGTATTCGCCACGCTCTCCGTCCTCATGTCCCAGTTCTACTTTGGGCCCCGTAGGGTCGCCCTGGCGCAGATAACCGTCGTAGGCGCTGCCCTCAAACTTATGCGAGGTGACGTAGGAGAAGTAAGGACCCAGCTTCAGGCGAAGCTTCTCGCTCACGTCGTAAGTGGCTTGCACTGGTATAGTTGCGAGGCTCTGATCAACCTTTGTTATAACGTTGCCCGTGAACACGCCATCCAGCTGCTCACCACCTTTCACCATGGTCATGTGGTAGTTCTTTACGCCCGCATCAATCTTCATGCCCTTGCCTTCGAAGTGCAGGCCGAACATCAGTCCCCACTTGTTGTCTAGGGGATAGTGGGCGTCGATGCCGAGCAGCAGGTTAGGCTGCAGCGTGTAGCTGTGGAGGGTTCGGATGGTGGCAGGCATGCCGATAGGGGCAGTGCCACCCAGGTTGTAGCCGATGCGTGCCTGGTAGGTGAATTTGTGGAGCAGTTCTCCCAGATTCTGTCCCCATGCCTCAGCAGAGCAGAGGCATAGGATTGCGGCTGATATGATGAATGGCTTTTTCATTGTCTTGTCTTCTTTTTTCTAAATCTTCTCAATCTCTTCTTAATGAATCTTCTTTGTAAGAATCTTCTCATTGAATCTTCTTTGGCAGAATCATTTATTCCTTTTCGCAGGCGATGCGGAACTGATCCACCCACAATGTACTTCCGATGGCTCCCATGAACGAGGCGCCTTCTACGCTCGATGAGCAGACGATGGCCATGCTGTAGCCCATGTTTCTGAGTTTCTGGGCATCCACCTCCTTCTTATAAACGAAGTCGAGGTCGAAATGGGTCCACTCGGGCGTGTCGCCGATGTCTGGCAACTTGGCGATTGCCACCACCTGAGGGCTGGTCTGCACGTTGTCGCCATAGAGCACGATGCTGTTGCCCTCGGCGTCGTGGTTGTCGTAGAACACGGCATAGATGGTGCCGTAGTCTTTCTTGCCTTCCACCACCTTCTTCTGGCGGTCGGTGAACACATCGCCACGCTTGTATCGGTAGTAGCCGCTGAATTTGGTGGGCTTGAAACTTACGGGCACGCCAAACTGGGTGGCCTTCATGGCATCCTTCAGTGCCTGACTGGCGTCGAACTTTCCGATGAAGAGGTTGCCCGCAGCGATAGGCATCTTGGCCATTGCGCCAAACTGGTCGGTATCGCTGGTGGTGAGCTTCACGCAGGCACCGTCGTAGCCTTGCTCCACAGGTACCGTTGGATATTGGTCTGGCTTGGCTGAGCTTCGGCTCATGTAGAAGCCCGGATTTCCCGTAGCCCAGTTGTTGGCAAGCGTACCGTCGTCGTTCTTGTCGCTCCAGACATAATATTTATGAACGGGCTTGTTTTCGTTGAGGAAATAGTTTTCGAAGTCGTACTTCATCATTTCGTAAACCACGGGCGGGAAGGTGAATCCCACTCTGTACTGCCGTTTCCAGTTGCCATCCTCGGAAGTAACGGTGTAGGTTACTTGCCCGTTGGTGAAATCCTGCACCGAACCGTTGGCAGGCGATAGGGTTGCGCCTGGTGTAATCTGGAATTTCGGTGCGAAGTGCGAGAGATCGGTTCCCTTTTTTACGAGGAAGCAGATTTCATTTTCCGTAGACATCACGTTCTGCAGGGTATCTGTGGCTTTGAGGAAGCATTCTTCCCAGTTGCCGTTGTTGGGGATGAAGGCCTGCTCAATGTCGCATTCGGCATTGAGGGGTTCATCCTTGAAGCACGAGGTGAATGCTGGGGCAGATAGTGCTATCGCGAGGATAGGTATGAATTTTGAATATCTTTTCATAAATGTCTCCTTATATTATATTTATTCGTGATGTTTCAGCTGCAAAATTAAGCAGAAAACTCGAAATTACCAAATATTTTCCTCTTTTTAGATATATTAGTTCCGAAATTAAACAAAATTAAGGCGGCGAAGCCCTTGAAACTTCGTCGCCTTTCAGATTTTCCAGTGCTACGTAATCTAGGTGATTCCCCGCCTAGATAGTAACGTCAGCAGAATCGCCGTCGCTACCAGAACCCGTGCTGCCTGGTTTCTTGTCGCCGGTGCTGCCCGGATTCTTGTCGCCGGTGTTGCTGCCGGTGTTGCTGCCGCCAGTGTTGCTGCCGCCGCCGTCAGAACCATCGTCGAGACCGTTGTACTCGGTCATCTCCTCCACCTTCACGCCACGGAGCATCGACTTGATGCGCTTGTTCATGTACATCTCGATGGCTGGTGCGAAGACCACGTGGAAGCCCTTGATGTTGGCGATGGTGAACTTTTTCGGGGTATCGGCAGGGGAAGTGCTGATGCCCACCTTGAAGGAACCGAATCCGTCGAGGATCACGCGCTTGCCGTCGGCGAGGGCATAGGCGATTTCGGTTTCCAGTGCGTTGATCACGGCGATGATGTCTGGCTCGGTGAGGGTGCATCGCTTACCGATTTTCTCGGCGATTTCCTTGGTGCGGATCACGCCGTCTACTACGGCCTTGCCGTAGATTTTGCCGCGGGTTGCTGAGCCCTTGCGGTTGTTCTTCACTTTTCTGTACTTTACGCTCATAATACAAAGATTTAAAGGGTTAATAAAATAATTTATCTGATTTTCCCGACCTGTTCGGTCGTTGGGCATACGCCTGACGTGATATGGTCACGCAGATTTCGCAGATTACGCAGATTTTTCTACCTGTTCGTCCGTAGATTCTTCTATAGTAGGAACTCTGTTTTTCCCCAGTTTTTACGGCGTTAGCCCTTGGCCGTAAGGCCAAAAATCTGCGTAATCTGCGTAATCTGCGTGACTTTATATAATCCAGCGTGACCATACCTAGCAGCTCATGCACGAGCTAACGCCCAGCGATGTGGCGATGGCTGTGAGCACCGAGATGACAATCTGAATCACTGTTTTCCATGTCTCTTTCTTCATAGTATCTCCTTTCTTGTCTTGAATCATTAAAACAAAATCTGATAACGGTTCTTCCTTCGCATCGTATAGCTCACATGAAGCCAGCGCTGCGTGCCTGGCGAGGCGCCACGAGGCTCCAGGATCATCTGGTCGAAATGACAATGCTCCTCGATGAAGCCGGAATACTTCTTCAGAATCTCATCGTTGGGGATGAAAAGATCGGCAGCCTCGCCCAGGGTGTGCTGACTGCCCGGCACGCCGTGCACAGCCAGGTTCAGCTGCGGACAGCGATAGCCACTCGTAACGGTGATGACTCCGAAATTCTTTCTCAGGGGTTCCAATACCTGCTCGCAGAGCATCATCAGGCGGATGATGATGATGGCATTCTGCGGCGTGTTGTCGATGCCATACTTGATGGCGGTGCCCGAACGGAGAAACTCTCCTAGGGTGAAGTGGGTGGAGAGGAGCATCTGCTGCATCCTCTCCAGTTCCAGTTCTGTGTGTTGTTCCATACGCATTAGATTATTAATTTGTGAATCTATCTTTTACCTACTACTTTCTTCTGAATTACACTGCAAAGATACAAAAAAAAATGGCTCTTGTCAAGAGTTTCAGGGTTACATTGTGGGTTACATTGTGGGTTACATTGTGGGTTACATCGTGGGTGACATTTCAGAGGCAAGCTTTGCGCCAACAGGAAGAAAGCCTTACTCCAATCCGGAGTAAGGCTCACTCCGGCTTGGAATGAGCCTTACGTAACGTTCATTTGAGCCTCACCCCGGCTCGGAGTAAGCCTCACTTCAGATTCAGTCTGGCTTTACTTCAGCTTCATCTCAGTTCATCACCATGAGCAGTTCGATGATGCGGCAGGGGGGATTCTTCTGCATCTGCTTCATGTAGAACAGGGTGATGCTGTCGGGGAAGATGCGGCAGCGCTGCTCCATGGATCTCAGCTTGCTCAGTGCATTGGCGGGGTGTTGGGGCACGGGGATGCCCACCTGCCCGCAGATGTCCTTATAGAGTTGCTGCAGCGACAGCGGACGGAAATGGGCGTCGTGCCAGGCGTCGCAGAGGTCCTCCTCTTCCTCCCCGCTGATGCTCTTCAGCGAGGCGATATCCCTCACGTCGTGCACGAACTCGATGAGCCAGCACTGCGTATGCGTCCATTGATACCGCTGTGGGTCCTGCTGCAATATCCACTCATAGTCGGCGAGCATCATCTCGTGTGCTCGCTTCTTCAATTCGTTGTATTCTTTTTTTGTCATAGGTGTATCATCTTGAAAATAAGATTGCTAACTCTCAACTATAAACTATAAACTCTCAACTCTCCCACGGCTCCTCGTCCTTCGGCAATACCTTGGCATACAATACCTCGGCGATGCATTCCTCTTCTGATGCACGCTCGTCGTATCTGCCGCAGGGCTGCCTCATGTAGTACACCTTGCCCGGACGGCAGAACTCCTGGTCTCTCACCTTCAGCATCTCTACGATGGAATACGTCTTGCCCTCCTGAGGCTTGTTCACGCGAGTCACCGTGAGCAGATAATCCGCAAGGTTAGCCCACTGCGCACTGCCCGCAATGCTGTAGAGATCCAGCGGCGGGAATGCCTCGTGGCCGTCCTTATACTGAATTCTCGGGTGCGCCACCACCACCGTCCAGACGTGATGCGCACGGCTCCACTGCTGCAGTCGGGTAAGCATCAGCTTCACCTTCTCCGTCTCCGTGGCACGGCTGCCGCCCTCCGTCACGTTGATGAACACATACGGGTCTATCACCAGGAAATCTATCTTCTGCTTCTTCTTCCTCATCTCGCTCTCGGCAAGTTCCGTGATGTATTTGCTGTCGGGCAGACGGCTCTTGGTGTCGAAGTCCACCATGTGGCTCATCAGGAATTTCAGGGCGTGGCGGTTCACCAGGCGCGCCTCCTCGGGCGATTCGTTGCCGTCCATCGTCTCCGTGTTCTCCACGCCCAGGGCTATGCGCGCTATCTCCCTCACGTGCTTGCCCTTGATAGGCTTCTCGAACGAGAAGAAGGCCACGCGCTTGTTGCAGTTGTACATCAGATGCGCCATCATGCAGTTCAGGAAATCCGTCTTTCCCGAGTTCGGGCGACCCGTCAGGATGATGAGCCCGCCATCCGAAGTGGGGTGGAAGATGCCGTCGGTGAGCTTGCCCATGCCCACCTCGTAGCCGTGGTCGTAGTTGCCCATCAGAATGTCAAGCACCTCGTCGGCATTCTCCTCCAGGTCGTACACGTCGCCCTCGTTCGCCGGCTTGGCCTCGCTGATGATTCTCGCCACCTCGTCCCTGCCGAACGCCTCGTACACCTCGCTGATGTCTTTCTTGCCGCTGGGCAGGCTCGCCACCTTGGCACGGGTGGGATACTGGTTGATGAGCGACTTGACGAGCATTCTTCCCGGACGGTCGGAGTCGCCGCATATCACGATGTCCTCAGCCTGCAGAATCCATTCCTCAAAGGCCTCGTGGCTCTCGGCAATGTTGGTGGCGGCGCCGTTGGCCACGCTCAGCACGTAGGGGAAGCCGCAGCTCATCAGGGTGAGGCGGTCTTTTTCGCCCTCGGTGATGATGATCTGTCGGATGATTCCAGCTTCGGGGCGCAGGTCGTTGATGCTGTCGATGCCGTAGGGGGCGCAGGGCTTGGTGGGCGAAATCTGGGTGAATCCCTTGCTCCATTCGCCGGTGACGGGGTTCTGCTGCACGCTGCGGAACTTGGCGTTGATGATTTTTCCGAACAGATGGTTGCAGTATACGATGGCGGGCACTTCCTCCACTCCCTTGGGGTCCTCGCTCTTGGCGTCGTTGGCGGGCTGCATGATGAAGGCGCACATCACGCCCTCCTTTCGGATGACGTCGGGCGATAGGTTCATCGCCTGGATGTATCTCTGCACCATGCCCTGGAGCGAGAGGATGCGCTGCGGCGGGAGCATGGGTTTCGCCTTGGGGTTGCGCTGGGCAACGTTGGCGGGGTGGAAGTGCTCGATGAACCGTGCCTCTTCCTCGGGGTCGCTGAAGGGGTAGATGGGGTAGAGGATGGAACGGGTGGCGGCATCTATTTCCTTGTAGTCGTCGGTGCTCATGGGCACGTAGTTGTCGGGCAGGTCCTTGCCGTTGCGTTTCTTGGCGGCGTAGCTGCCGTCGGGGTTGAAGCTGCCGTCGGGGTTGAAGCTGCCGTCGGGGTTGAAGCTGCCGTCGGCTCCCTGCTGAGCGTTGTAGCTGCGTGATTTCATCTCGTCGAGTTGTCCCTTCATTTCGCACGAGAAGCAGTAGATTCTGCCGTCGGAACGTTTCACGTAGCAGTGTTTCTTTCCGCAGGTAGGGCATGTCACTTTGATGTTGACGGGCTGCTTGTGGATCTCCTTCATGGCGTCCTGCGTAATTTTTCTGAGTTGCGCCAGGGTTACCTTTTCGGAGGATGCATCGCTGGATGAGGATGCATTGCTGAATGAGGATGCATCGTTGAATGATGAATCATCGCTTTTCTTGGATGCGAATTTTCCGATACCGTGGAATTGTTCCTGGTATTTCTGATAGAGTACTCTATCCGCTAGAGGAATTTTCTCTAGGATTTCGGGGAAGTCTGTTGCATAGTATCGAGGCTTCTCTCTCTTGTTTAGTTGTTGATTGTCTGCCATAATTTATGTTTGTTTAAATTAAAAACTGAAGTTTCGTAAGTAGCATCCTACCGTCCCCGAAGGGGGCGAATGTGAATAACCGCGGGTGGAATGACCGAAGGGAATGGAACCTGCGGATAGTCACAGATACTCTCTTATCGTCCCCGAAGGGGGCGAACAGGAGCAAGACTGGATGTGGTTCGCCCCCTTTGGGGACGCTTTCTCCCTACTATTGGTTGTCCGCAGGTTCCATGACCTTCGGTCATTCCACCAGCGGTTATTGAAAGTTGGCCCCCTTCGGGGACCGGAGGTTACTTGCGAAACTTGAATTTGTTTAAATTAAAAATTCAGTATTGTTGTTTTGATGAGAGGGTGTTTCATCTTTTACGACTTTCCATCATTCTCCATCTCCTTGATGAGAGGGTGTTTCTTCTCTTACGTCTTCCGCTAGGCGTACCGCCGGAATTGCAATCCGGCGTTAAAAAATGTCCCAACCTATTGATGCTCTGCGGATTTGCAATCCGCAGCAAGGGAGCATGCCATCTCCTCCATCTTCCAGCAGTGTGTAAACTTGCTCCAGGTGGCCTGGTCGGATGGTCGGGGTGGGGCTTCTGGCGGGATGCGGTGCTGGGCGATGGCACCATTGGGCAGCAGGGTGTCGTAGAATCTCTGCTTCGACGCCTGGTCCTGATACTCGAATGGAGAGACGGGGCGATTCTGTCGGATCCTCTCCCCGGGATGCTCTGCCAGATACTTCTTCGTGTCGGCGATGGCCTGCGTCACTTTCTTTAGCATGAACTCCTGGTTGATCAGGTTCTTGAGCCAGCAGCTCTGTCCCTCTATGGTACGGATGCTCATCATGCGATTGCTGTTGTTCAGCAGATAGGGATAGAGATAGTTGTTGAAGAACAGTTTCGTTGCAATGTTGGTAGGGCATGCGGCGTTGGGGTCGGTGTAGAGCCCTACCATCATTTTTTCGGTGGCATCGTTCACGGGTTTCACCACATTGGCGTAGGCATCGGGGTTGGTTTTCACGTAGTCAAGCAGCGCCCTGGCCTTGGTATACACCAGCTGTCGGTATTCGGCAGAATTTGCAATCTGGTGGGCGCTATCTTTATTGATGATATTTTTCTTTTTTATATTTTTCTTTTTATTAATATTATTATAGCACCCACCGGATTGCATATTTTTCTGCGAATCCTGCATGTTTTCCATTTCTCCTTCCGCTGGCTGATGCCAGATGGGAGTGTAGAAAGCCATTAGATTCTTAATGTTATGAAGGGCAGAGTCGTCCTTCCATACAAATCCGAATCCCTTGCAGCGAATCAGAATTTCGATGAAATCGCTTTTGCTGTGGAATTTGAGTCCTTCTGCAATGTTGTTGAACATGTTGCAGTCGTACATCTTTTCCAGGTTCATCCATGCAGGTTCGCCCAGATAGAGCATCAGCATCTTGCGTATCTGTCCGTCGGTGAGCCCGGCTCTCGCCCAGGAGGCGAGAAGCTGGCGCTCGGTGATGATGTCGACGCTGGTGGTGAGTGGCTTGATGGTGAAGTCGCTTGCATTGCTAGTTGTGCTGTTTGTCATTATAATTCTGAATTTTATGATTGAATTTGTTGAAGTAGAATTTATTCAGGTTGTTAACCACCTCGAAGCTCTTGACATCTTCTGTCAGATAACTGCCAAATGTGCCGAATGCCTTGCAAAACTCCTTTCTCAGATTTTCGAAATCTTTATCATTCATGCAGGGAATCACCCCTTTGAAGTTTGTTCCTGCTTTCTTGCAACTTTCGATAAATTCGCTATTCTTGTTGAGCGGAGGCTCCATCAGGATGATGCATACGGCCATGCGGTCGATGGCATCTCTCGAGAGGCAGTGATTATCGGGGACATCGAAGTATTTATTCACTGTGCTGTTGTTCATGTTAAGGGTCATTTCAAACACATTCTTGTGTATGCCAAAGTGCTTGTGCAGCTTTCGTACAAAGCTGCTAACTCTGCTACTCTCCTTTTTCAGAAAGACCCATCTTTCCAAGTAGAACGGATCTTCCTGAGCCATCTCTACATCGTATGTGATGTAGATGTTGCCCAATGAGTCATCGGGCTTTCCTTTTCCTTTTTCCATTATTCTTTTCTTTTCACGAAGGCGACTTTGCCTTACGCACTACAAAAGAATTTAAAAAAACTGACATAGCCAAAAAGCTCAATACTTCCTATACTATAGTCGTGAAGTATTGAAAATTGTTTCCGATCCAACTTTGTTTTCAGTAGGAAAATTGTTGTTTTAGTCATAATAATTCGCAACAGAAATTATGCAAGTAATGTTCGGTCCCCGAAGGGGGCCAACTTTCAATAACCGCTGGTGGAATGACCGAAGGTCA
>OGHD01001232.1_pt1 | contig 10949 bp, 7 predicted proteins | sample 1571341 | NCBI WGS metagenome assembly OGHD01 (sample SAMEA2582026, study PRJEB24529) | metagenome | biome: Human gut stool | place: China | collected 2011 | reverse complement strand
TGATGCTGGCTTCCGGCAACCTGCTGAAGCCCTCTGACGGCGCACCTGTTACCGTTCCTACTCAGGATATGATCCTGGGCAGCTACTACCTGACCACCGTTCGTGAGAACGAAGAGGGTGCAGGCAAGATCTTCCGTGATGAGAACGAGGCCCTGATGGCCTATGCAGAGCACGTTGTGACCCTGCACGCTCCCATCAAGGTCCGCCGCACCATGGTCATTGATGGTGTGGAGCGCACCGGTCTGGTGGATGCCACCGTCGGCCGGATCATCTTCAATAACCCCGTTCCTCAGAACCTGGGTTATATCGACCGCACCGACCCGGAGCACTGGCTGGAGTATGAGGTCAGCTTCCGCGTGACCAAAAAGACCCTGCCCGACATCATTTCCCGCTGCATGACCCGCAATGGCACCCGTGCCTGCGCAAAGATGCTGGACTCCATCAAGGCTCAGGGCTATAAGTACTCCACCCTGTCTGCAATCTCTGTTGCTGTGTGTGACGCTGTCATTCCTCCGCAGAAGGACGAGCTGATCGCTGACGCGGATAAGCAGGTCTCTCAGGTCAACAAGCTGTTCAACCGCGGCCTGATCTCTGAGAACGAGCGTTACACCCAGACCATCAACATCTGGCAGGCAACCACCGATAAGGTCTCCAAGGCTCTGGCAGCCAACCTGCCCAAGGACAACGAGATCTTTATGATGGCTGATTCCGGTGCGCGTGGTTCTATGAACCAGATCAAGCAGCTGGCCGGCATGCGCGGCCTGCTGGCCAACACCGCAGGTAAGACCATCGAGATGCCCATTCGTGCAAACTACCGCGAAGGTCTGAACATTCTGGAATATTTCGTTTCTGCCCGTGGTGCTCGTAAGGGTCTGGCTGATACCGCTCTGCGTACCGCTGACTCCGGTTACCTGACCCGCCGCATGGTCGATGTTTCTCAGGACGTCATCGTCCGCGAGATCGACTGCGGCACCACCGATGGCCTGTGGGTCTCTGAGATCCACGAGGGCAAGGAGAAGATCGAGAGCTTCCGCGAGCGTCTGATTGGCCGTTTTGCCGTGGGCGATGTGGTCAACCCCATCACCGGCAAGGTTATCGTGCCCGAGGGCAAGATGATCGACCTGTACGATGCCAACGAGATCGAGGCAGCCGGTATCACCCGTCTGAAGATCCGCAGCCTGCTGACCTGCCGTGCAAAGACCGGCGTCTGCGCACGCTGCTACGGTTCCGATATGGCCAACGGCGAGCCGGTCCGTCTGGGCGAGTCTGTCGGTGTTATCGCCGCAGAGTCCATCGGTGAGCCCGGTACTCAGCTGACCATGCGTACCTTCCATACCGGCGGTATCGCATCTGCCGAGGATATTACACAGGGTCTGCCCCGTGTTGAGGAGCTGTTCGAGAGCCGCCGTCCCAAGAGCATGGCCATCATGAGCGAGATCTCCGGTGTGGTCTCTCAGGACGACACCAAGAAGAACGTGGTCATCAAGGTCACCGGCAAGGACGAGAACGGTGCAGAGGAAGTCAAGAGCTACTCCATCCCGTTCACCCAGCATTCCCGCGTGATGCCCGGCGACCGTGTGGAGAAGGGCGACATCATCACCCGCGAGGGCGTGCTGTACCCGCAGGATATTCTGGCCATCAAGGGTCTGGAGGACGTGCAGAACTACCTGATCAACGAGGTCCAGAAGGTCTACCGTCTGCAGGGCGTTGAGATCAACGATAAGCATATCGAAGTCATCGTCCGTCAGATGTGCCGCAAGGTGCGCGTGACCGACTCCGGCTCCTCCAACCTGATCGGCGGTGCTCTGGCAAGCCGTCTGGAGGTGGAGAACATCAATGCCGATCTGCAGAAGCGCATTGATGCAGGCGAAGAGGGCCTGAAGCTGGTAGAGTATCAGCAGGTGCTGCTGGGCATCACCAAGGCTGCTCTGGCCAACGACTCCTTCCTGTCTGCCGCTTCCTTCCAAGAGACCACCCGCGTGCTGACCGAGGCTGCCATCAAGGGCAAGGTCGACCCGCTGTCCGGTCTGAAGGAGAACGTCATCATCGGTAAGCTGATCCCCGCCGGTACCGGCCTGAGCGCCTATCGCCACTTCGCGGAGGAGCTGGTGCCCGCCGCGGAGGAGGAGCAGGAGGAGCCTGCGGAAGTCTCCGGCGAGAGCGCCGGCGTGGAGGCCCTGCAGGAGGACGCCGCCCAGGTGCTGGAGGAGACTCTCGCAGAGGACGCCCCCCAGGATCAGGAGTAAGCACTTCCCGAAAAACAGATATCAAGATATCAACAGGCAGCTCCCCGGCGCACACCGTGTGCCGGGGAGCTGTTCTGCAATTTGCCGGGGCGTCTCATTTTTTATACACGGTCCACTGAATGAGCCGGACCGTGTTGTTGCCGACGTTTTCATAGCGATAGGGCTGGCTGCCCGGGAAGGACAGACAGTCCCGACTCTCCAGACGGTACGCTTCGCCGCCGGTGGTGACCTCCACCGTCCCGGACAGAGAGGTGACGTAGATCCAGGAGCCGGGGACCCGGTCCGGCCCGTCGTAGCTGCCGCTGATGAACAGGTCCAGCTGGACGCTCTCGCTGCAGGACTCCGGATCAAAGGGAAACAGCCGGTAGGCGATGACCTTTCCGCCGCACAGCCGCTGCCCGGTTACGTCCACCGCCCGGTGCAGCATGGTGGGCGGATCGTCGTGGCAGGCGATGAGCTGTTCCAGGGGGACGTGAAGCCCCTGGGCCATGCGGCTGAGCACCGACACGGTGGGGTTGGCCCCGCCGCGCTCGATCTGGCCCCACATGCTCTTGGATACCCCGGACAGCTCCGCTGCCCGATCAATGCTGAGCCGCTGCGCTTTTCGGATGCGGTGGATGTTCTCTGCTACTGCCTGCTGGATATCCATAGCCATTTCCTCCATTATCCTGAGTTTTTTCGGTATTATAGTATCGGAATCGACGGCGACTGTCAAGAGAGGATCGGGAGAATTCAGAAAAAGGGCCGCCCCCATGGGGGGCCCCTTGGCGTATGCTGCGGTTATGGCAGATAGTTCAGGGGGTCCACGATGGTGCCGTTGCGGGTCATGCCGAAGTGGCAGTGCGGCCCGCTGCTGATGCCGGTGGAGCCCATGCGGGCGATCTGCTGCCCCTTGTACACATGCTGCCCCACAGATACCAGCAGGGAGCTGTTGTGGCCATAGGTGGTGACAAAACCGTTGCCGTGGTTGATCTTCACGCAGTAGCCCAGGCCGCCATACCATCCGGCCAGGGTCACGGTGCCTCCATCGGCGGCATAAATGGCGGTGCCGTAGCTGTTGGCAATGTCCAGCGCCTCGTGATAGCTGGAGGCACCGGGCACACTGGGCCGACGGGGACCGAAGAAGGAGGTGATCACGCCGTAGCAGGGCCAGCGGAAGCTGCCGGTGGGGAACCAGGTGGGCCGGGCCTTGGTGCCCCGGGCCCGAAGCTCTGCCACAGGCTGGCTCAGGGTCACGGAGGCCACATATTCCCGGGCGGTCTCCTCGCCGTTGATGAAGGTGACGTTGGCGGTAACGTCGGCCTTGCCGTATACGCCCTTGGACAGGACCTTGCTGTCGCCCTGGTACATATTGGGATCGTCCTTGTAATTCACGTCAAAGGGCAGGTCCCGGACATAGCTCTGCCGTTCCACGTCCACCACCGTCAGATAGGGCACGGCGTTGGAAATGGTCAGCTGGTCGCCGGCATGGAGCACGGCGATGTCATAGCCGGGATTCAGGTTCAGCAGCTCCTGATTGGTCATGCCATTCTGTTCGGCGATAGCGGACCACACATCACCGGGCTTCACGGTGTATACCACGGCCCCGGCCTTGGTGGCGTTGAGCTTCTCGGCAATATAGCCCAGGTTGGAGATCAGAGAGCTGTCTACATAGCCCTCCTTCACCTCTACATCCTCCACGAAATAGCAGTCCACGGTGCTCTCGGTGATATAACCCACCTTCATCTGCTCCATCAGCTGCTCAATGGCTCCGGGGAAGGTGGTGGCAGCCACGGCCTCGCCGTCTACATACAGGGTATAGCCATAGGTGACGTCACCGATCTGGGCGGTGAGGCTCCCGGTAAGGTCCTCCCGGCTCTCTACTTCCCGGCGGGGGACCACATGGGACTGGGTAGACAGCAGGCTCCGGTCGATGGTGTAGCTCTCGTCTCCCAGGGTCTGGCGGGTGACGGTTTGCAGCTGCTCCACCGCCAGATTCACGGTGCGGCGGGAGCTGACGGTGCCCAGGTTGATGCCGTCGTAGCGGACGGTGGTTCCCACGGTGTACACCGACAGCAGCACGATCACCGCCGCAGCGCTGACGCAGGTGCCCAGGAAAATGGCCGGGTGCAGACGCATACGCTCCCACAGGGCGCGGATGCTGCCGCTGCGGCGGATGCTGTGCTTGCGGCGCACGGCAAATTGCTCCCGCAGGCCCGCGCCTATCCGGGGAAGGCTGCCCCAGGCAAACAGCAGCAGCTGAGCCAGGCGGCTTTCGGACTCCGGAAATTCCCGGCGCTTTTTCTGCTGGGCCAGACCACGCAGCCGCTGCCGGGCGCTGCGCAGGGGCGCGATGATATGGCGCTTTACGGCGGTTTGAATATCCAGATCCAGCCAGTCCGGATTCTCCTGGGTGTACCAGACCCAGTCCTTCAGATTCTGCCGCCACAGCTGCCAGATATTCCGGCGCTCCTTCGGCGTTATGTTGACGTCGTGGACGTCTTTATGCATCAGGTCTTGTTTCATAATAAGGGAACCCCTAAAAAGTTACAAATTCGTTACAAAAACATATGATACATTCTTTTTTCCCGCCCGTCAAGGGATTTGGAAGGAATTAACATCTTTTTCATATTTGATTCCTGGAAATTTGCCGGTATTTGCCGGGAAAATGGCCATCCGGCGGATCGTTCACCCGGGCAAAATTAGGGATTTACTTTTTGTATAAAGCACGGTATAATCTACTTACTGTATAGAAAAGAGATAGGTGAGAGAATGGCAACTGATTTTTCCCGCACCCTGAGCCTGCTGCGGCAGGAGAAGGGCGTGTCCCAGCGGAAGGGGGCGGCGGAGCTGGGCATCAGCCAGGCGCTGCTGAGCCACTATGAAAACGGCATCCGGGAGCCGGGCCTGGCCTTCGTGACCCGGGTGTGCGACTATTACCATGTGTCGGCGGACTATCTGCTGGGCCGGACCCTGAGCCGGGACGGGTCCATCATCGACGCCGGAGACGTGTACGACGCCTCCGGGGAGAAGGGCAGCCTCCGGGGCAGCATCATGGCTACCCTGCAAAAGAAGCTGGTGGTGAACACCGTCAGCGTCCTGTTCGACCAGCTGGGAAAGACCGGCAGCCGTCCGGCCATCACCGCCGCCGGAGACTATCTCAGCGGGGCGCTGTACGGCCTGCTGCGGCAGCTGTACCGCCGCTGCGGCGGCAACGAGGACTTCTTCGCCGTGGCCCCCGGGGACTATGACGCGGGCCTGGGCCAGGCGGATATGACCCTCAGCCGCGTGCGGTACCGTCAGGCCCTGGACCAGGCGGAGGACCTGCCCCAGATGACGCCGGATACCCTGACGGCAGCGTATCCCGGCCTGGGCCAGAGCGTGGCCCAGGTGATCCACAACACCGACGAGCGGTGCAAGACCCTGCAATAATCAAATAGGAGGGATCCCCCATGTCTGACGAGACCCGCGCCAACGCCACCGTGTTCGACTACCTCCGGTGGCGGGGCGACCTGACCCTTGCCCAGGACGGCTTCAACGAGGTGGACAGCCTGATCCTGTGCATCATTTCCTACATCAATCTGAAGAAGCTCCGGCAGCTGTGGAGCTTCGACCCCAAGGACGCCATGCCCATGGGGGATGTGTGCCGCCAGCTGACGGAGGAGGACGAGCAGCTGGGCCTGTCCACTCTGGACTATATCCCCCTGATGCGGGCGGCGGCGGAGACGGCCCGGTTCCGGGACGTGTCGCTGTTCGCCTTTGAAAGCCTCCACGACGAGGCCCAGCAGATGCAGTTTGCCGCCGTATCCTTCCTGCTGCCGGACGGCAGCGTATACGTCGCCTATCGCGGCACGGACATGACCATTGTGGGCTGGCAGGAGGACTTCAACATGAGCTTCCTGTCCGCCGTTCCCGCCCAGCTGAAGGCCACGGAGTACGCCGAGGCCGTGGCCCGGGCCTGCCCCCGGCGGCCCCTGCGCATCGGCGGACACTCCAAGGGAGGAAATCTGGCGGCCTGGGCGGCGGTCCACCTGGACGAAAAGCTCCAGCGCAAACGGCTCATCGCCGCCTACAACAACGACGGCCCCGGCTTCAGCCGGGACCTGGTAAACGAGCCGTGCTACCAGGCAGTGGCAGACCGGCTGTTTACCTTCATTCCCGCCTCGTCCATTGTGGGCGTGCTGCTGGAGCATGCCGAGGACTACGAGGTGGTGGACAGCACCGCCCGGTCCATCATGCAGCATGAGCCCCTGTCCTGGTGCGTGGAGGGGCCCCACTTTGTCCACCTGGGCCAGCGCTCCCAGCTGGGCCAGCTGTCCGACGGGGTGCTGCGGGAGTGGATCGGCTCCATGACTCCCCAGGAGCGGGAGCAGTTCTCCCGGGCGTTTTTCGATATTCTCAGCCGGGGCGGCCGGACCAAGACCCTGGAGGAGCTGCGCAGCGGCGGACTGGCCGCCGGAGCGGCCCTGCTGCGGGAGTATGCCGGGGCCGACGAGGAGAAGAAAAAAATCATCACCGAGATTTTCCGCCGCCTGGCGGTGGACGTGAAGGACGAGCTGGTAAAGGCTGCCGGAGCCAGCGTTCGCCGGGCGGGAGAGAGCATCCTGGCCACCGGCCAGGCCATCGCCGACCTTCGAAAGTAAAATATTGCACTATATATCGATTTTACTGCCGTGTTCTATATGACACGGCAGTAAAATTTTACCATTTTGAAAACTTTGTTACCAATCTGTAATTTTTTGTAGCTTTTTTGAAACCATTGTGGTATGATATCTCTTGTCCTTTGGAAAATCCCCTTATGGAAAGGAAGTCTTATCCTATGGTATCCCGACGTTTCGCCTGTCTGCTGCTGGCCGCATCCATGACGCTGTCCAGTATCTGGATCGTCAGCGCAGATCAGAGCCATCAGATACAGGACGCGGCTGCCGCCGCGGCCACCTATTCCGCCGCCGTCCAGGTGCTGGAGGGCGCGGGCCTGTCCCAGTCCGCCGAAGCCAATGCGGGCATCGCCATTGACATGGGCCTGCTGGACCGGGAGGAGACCCTGGACCTGTCCCAGCTGTCCGTCCAGGCGGTGCAGCTGCAGCAGGAGGAAGAAGCCCGTCAGGAGGAGGCCGCCCGTCAGGCCGCTCTGGACGCGGCGCACCGCACCGGCCGTCAGGCCGCCCGCCAGGCCCTGCTGGACGCCTATGACGGCGCCATGGCCACCCGTCAGATCACCGTGTACGCCGCACCCAGCGACAGTGCCGCCTCTCTGCGGACCCTGCGCCAGGGCAAGGTGGCCCGGCTCAACGACGTCACCGAGGACGGCAGCTGGTATCAGATCACCTTCAGCGGCACCACCGGCTATGTCCGGTCCGACGCGTGCCAGGCTGTGCAGTACAGCGATTACGCCGGGACCTCCGCCGTGAAGAGCGCCCGGGAGGACCTGGTGGACTATGCAAAGTCCTTCCTGGGCACCCGCTATGTGTGGGGCGGCGCGTCCCCCAGCGGGTTTGACTGCTCAGGCTTCACCATGTACGTCTACGCCCACTTCGGCTATCGCATGTCCCCCGGGGCCGAGATCTACACTCTTTCCCTACACGACGCTCTTCCGATCTTGTATGCCTTCACCCGGGTGTCCTCCGCCCAGCGCCTGCCCGGCGACCTGGTGTTCTTCTCCTATGGCGGCGGCGACATCTCCCATGTGGGCATTTATCTGGGCGGCGGTGCGTTCATCCACGCCACCTCCAACGGCGGGGTCAAGATCAGCTATTTCGATGGCTATTACAGCAGCACCTATGTGGGTGCGGTGCGGATCCTGGCCGACTGACAACGATTTACTCTCTCATCCCCCCTTTGCTTCTCCGCGCAGCGGTCCCACGCTGCGCGGAGAACTATTTTTTCTGCCGGGTTTCACCGAATCCGTTTGCCGTATTTTCGCTTTTGTGCACGATTCAAAGACAAAAACACTTATTTTGGCGATGAAGGGTTGACCTTTCCGCATTTTCCCCCTATAATGAAGGTACTGACGATTTCTTTACATAAGGAGGCGATGCGGCGTGGCCGCCATCAACCGCAGCACCGATATGACCACCGGCTCCATCTGGAAGCGCATGGTCAGCTTCGCAGTGCCGGTCTTTTTGGGCAATCTCTGCCAGCAGCTGTACAACACGGTGGACAGCGTCATCGTGGGCAAATTTGTGGGCAAGCAGGCTCTGGCCGCTGTGGCCAGCAGCGGCAACCTCATTTTTATGATGACAGGCTTTTTTATGGGTCTGTTCATCGGCGCGGGCATCGTCATTGCCCAGTATTTCGGGGCCAAGAACTATGAAAAGGTCCGCGCCGCCGTCCATACGGACTTTGCCTTCGCTCTGTGCTGCGGCGTATTGCTGACGCTTCTGGGTGTATTCTTCACCCCCACCATCCTCACCTGGATGCGCACTCCGGCGGACGTGCTGGACACCTCCATTCTGTATTTCCGGCTGTACTTCCTGGGAAGCCTGGCCACCATCCTGTATAACGCAGGCATGGGCATTCTGCAGGCGGTGGGCGACAGCCGCAGCCCCCTGTACTATCTGGTTATCTCGTCGGCGGTCAACGTGGCCCTGGACCTGCTGTTTGTGGGGGCCATGGATATGGGCGTGGCAGGCGCCGCCGTAGCCACCGTGATCAGCCAGGTGGTCAGCGCCGTTCTGTGCATCATCAAGCTGACCCGGTCCGACGGGCCGTACCGGCTGGAGATCAAGCGCATCGGCTTTGATCTGCCTCTGCTGAAGAAAATCACTTCCCAGGGCGTTCCCTCCGGCGTGCAGAACTCCATCATCGCCATCGCCAACGTGGTGGTGCAGTCCAACATCAACACCTTCGGCTCCGACGCCATGGCGGGCTGCGGCTCGTATTCCAAGGTGGAGGGCTTCGTGTTCCTGCCCATCACCGCCTTCGCCATGGCTCTGACCACCTTCATCGGCCAGAATCTGGGAGCGGGGCAGTTTGACCGGGCCAAGCAGGGCGCACGGATCGGCATCCTGTGCTCCATGGCTATGGCGGAGCTCATCGGCGTGGCGCTGTTTTTCCTGGCCCCCTATGCCATGCGGCTGTTCAACGACGACCCGGCCGTGGTGGCCATCGGTGTGCGTCAGTCCCACATCGAGGCACTGTTCTTCTGCTTCCTGGCCTTTGCCCACGGCGTGTCCGCCGTGCTGCGGGGCGCGGGCCGGGCCCAGGTGCCTATGTACACCATGCTGGGCTGCTGGTGCATCCTGCGGGTCAGCTATATCACCCTGGCTCTGAAGGTCTGGCCGGATATTGCCACCATCTTCTGGGCCTATCCCATCACCTGGAGCGTCAGCTGCGTGGTGTTCCTGATTTATTACCTGAAGGCCGACTGGGTCCATGCCCTGGAAAAGAGCCTGTGAATACGATGCAACCCCCTGACGAAATTTTTTCGTCAGGGGGTTGATTTTTGTGCGTGGCGGGAATATACTACCAGCATACCAAGTTGGTAGTAGTTTTTGAGAACCGAGGTCATTCCCATGGAAGCGTCTGTGGTTTTCCGATGTTGTAAGATGTCCGTCCGCTGAAAAAACAACCAACATCTTACAATATAAAGGAGAAATCAACCATGTCTCATATCTATACCTCCGCTGATCAGCTGATCGGCCGCACCCCCCTGCTGGAGCTGACCCATCTGGAGAAGAAATACGGCCTGAAGGCCCGGATCCTGGCCAAGCTGGAGTATCTGAACCCCGCCGGGTCCGTGAAGGACCGCATCGCCCGGGCCATGATCGACGATGCCGAGGCCAGGGGCCTGCTGCATGAGGGCAGCGTCATCATCGAGCCCACCTCCGGCAACACCGGCATCGGCCTGGCCTCCGTGGCCGCCGCTCGGGGCTATCGGGTCATCATCGTCATGCCCGAGACCATGAGCGTGGAGCGCCGCCAGCTGATGAAGGCTTACGGTGCCGAGCTGGTGCTCAGCGAGGGTGCCAAGGGCATGAAGGGTGCCATTGCCAAGGCCGATGAGCTGGCAAAGGAGATCCCGAATTCCTTCATCCCCGGCCAGTTTGTGAACCCGGCCAACCCCCAGGCACACATCGAGACCACCGGCCCCGAGATCTGGGACGATACCGACGGTAAGGTGGACATCTTTGTGGCAGGCGTTGGCACCGGCGGCACTGTGACCGGCGTGGGCAAGTACCTGAAGAGTAAGAACCCTGACGTGAAGGTCGTGGCCGTGGAGCCTGCCTCCTCCCCGGTGCTGAGCAAGGGCACTGCTGGTGCGCACAAGATCCAGGGCATCGGTGCAGGCTTTGTGCCGGACGTGCTGGACACCAAGGTTTATGACGAGATCATTGCCGTGGAGAACGACGACGCCTTTGCCACCGGTCGGCTGATCGGTCACAAGGAGGGCGTGCTGGTGGGCATTTCTTCTGGTGCTGCCGTCTGGGCTGCCCTGCAGCTGGCAAAGCGCCCGGAGAACGCTGGCAAGAACATCGTGGTGCTGCTGCCCGATACCGGCGACCGCTACCTGTCCACTCCGCTGTTCGCAGACTGATCACTCTATTTGTAAAACCGTTGCATCCCGCCCGGATTTCCGGGCGGGATTTTTTTGCACTCCGGCCGCCGGATGAATCTATTGACGAACACCCTAAAAAAAGGTATACTGTACAGGTACAATTGAATATTGTCGGGGTGTTGCGCAGTTGGTAGCGCGCCTGCTTTGGGAGCAGGAGGCCGCGAGTT
>OGHD01001227.1_pt1 | contig 10963 bp, 10 predicted proteins | sample 1571341 | NCBI WGS metagenome assembly OGHD01 (sample SAMEA2582026, study PRJEB24529) | metagenome | biome: Human gut stool | place: China | collected 2011 | reverse complement strand
GCATTCCTTTCTATCAGAAAGCAGACGGCAAATGGTTCTGCCAACACCTCAAGCAACGCAGAAGCGGGATCGCCCTTGAAATCATTCGTTACCTTGTCGATCTCGTCAAGGATAAACACAGGGTTTGAGGTTCCAGCCTTCTGAAGGTTCTGAATGATACGTCCGGACATCGCACCAATGTAGGTACGACGATGGCCACGTATCTCCGCCTCATCATGCAAACCGCCCAACGAAACTCGGACATACTTACGGTGCAAAGCTTCTGCAACCGATTTTCCCAACGAAGTCTTACCAACTCCCGGAGGTCCATACAGACAGATAATGGGTGACTTCATATCACCTTTCAGTTTCAACACCGCCAAATGTTCAATGATGCGCTCTTTCACCTTCTCCAACCCGTAGTGATCGCGATCCAAAACTTTCTGTGCATGAGCAAGATTGAAATTATCCTTGCTGTATTCGTTCCATGGCAGATTGACAATCGCCTGCACATATTGCGTCTGGATAGAGAAATCCGGAGATTGCGGATGCAGGCGCTCCAACTTGCGCACCTCCTTCTCAAACGTTTCAGCTACAGCCAGCGACCATTTTTTCTTGGCAGCTTTCTCTCGCAATTCCCTTATTTCCAACTCATTGATATTTCCTCCTAGCTCTTCCTGAATTGTCTTGATCTGCTGCTGAAGAAAGTATTCCTTCTGTTGCTGGTTAATATCCTCGTGCGTCTTCATCTGGATGGACGTCTTCAGTTCCACCAACTGATACTCCCGGTTCAGGATGAACAAAAGACGGTACGCACGATCTTTCAAGTTACCAATCAACAACAAATCTTGTTTTTCAGACGATCCGTTGGGAACATTGCAACAAGAGAAATTGATTAGGTAGAGAATATTTTTATTATTCTTTATTGAAAATATCAAGTCGCGAGGCGGTTCAGAGGCAGCTCCGAGCATCTTGATCGTCAAATCCTTGATAGTCGAAACAAGCGCCTCGAACTCACGGTCGGACTTGTCCGGCATGACGTCTTCGAGCAATTTGATCTTTCCGATCAGGTAAGGATCATAAGCAGAAAGCTCTTCCAATTGGAAACGCTTCTTACCTTGCAGGATCACGGTTGTTGTTCCGTCGGGCATTTCGAGCACGCGGACAATATCGGCCACAACTCCCGTCGCATACAAATCTTCTATCTTCGGATCTTCCGTATTCATATCCTTCTGGCAAACCACTCCGATCAGACTTTTCTTGTGGGCGGCCTCCTTGATCAGGCGCATAGATTTAGGGCGGCCTATCATCACCGGCATAGCTACACCCGGAAACAGTACCATATTCCGAAGCGGAAGAATGGGCAATTCCTCTCCCACTTTCTCCATTCCTTCAGTAAAATCTTCATCAACATCGCAATCTGTGAGGATAGGCATTACGATACCAATATTATCATCCAAGTCGTTATACGACTCCTCGGCAAACATCGTTACTTTATCTTTCTTCATATATTCTTTGTCATAGTTGCGGAATATTCCTTTATCGCCCGCAATTCTATTTCATACAATAAACGTGCCAAAGTTACTATTTTTAACTCAATTCCGATTACTTTTGCACAAAACAATTGTCAATTACTATGTCAAATCCTTTTTTCCAATTCAAACAATTTACCATACGTCATGATAAATGTGCAATGAAAGTAGGAACCGACGGTGTTCTGCTCGGTGCATGGGCCGGAACGGAATCGTGCAACCGCATACTGGACATCGGGACAGGGACCGGACTGATCGCCCTGATGCTGGCTCAACGCAGCAAGGCGGCTATCGACGCTATCGACATAGAAGCCGATGCCTGTCTTCAAGCACAAGAAAATGCAGAATCTTCCCTTTTTGCAGGACGGATAAATGTCTTTCATTCCGACTTGGTCGATTTTGCACAAGCCAGCACGCATCTATATGACCTGATTGTATCCAACCCTCCTTACTTCGTCGATTCATTGAAATGCCCGAACCTACAACGGAACACGGCCCGCCACACCGATACGCTGACATTAGAAGATTTGTTGCAGTACAGTCGCAAACTGCTTGCCCCACAAGGACGTATTGCCCTTATCCTGCCTTACGACCAGAAAGATCGTCTTACGGATTGTATTCAAACACAAAATCTGTTTCTTTCGAAGGAAGTCTCCGTCATCCCCGTACCCGATGCACAACCGAAACGACTGTTGGCCGAACTGACATCAGAGCCACCCGCCTCTCCCGCCTTCTCCGATCGGCTGACCATCGAGATTGCAAGACATCGGTATACTGACGAATATATCAATCTAACCAAAGACTTTTATCTAAAGATGTAAGGGAGTTTCTTATCGAAAAAACGGGTTACTTCACCAAACAGATTCTGTACCTCCTCCGTAAAAGAAACAGTTTCCGGAGTCAATACGTTCAATGATTTGGGAAGAACGGAGATTTCGATCCGGCTGTCCGCCATGATCGGCTCTCCGTCCAGATGCATGACTCCTGGATTCTGACGGATGATAGTCACCTCTTTTCCTTTGAATGTCTTGATCTTGCTGTTACGGTCGATCTGTTTCGTAAACAACTGAATAGCCAACGGTGCAATGTCCAGCGGACCGAAAGGGGAAAGGATTGTAATATCCATTTTGCCATCCTGGATATTGGCATGAGGAGCGATAAACGCATTGTTACCATACTGCGAAGCATTCCCGCAAGCCACCAAAAACGCCTTTTCCTTAACCGTCTGGTTATCGATCAAAAGTTCATAAGGTTCGGGTTTGTAGCTCAGATATTCTTCCACCGTATTTTTTATATAGGTAAGCGAACCGCGGCGTTTCTCCCCGGCAAACTTTTGGCTGACCGCTGCATCAAAGCCGACTCCGCAGGTACAAAAAAAGACACGTCCGTTCGCCTTGCAACAGTCGATTGTCGAAACATGCCCCTTTACAATCAGATCAATCGCCCGGCGTACATCCATCGGAATATGCAATTCACGCGCCAAACCATTGCCGGAACCTTTCGGGATAATCCCCAGCACCGCACCTGAGTGGAGCATGGCACGGGCAATCTCGTTCACAGTTCCGTCTCCCCCGACCGCAATCACGCAATTGGCCCCTTTATCAAGGGCTTTCCGCGTCAGTTCGCTGGCATGTCCGGGATATTCTGTAAAAGAAATTTCCACACAACAATTTCCGCCCGCAAAGGCGGTTTCAATCATTTTCGGAATCTTTCTTTTCGAACCGACACCCGAAATCGGATTTATAATGGCCTGTATATTGATTGTTTGTCCCTCCATTCTTGCTGTTACTTACTTTGAGAGGACAAAAATAATGCTTTTGTAAAACTTTTAAAGCATTTCGGCTACTATAAGTTATTTTTTTACTACTTTTGCAGCTGGATTTGCCGAAACATAAATATTATAGTAGTAAGCAGATCTGGGTTCTTTTAGAATAACAACGTAGCGAGAAAATCATTCTCGGTTAATTATAATATGAAACTTTTACAAGAGAAACTATCAAAGTACGATGCACCTCAGCGGGCTATGGCCGCAGGAATTTATCCATACTTCAGAATGATTGAAAGTGATCAGGATACAGAAGTAATGATCAGCGGTAAAAAGGTCCTGATGTTTGGTTCTAACGCCTATTTAGGCCTGACAAACCACCCGAAAGTAAAAGAGGCGGCAATTGATGCCATTAAGAAATATGGTACAGGTTGTGCCGGTTCGCGTTTCCTGAACGGGACGTTGGATTTGCACATTCAGTTGGAAAAACGTCTGGCCGAATTTGTCGGAAAAGAAGATGCCATTGTTTATTCTACGGGATTTCAGGTAAACTTGGGTGTTGTATCCTGCCTGACAGGACGTGAAGACTATATCATTTGGGACGAGCTAGACCATGCATCCATCATCGAAGGACACCGTCTTTCCTTCTCTACCAAACTGAAATATAAGCATAATGATATGGAGTCCTTAGAAAAGCAACTCCAGAAATGCGAACCCGACAAGGTAAAGCTGATCGTTATCGACGGTGTATTCAGTATGGAAGGTGACATTGCCAAATTACCGGAAATCGTTGCGTTAGCCAAAAAGTATAACGCAAGCATAATGGTAGACGAAGCCCACGGTTTGGGTGTTCTGGGCGATCACGGTCGTGGAACCTGTAATCATTTCGGAGTAACAGACGATGTAGACCTGATTATGGGTACATTCAGTAAGTCGCTTGCTTCCATCGGCGGTTTCATCGCTTCGGACAAAGAGACGATCAACTATCTCCGCCATAACTCCCGCTCTTATATATTCAGTGCAAGTAATACTCCAGCAGCTACAGCTGCGGCCGGCGCAGCACTCGATATTATGCTGAGCGAACCGGAACGCATCGAACACCTGTGGAAACTTACCCACTATGCCTTGGATGGATTTCGTAATATGGGGTGCGAAATCGGCCATACCTCAACACCGATCATTCCATTGTTTATCCGTAACAACGACCTGACATTCCTGATCGTAAAGGAATTGTTCGAAGCCGGTATTTTCGTAAATCCAGTCGTATCTCCGGCTGTTGCGCCTGAAGATACGCTGATCCGCTTCTCACTGATGGCGACTCACACAATTGAACAGCTCGACTACGCATTAGAAGCAATTCACAAAGTATTTAAAAGTCACGGTCTGGTCAAATAAATCAGCATGGACAAATAATACCAAAAAGGGCAAAACGGAACATTCTGTTTTGCCCTTTCTCTTTATAATTCATTCTTCATTTGCTACGAACCAAATATTTTGACTATTTTTGCGTAATTGTACGCACTATAAATACATTATATATACCAGACAAATGGATTTTAAATTAAATACAGGAAGTTGCTGCATGGGTAAAAAAGGATGCAGCAAGATACAAAATAATAAACTGAACACCTACGACTGGCTTTGCGACGTGCCCGATGCGGCAAACGCTACCGATTACGTGGAAGTGCAGTTTAAAAATACCCGCAAAGGGTATTACCTCAACAGTTCCAAGATACCTCTGGAAAAAGGAGATTTAGTCGCAGTGGAAGCCAGCCCAGGGCATGACATCGGGACTGTGACACTGACCGGCAAGCTCGTCCTTCTCCAGATGAAAAAGAACAATGTCCGCACTGGCGAAGGCAATGAACCTAAAAAGGTGTATCGTAAAGCCAAACCGACCGATATCGAGAAATACGAAGAGGCGAAGGCCAAGGAACACGCCACAATGATCCGTTCGCGCCAGATCGCTGCCGATTTGGGACTGAATATGAAGATCGGGGATGTGGAATACCAGGGTGACGGCAATAAGGCGATCTTTTATTACATTGCCGACGAGCGTGTCGACTTCCGCCAGTTGATCAAAGTACTCGCCGAAGCATTTCGTGTCCGCATCGAAATGAAACAGATTGGTGCCCGCCAGGAAGCCGGACGCATCGGCGGTATCGGTCCCTGCGGACGCGAGCTGTGCTGCGCCACCTGGATGACCTCCTTCGTATCGGTATCCACCAGCGCGGCGCGCTTCCAGGACATTTCACTGAATCCTCAAAAGCTTGCCGGACAATGCGCCAAACTGAAGTGCTGCCTCAACTACGAAGTAGACTGCTACGTGGAAGCACAGAAACGCCTGCCCTCACGCGAGATTACCTTAGAGACCAAAGACGGTGAGTTCTTCTTCTTCAAAGCCGACATTCTGAGCAACCAGATAACCTACTCAAGCGACAAGAACATCCCCGCCAACCTGGTGACCATCAGCGGCAGACGCGCCTTCGAGATTATCGGTTTGAACAGACGTGGCATCAAGCCCGACAGCCTGATAGAAGAAACCCATCGTTCCGAGCCCAAAAAGCCGGTGGACTTGCTGGAACAAGAGAGTCTCACTCGCTTTGACCGCAACCGGAAAGGCAAGAGTGGCAGTGACGGCAACGGTGGCGAGAACAGCAACAACAGCCGTAACAAGAGAAAGAAAAAGAGTGGAAACGGTCGTCCGCAAGGAGGTGAGCAGCAGGGTGCTCCGCAATCCAACAACCAGAGAGAACAATCCAGGCAAGACCGGCAACCGAGACAGAAACAAGACCGGCAAGCACCCAAACAAGGTGAACAGCAACAAGGCGAACGTCAACAACGGAACAATAACAACCGTCGTCCGCCCCGTAACAATAAGCCCAAACCTCAAGGTGAAAGACCTGCCCAAAATGACAAACCGGCTCAAGAATAGGAATCTCTGCCTGAAAGGTATCATACTACTGTTTGTCGCAAGCCTGCTGAGCGCTTGCGACAAACAGACTGTATACCATTCCTTCCAATCCCTTCCCACCGAAGGCTGGCTGCGCGAAGACACGCTCTCTTTCGACGTGAAGGTCACCGACTCACTGACCTACTACAAACTGTCTTTGGAAGTTCGTAACCGAAGCAACTACCCCTATCAGAATCTACCTCTATCCATCTGCTACACCACCGCAGATTCCATTCCGTCACCCACGGACACCATACAGCTAATCCTCGCGGACAAAGAAGGAATCTGGAAAGGTGACGGCTGGGGAGGTCTCTATCAGACTGCCGTCTCCGCAGGAAGCGTTCGAATCGGCAAACCCGGCACCTACCTCTTTAAAGTGGCCTATACGCTACCGGACGAAAGGCTGCAAGGAATCAATGACATCGGCATCAAACTGAAGAGATAGGAACTCCCTATTGTTCTTTATTACCTTCTTCTAACAACCACCTCAGTCTCCCACTCACGTCTCCTTGAAGCGGAAACGGGCGGGGTATCATAACTTGCCCTCTTACCTCATAGCGTAACGTCTTTTACGCCAGGATGTAACGACCGTTACACCAGCATGTAAAGGGCGTTACAATATAGGGTAACGGCTTTTACATACCGCGGTAACGGCTTTTACATTAGCTGGTAAATAGCAGGTAAATACAATATGCTGATAGTTAGTGTTATGACCGCTTTTGTCTTTCGTATAGTATGTCCGTAACTTGGATTATTTATAGCAATCCTTCGTCGTTGAAGCTGTAATGGCTTCCGTCCGTGACGATGACGTGGTCGGTCAGGTGTATGTTCATGGTTTGGGCGGCTTTCCTCACGAGTTCCGTCAGCCGCTGGTCGTCGTTGCTGGGGTGCGGGTTGCCGGAGGGATGGTTGTGGATAAGGGCTATCTGTGTGGCGCGTTGCAGCAGGGCTTCGCGCAGGATGCTGCGCACGTCGGCGGTAGTCTGGTCGATGCCGCCGCGGCTGATGCGTACCTTGTCTATCACTTTGGCGGCGTGGTTCATAAGCAGTACCCAGAATTCTTCTGTGGCAAGGTCGCAGAGCAGGGGATGGAACAGCTCGTAGATGTCGGCGGAAGAGCGGATGGCGGTACGTCCGGAGCGTTCCTGCAGCTTGCGGCGTTTGCCCAGTTCCAGGGATGCCATGACGGTGATGCTTTTGGCGGGGCCCATGCCTTTGAATCGGGAGAAGTCCCGCACCTCCCATTTGCCCAGGCGGTTGAGGTCGTTGCCGAAGGCGGCGAGTATGCGCTGCATCAGTGTCACGGCGGTTTCTTCCGTATTGCCGGAGCCGATGAGGATGGCTAGCAGTTCGGCATCGCTCAAGGCTTCCGCCCCTTTCTGCATCATCTTTTCCCGCGGGCGGTCCTCTGCAGCCCACTGGTTGATATTCAGTTTCTCCATATCATCCCTAATCCTTAACCCCTAATCCTCCTTATTTGTAAAAGTTCTTTTTGAACGCCTCGAACTCGTCCTTGCCAAGTATGCAGCGGTTCCACCAGGCGCGCAGGAACCCCGTCCCGTATCCGATGAGCTGGATGAAGGCGGCGGCGACGGAGTAGAGCCCGATGCTGAGGCTACGGTTCCGGATAGTGGAGTCCATGCATACCAGAAGCGCATAAAGAGCGATGGGCAGCAGGCTGTACGGGCAGAAGGGCGTTCCCAGCAGGAATATGGCCACTCCCAGGGTAAATGCGGCCGGCAGCAGGTGGACGAGCTTCAGTGATTCCGGATACTTCTTGTACAGATTGATGCGGGCAATCCCGGAATTGTGTACCTGCTTGAAGAATTTTCGGAAGTCTGTCCGTCGCTTGTGGTATACCCAGGCACCGGGGAATAGCCGGCATGTATATCCTCCCTTGAAGATTCGGATGCTGAAGTCGATGTCCTCCCCGAAGCGCATCCGCGAGAATCCGCCCAGGGCTTGGTACACTTCCTGCCGCACACCCATGTTGAAGCTACGCGGATAGAACTTGTCCATCTTCTTCTTCCCCCCACGGATACCGCCGGTGGTGAAGAAGGAGGTCATGGAGTAGTTGATGGCTTTCTGTATGTTTGTGAATGATTCGTGCGCGCGGTCGGGGCCTCCGAAGGCATCGGCGGCTTCGTGCTGCAGCTCTTCTTCCACAGCAAGGAAATAACCTTCGGGCAGGATGCAGTCCGAATCCAGTATTATCAGGTATTCGCCCTTGCTTCGTTCCACCCCGTAGTTACGGGTCTGCCCGGGGCCGGAGTTGGGCTTGTCATAGTAATGCACGTCCAATAGTTCCTGATACTTCTCTGTGACCGGCTTGCAGGGGATGGAGGAGCCGTCCTCCACCACAATCACTTCAAAATCCTTGAAACTTTGCTGCGTCAGGCTTTGCAGCAGTTCATCCACCTCATCGGGGCGGTTGTATACGGGGATGATGACGGAGTATCTCATGGGTATGGCTCTATGTTTTGGTTATCTCCGCAAAGATATATCATTTAAGCTTTGTAGATGAATAAATGGAAAGAAAAATCCCCGGATGCCAAGTGGAGCACCGGGGATGATATGAAAAGGGCATTTGCCTGATTTCCAAAAGGGCTTATGCTTTTACGCGGCTTACGTAAGAACCGTCGCGCGTATCGATTTCGATAGTCTCGCCTTCGTTGATGAACAAAGGAACGCGGACCGTTGCACCTGATTCTACCGTAGCGGGCTTCAGCGTGTTGGTGGCTGTGTCGCCTTTCAGTCCCGGCTCCGTATAGGTAATCTTCTGCTGAACCTTGATGGGCACATCAGCATAGAGTACGGTTTCTGTAGAAGCGTCTGATACCACGTCTACTATCATTCCTTCGAGCAAGAAGTCAACACCGTTGATGAGGTCGTGGGCGATGGGAATTTGGTCAAAAGTCTCCTGGTTCATGAATTGGTAGTTGTCACCGTCATGATAGAGGTATTGGTGGGGACGACGTTCTACACGTACGTCTTCCAGTTTCTCACCGATGTTGAAACGGCGTTCCAGAACGTAACCGTTCACCACGTCTTTCAGCTTAGTGCGCATGAAAGTATTACCTTTTCCCGGCTTTACATGCAGGAAGTCGATACAGAAATACAGCTTGCCGTCCATACGGATGCAAGTTCCGATTTTAATGTCTTGGGCATTAATCATACTTATAGTCTTTAATATTATTATATTGGTATTTACTTCGTTAGTGCTGGTTTGCGAGTGCAAAAGTAATGGAAATCGGTAAAAAACACAAAAACTTTTGAGAGAAAATGAGTTATCTCTTGGTTTATTTGAAAAAAGTATCTATTTTTGCAGCCCGAATTCGTGAGAATAATAACATAAAACAAGATACAGTAATGAAAAGAACATTTCAACCCTCGAACAGAAAGAGAAAGAACAAACACGGTTTCCGTGAGAGAATGGCTACAGCAAACGGCCGCAGAGTATTGGCAGCACGTCGTGCTAAAGGCAGAAAGAAACTGACTGTTTCTGACGAATACAACGGAGTAAAGGCATAATAGTCGTTCTCGTTCGTATTAAAGAAATAAGGGAGCTGCAAAAGACTGATTCTGGTCTTTTGCAGCTTTTCTTATGTATTGTGCCCGCTTCTCCGGAAAAAACTATTGCCAACTCCGTGTACTATGTGGTGAAAATTGTATCTTTGTCCCAAATAATGCATTATCGATTATGACAATAAAAGATTTTTTCTCTTTCCGGCAGAACCGGTTCTTCTGGGCGAACATACTTGCGATGGCCGTTGTGGTAGTGGGATTGCTGTTCGGAGTGCTGAAAGGACTGGATATATATACCCGCCACGGCGAGGCTGTGATAGTGCCCGATGTGAAGGGCATGGGAGTGGAGGAAGCCGAGAAAATGTTCCGTAACCGCGGCTTGGTCTGCATCGTTTCGGATTCCAGTTATGTCAAGACTCTTCCTGCCGGCTGCATCCTCGAATATAATCCGGCAGCCGGACAAAAGGTAAAGGAAGGACGTACCATCTATCTTACAATCAATACGATTGAAGTCCCTCTGCACATAGTACCCGATGTGGCGGACAACAGTTCGCTGCGGCAGGCGGAAGCGCGTATTCTGGCTTCGGGCTTCAAGCTGGCCGAGATACAGTATATTCCGGGTGAGAAGGACTGGGTGTATGGCGTGAAGTATAAGGGTCGTCAGCTTTCCATCGGCGAGAAAGTGCCCGCCGGTGCAGTGCTGACGCTGATGGTGGGAGATGGAGGCGCCTTGCAGGCAGACTCCCTGGGAGTGGATTCTGTGGGAGGTACCGTTGAACCCGTGTTGTCCGAAGACTCCGCGGCAGATGAGTCCTGGTTCTGATAAACATCTGACTCCAATCGTAAATTGTAAATAGTCAAATTGTAAATGCCGTGATGATAGAAGAATTGCCGGATGATATAGATAATGATGAGCTGGACGACGTAGAGCCGGTGGGTGACGAGGCGCAACTCTATGAACACTTCCGTGTGGTGGTGGACAAGGGGCAGGAGATGATGCGGGTGGACAAGTATCTGTTCGACCGCTTGACGAACTCTTCGCGCAATCGCATCCAGAAGGCTGCCGATGCAGGCTTCGTGATGGCGAACGGCAAGGCTGTGAAAAGCAGCTATAAGGTGAAGCCGATGGATGTAATCACTGTGATGATGGACCGTCCACGCTATGAGAATGAAGTCATCCCCGAAGACATCCCCCTTGATATAGTATAT
>OGHD01001226.1_pt1 | contig 10965 bp, 8 predicted proteins | sample 1571341 | NCBI WGS metagenome assembly OGHD01 (sample SAMEA2582026, study PRJEB24529) | metagenome | biome: Human gut stool | place: China | collected 2011 | reverse complement strand
AGATCTTTGAGGAAGCCTGCGGCATTGCCAAGTACCGCTACCGCAAGACCGAGGCAGAACGCCGCCTTGCTGCGGCGGGCGAAAACCTTGAACGCCTGCGGGACATCCTTGGCGAGCTGGAAAGCCGGGTAGGCCCGCTGGAAAAAGAGAGCGCCAAGGCAGAAAAGTTCCTCGAGCTGGCCGCACAGCGCAAAACGCTGGAAGTGACCCTGTGGACCGACGGTGTGCACCGCGCGCGCGAAGCCGTGCGCCAGCAGGTGCGGGACTACGAGACAGCACAGGCCGACTACGAGCGCTTTGACCGGGAGACGAAAGCCGCCGAGCAGGAGGCTGAGGAGATCCGGATGCAGGCACAGCAGCTTACGGTTGCTGTTGAGCGCCTGAATGGGGATATCCGCAGCATCACCGAGCAGATCAGCGGGTCGGAGAGCCGTATCGCTGTGCTGGAAAACGACATCCTCCGCAACGAGGAGAGCGCCGCATCCCTGAAGGAAGAGATCAGCGCCGGGGAACAGGACAGCACCGAGGCACAGGCCGCCTTGCAACGCCACCGGGCCGTGGCAAAGACCATGGAAGCGGAGGGCGAAAAGCTGGCGGCAGAGATCGAGGCGTTGAACGCGGAGATCGCACGTCTGACCGATGCCAGCAGTGCCAGCGGTGCCCGCAAGGATACCCTGAAAGCAGAACTTGCCGGCCTGACAGCCCGGCGCACCGAAGCGCAGGTGGCGCAGGCCGCTGCCGAAGCTGCCGGGGAAACAGCCCGCCAGCGCCTGCCTGCCCTTGAGCAGAGCGTGCAGGAAAGCACCGCCCAGCGGGACGAAGCAAAGCAGGATCTGGACGACACCATCAAGTATCGCCGGATGCTGGAAGAAAACGAGAAGCAGCTGGCAAATGTCCGTTCCGGCGTGGAACTCAAGCTGAAAGGCCGCAAGGCTGCGCTGGACGATGCCGACGCAGCAGAGCAGTGCCTTGGCCGTGAGCTGGATGCGGCCCGCCAGCGCCTTTCCGTGCTGCGGGAACTGGAAAAGAACATGGACGGCTACCAGAACTCGGTCAAGGCCGTCATGCGTGCTGCCGGTGCACGCCGCCTGCGGGGCATCATCGGGCCGGTGTCCGCCATCTTAAAGGTGGAGCCGGGCTGTGAAGTGGCTGTGGAAACGGCTCTGGGCGGTGCGCTGCAGAACATCGTGGTAGAGAACGAAGCCGCTGCCAAAGCGGCCATTGCCCTGCTGCGCAATGACAATGCAGGCCGCGCCACCTTCCTGCCGCTGGATACCGTCCAGCCCGGCGTGTTCCGTGGCCGACTCTCCGGTACGGCACGGCTTGCCTCCAGTCTGGTGCAGGCCGACCGCCGGTATGACAACATCGTATCGAACCTGCTGGGCCGCATCATCGTGGTGGACGACATCAACGAAGCTTCTCGCGTGGCGCGGGACAACGGCTTTCGCAGCAAGGTCGTGACCATGGATGGTCAGGTGATCAATGCAGGCGGCAGCTTTACCGGCGGCAGCGTCCAGCGCAGCGCAGGCCTGTTCACCCGCAAGCAGGAGATGGAAGAGCTGCGGGTGAAAGCGGCCAAGTTACAAAAAGACTGCCTTGCTGCACAGGAAAAGACCGACCGCTGCAAAGAGCAGGTAGATGCCCTTCAGGCAGAGCTGACCGCCACGGCCAGTGAACAGATCACCGCCGCCAACGACAAAGTGCGTGCCGAGGCAGAGCAGAAGCGGCTGGAAGCTGCTGCCGCCCAGCTGGAAACGGCCCGCAGCAACGGCCAGCAGCAGATCGACGCTTTGCAGGCGGCCTTGACAGAGAGCCGTGGCAAAGCAGAGGAAGCTGCCAGCCTGCAGGCCCGGCTGACGGCAAAGATCGACCTGCTGACGGCGGAGATGAACCGAATTGCCGAAGGCGACGACAACTTTGTGGCCCAGCAGACCGAACTGAGCCAAAAGCTCAGCGCAAAGCGGCTGGAACAGGTGACCCGCCAGAAGGATGCAGAACTGGCCTACAGCCAGATCGCAGCGCTGCAGCAGCGGGCACAGGATGCCGCTGCCCGCCGCGCCACGCTGGAAGAAAGCCTTGGGGCACTGGCACAGCGCAGCGAGAGCTGCCGGGCAGAAATTGCAGCCATCCGGCAGGCAAAGTCCGACAGCCAGACCGAGATCGCCCAAAAAGAAAAGGCAATCCGGGAAGCCACGGAACAGCGGCTGGAACGCCAGCAGGCTGAAACAGCGGCACTGAGCCGGGCGCGCACTTCCTCCGACAGCCGCGAGGAAATGGGGCGCGAGATGGCCCGCCTTGCAGAGCGCAAGGCCGCTGCCGAGACCGAGTACGACCAGACCGTGGCAAAGCTGTGGGACGAGTACCAGCTCTCGGTCAGTCAGGCGGAGCAGCTGTGCGTGGAGTTTGACAGCCTGACCGCGCTGCGGGCACAGGTGGCCGACCTGCGCGGCAAGATCCGCGCCCTTGGCAGCGTGAATGTGAGCGCCATCGAGGAATACAAGGAGGTCAAGGCCCGCTACGATGCCCTGATGCATCAGGTGACCGATGTGGAGGAAAGCCGCAATGAGCTGACCCGCATGATCTCCAAGCTTTCGACACAGATGCGGGAGATCTTCTCCGACAGCTTCCGCGCCATCAACGAAAACTTTGGCCGCGTATTTACCGAGCTGTTCGGAGGCGGCGAAGCCAGCCTTGTGCTGGAGGATGAAAGCGATGTGCTGTCCTGCGGCATCGGCATCCGGGTGGCACCGCCGGGCAAGGTGATCAAGAATCTGGAAGCGCTTTCCGGCGGCGAGCAGGCGCTGGTGGCCATCAGCATCTACTTTGCCATTCTGGCGGTCAACCCGGCCCCGTTCTGTATTCTGGACGAGATCGAAGCCGCTCTGGACGATGCCAATGTGGTGCGTTTTGCCCAGTACTTACGCCGGGTGAGCGACAAGACCCAGTTCATCGTCATCACCCACCGCCGCGGCACAATGGAAGCCGCGAATGTGCTTTACGGCGTTACCATGCAGGAGGACGGCGTGTCCAAGCTGCTCAAGCTTGATCTGGAACAGGTTGACGCAACGCTGGTTTCCTGATATATATTAAAGAAAAAGATAGGAGGACACCATGGGGTTCTTCGGATTTGGCAAGAAAAACAAAGAAAAAGAACAGGAAAAAATGAAAACGGGTCTGGAAAAGACCCGCACCGGTTTCTGGGGCAATATCCTCAACACCCTCACCGGCAGCGTCATCGACGATGATATGTACGATGATCTGGAAGAGCAGCTCATCCTTGCGGATGTGGGCGGCGAGGTGGCCGTGCGTCTGGTGGACAAGCTGCGCGACCGTGTGCACGAAAAGGGCCTGAAGACCGGCGAAGAGGCGGCGGATGCCCTGCGCGACATCATTGCCGAGGAAATGACACCGGATGCCGAGATGGATCTTTCCGGCAAGCCGGCCGTCATTCTGGTCATTGGCGTGAACGGCGTGGGCAAGACCACCAGCATTGCAAAGCTGGCCGATCACTACACCCGCGAGGGCAAAAAGGTGATGCTGGCCGCAGGCGATACTTTCCGTGCTGCAGCCAGCGAACAGCTGGAGATCTGGGCCGACCGCGCCGGTGTGCCCATTGTGAGCGCAGGCGAGGGCGCAGACCCGGCGGCTGTCATTTTCGACACCGTAAAGTCTGCCACCGCACGCGGTTATGACATGGTCATTGCCGATACGGCTGGCCGTCTGCACAACAAGGCAAACCTGATGGCAGAGCTTTCCAAGATCAGCCGCAGCGTCAAGAAGGCCAGCCCGGAAGCCAGCCTTGAAACGCTGCTGGTGCTGGATGCCATCACCGGCCAGAACGCCATCAGTCAGGCCAAGGAATTCTGCAAGGCTGCAGATGCTACCGGCATCATCCTGACCAAGCTGGACGGCACCGCCAAGGGCGGCTGCGTGGTGGCGGTCAAGCAGCGTCTGGGCCTGCCGGTGCGCTTCATCGGCGTGGGCGAGGGCATCGACGACCTGCTGCCCTTTACCCCGGAGGGCTTTGTGGAAGAGCTGCTCCCGCGCCAGTGGAAGCACTAAGGAGGGTCGCAGCATGAAAATTTGTGCAGCTACCGGCAACGCCGGAAAGCTCCGCGAACTGCGCCGCATTCTGGAAGCGCAGGGCCACGAGGTGGTCAGCCAGAAGCAGCTGGGCATCACCATCGAGCCGGAGGAGACCGGCACCACCTTTGCCGAGAATGCCCTCATCAAGGCAGAGACCATCTGCAAGGCCAGCGGCCTGCCCACCATCGCCGATGACTCCGGCCTGTGTGTGGACGCGCTGGACGGCGCACCCGGCGTGTACAGCGCCCGCTACTGCGGCCACCACGGCGACGATGAAGCCAACAACGATAAGCTTCTGGCTGCCATGCAGGCGGTGCCTGCCGGGCAGCGGGGGGCAAAGTTCGTCTCGGCGGTATGCTTCATCCTGCCGGACGGTCGGCACCTGACCTGCATGGGCGAGTGCCCGGGCAGTATCGCTTTTACGCGGCTGTGCGGCGACTACGGTTTTGGCTATGACCCGCTGTTCATCCCCGCCGACTGCGGCGTGGGCAAAACGGACAAGCGCCCCAACACCGAGAACCGCAGCTACGCCCAGCTGACCCCGGATGAAAAGGACGCCATCAGCCACCGCGGTAACGCGCTGGCGGAACTGGAAAAGCAGCTGCCGGGGTTTCTGGGGAAGTGAAATGAAACTGACTGTGTCAGTTTCATTTCACAGACAAAAAATAAGTTCTATTGAAAATAAAGGAGAAAAACTATGCTGACTAGCAAACAGCGCGCCATTCTGCGCGGCAAGGCAAATACCATGGACCCCGTTTACATCGTGGGTAAGGGCGAGATCGACGAGACCCTGATCCAGGGCGTCAAGGACTGTCTGGATGCCCGGGAACTCATCAAGCTCAAGGTGCTGGAAAATAGCATGTACAACGCCCGCGAGGCCGCTGCCAAGCTGGCCGAGGCCACCGGCGCAGACTGCGTGCAGGTCATCGGCTCCAAGTTCGTGCTGTATCTGCAAAAGAAAAAGGACAGCGCCTACGCTGCCCTGCTGAAGTAAGATGAAGATCCTTCTCTATGGCGGCAGCTTCGACCCGCCCCATAACGGCCACCTGAACAACCTGCGTGCAGCGGCAGACCGCGTGCGCCCGGATAAGATCGTGGTGATGCCGGCAGGCACCTCTCCTTTTAAGGAGGGGACGAATGCCTCCGGTGCGCTGCGGCTGGAAATGTGCCGGTGCTTTGCGGCACTGGCGCAGGAACCGGGTATGCCGCCGCTGGAAGTAAGCGGCTGGGAGGTGGCGCAGGCCGCAGCGGGCAGCCGCAATTATACCGTGCTCACGCTGGAAATGCTGGCAAGGGAAAACCCGGGCGCTGTGCTGTACCTTGCCATTGGCAGCGATATGCTGCTCAGCTTTGAGGGCTGGCACCGCTGGCAGGATATCCTGCGCCTTGCGCGGGTGGTGGTTACCAGCCGGGATATCGGCGATGCCCCGGCGCTGCACGCAAAGGCAAAGCAGCTGGACCCGTCGGGCGGACGCATTCTGTTTGCCCCGGTGCAGGCGCTGCCCATGGCAAGCAGCCAGCTGCGGGCCCGGCTTGCCGCCGGAGAGGAGTGCAAAACCGAACTGCCGGAGGAAGTGCGCAGCGTCATCCGGCGGGAGGGACTATACCGGAACACAGAAGGAAGTAGCAGATAAATGGATCTGAAACAGGCAAAGGAGCTTGTGCGCAGCCGCTTGAGCGATAAGCGCTACGAGCATACCATCAACGTGAAAAAAATGGCCGTCAAGCTGGCCAAGCACTATGGCACCGACCCGGAGCAGGCCGCACTGGCTGCGCTTTTGCACGATGCCGCCAAGGAACTGCCCAAGGACGAGATGTGCGCCATCATGCAGGCGCACCCGGAATACGCGCAGGGCGGCGAAGCGCGCCCCACACCGGTGTGGCACGGCATCTGTGCCGCCATTCTGGCACGTACCGAGTGGGGCGTTACGGACGAAGCCGTGCTCAGCGCTATCGCCTGCCATACCGCAGGCAAGGCAGGCATGACCCAGCTGGACAAGATCCTGTATCTGGCCGATATGACCAGTGCCGAGCGGGACTGGCCCGGGGTGGAGAAGCTGCGCAAGCTGGAAATGAAGGACTTGGACGCAGCCATGCTGGCGGCGCTCCGGCAGACGAACGGTTTTGTGCTGTCCGAGGGCAAGCCCCTTGACCCCGAAAGCAAGGCCGCCTACGAGGATATCTTAGCGCACAGCGGGCAGAATGAAGGGTGAAGAGCCGGACGCCGATTAAAAATGGTTCCGGACATCCCCGGATAAAACAATTGCAGATTTTGCCGTACCATGCTATACTGAAGGATATGACAGGTCTGCAGGTGAAAAACTCTGCAGAGCAGTGAAAAGCTGGAGGATACAAAAAGCATGAGCCAAACGCCACGCCATATCAATACAGACCGCTCACTCAGCCGCCCGGGTCAGGCGGCGCGCGCCCCGCAGGCTGCCCCGGAGCAGAACACCCGCAGCACCGCCGGGGCACAGCACGCCCCGCCGCCCCGCCGCCCGGCACAGCCCGACATGGGCGGGAATGACGCACCGCGCCGCCGCAAAAAGAAGAAAAAGACCCCGCTGTGGCTGCCCTTTGCCATTGTGATGGGGGTGATCGCCGTGATCTCCGGTGTGGTGGTGTACGGTGTGAGCCTTGTGAACAAGGTGGAGGACAGTATCCGCCCGGCAGAAAGTGCCCCCTCCATCGTACAGGAGATCCAAACCGCCGAGGAGTACAAGGGCGATGTGGTCAACATTCTGGTCTGCGGCATCGACTTTGAAGAGGGACGCTCTTACAGCGACACCAGCTCCAACGACGGCATGACGGATATGATCCTGTACTGCCAGTTCGATATCAAGGGCGGTGCGCTGCGGATGCTGCAGATCCCCCGCAACACGCTGGTGACCACCCAGAACCGCAAGCTTACCCTCTCCAACGGCAAGACCTATGCCGTTTCCAACTACCAGATCAACTCGGTGGCGCTTTCCAACGGCGGCAGCATTGCCGCGCTGGCAGATGTCATCTACGACCAGTACCACCTGCCCATCGACTACTATGTCACCATTGATATGCAGGCGCTGGTGGAAATGGTGGATAACTTCGGCGGCATCGAGGTGTATATCCCCCGGGATATGTCCTACGGCGGCAGTAAGCTGCTGAAGGGCTACCGCAATCTGGATGGTGCCTCGGCGGAGTTCTTTGTGCGCTGCCGCCACGGCGACGGTTACGCAAACTCTGATATCGACCGCTTGAATATGCAGCGCTACTTCTACGCAGGTCTGTTCAAGCGCGCCCGCGCCATGGGCATTACCGATATCCTGAACCAGCTGCCGCTGATATTCAAGGACTATATCCACACGGATATGGATATCACCACCATCGCAAAGCTGCTGGCGTCCTTCCTCAAGATCGACAGCTCCAACATCATTCTGGCGCAGACGCCGGTGTTCATGGGCGTGCCCAACGTGGGCAAGACCGACTCCTTTGCCGGCTACTCCTGCGTGGTGCCGGATGCCGGCTCCATCGCAAACCTGCTCAACCAGTATTTCTGCACCTACACCGGCCCGGTGGAGGTAAGCGAGCTGCACATGGTCACCGACCAGTGGCCCCACGGCAGCGCATCCACCGATGCCAACGTGCAGTATATGGGACGCATCGATAAGGAATCCGATGACGCCATCCTCAGCGGCGATACCGACCTTTCCGGCGCTGTGACCACCGATGGTCAGGCAGCGGGCACCGGACAGTAACAACAGAAAACAAGGCCCTGCACACCGGGTGCGGGGATGTTCCGACAGAAGGGAGAAACACATGGATAATTTCAACGACAGCAAGGCGCTTGCCATTGAGATCGCCAAGATCCTGGACAAGAAGAAGGCGCAGGATGTACGGGTGCTCAAGGTGGAAAGCCTGACCGTCCTGACCGATTACTTCGTCATCGCCTCCGGTACTTCCACCACACAGGTGGCATCTCTGGCCGACGAGGTGGAGTACGAGCTTTCGCAGAAGGGTCTGGAGCCTTACAGCACCGAGGGTCACGACACCAAGAACTGGGTGCTGCTGGATTACTCCAACGTCATCGTGCACGTCTTTGTGCCCAACAGCCGCGCTTACTATGATCTGGAGCACCTGTGGGCAGACGGCGAGCCGGTGGACATCTCGGAGTACCTGACCCCGGATAGCAGCATTGAGTAATTAAGGCAAAAAGGTTTGCTTTTGGCAGAACCCGCTCCGTTATTGCGGCGCAATAGGGAAAGTTGGCAGAAAAGCTCCCCCTCGGGGGAGCTGGCAGGGCGAATGCCCTGACTGAGAGGGTTTATACCGGAAGTACCTTAAAAGCATACGCCCCCAAGCAACGGTATTTTGGTTAAAGTCTGGAGCTGATTACAAACATGAAGTATGATTACAAGGCTGTTGAAGCCAAGTGGCAGAAGGTGTGGGAGGACGAAAAGACCTTCCATGTCGAGATCGACCACAAAAAACCCAAGTTCTATGCCCTTGTGGAGTTCCCGTATCCTTCGGGTGCAGGCCTGCACGTCGGCCATCCCCGCAGCTACACCGCGCTGGACGTGGTAAGCCGCAAGCGCCGTAAAAACGGCTACAACGTGCTGTACCCCATGGGCTGGGATGCCTTCGGTCTGCCCACCGAGAACTTCGCCATGAAGAACCACATCCACCCGGCCATCGTCACCAAGAGCAACGTGGATCATTTCCGCAGCCAGCTCAAGGCGCTGGGCTTCTCCTTTGACTGGGATCGTGAGATCAACACCACCGACCCCGAGTACTACAAGTGGACCCAGTGGATCTTCCTGCAGCTGTACAAGCACGGTCTGGCTTACAAGAAGGAAATGAACGTCAACTGGTGCACCGGCTGCAAGTGCGTGTTGGCCAACGAGGAAGTTGTCAACGGTGTGTGCGAGCGCTGCGGCAGCGAGGTGGTGCACCGCGTCAAGAGCCAGTGGATGCTCAAGATTACCGCTTATGCCGATAAGCTGATCGACGGTCTGGATGGCTTGGATTACATCGAGCGCGTGTCCACCCAGCAGAAGAACTGGATCGGCCGCAGCCACGGTGCCGAGGTGAACTTCGGCACCACCGCAGGAGACACCCTGACCGTGTACACCACCCGCTGCGATACCTTGTTCGGCGCTACCTACATGGTCATCTCCCCGGAGCATGCCCTGCTCAAGGCATGGCTGGAAAAGGGCATCATCAAGAATGCCGAGGCCGTCAAGGCTTATCAGGCCGAAGCTGCCCGCAAGAGCGACTTTGAGCGCAGCGAGCTGAACAAGGAAAAGACCGGCGTGCAGCTGGACGGCGTGATGGGCATCAACCCGGTCAACGAGACCGAGATCCCCATCTTCATCTCCGACTACGTTCTGTCCACCTACGGCACCGGCGCCATCATGGCCGTGCCTGCTCACGATACCCGCGACTGGGAATTCGCCAAGAAGTTCGGCCTGCCCATCATCGAGGTGGTCAAGGGCGGCGACGTCACCAAGGAGGCCTTTGTGGCCAAGGATGACAGCGCCGTGATGGTGAACTCCGGGTTCCTCAACGGCATGACCGTGAAGGAAGCCATCCCCGCCATGAAGAAGTATGTGGTGGAGCAGGGCTTCGGCAAGGAGAAGGTCAACTATAAGCTCCGGGACTGGGTGTTCTCCCGCCAGCGCTACTGGGGCGAGCCCATCCCCCTGGTCCACTGCGACAAGTGCGGCTGGGTGGCCCTGCCGGAGGAGCAGCTGCCGCTGGTGCTGCCCCAGGTGGACAGCTATGAGCCCACCGACGACGGCGAAAGCCCCCTGAGCAAGATGACCGACTGGGTCAACACAACCTGCCCCTGCTGCGGCGGCCCTGCCAAGCGGGAGACCGATACCATGCCCCAGTGGGCCGGCTCCAGCTGGTACTTCCTGCGGTATATGGACCCCCACAACGACAAGGCCCTGGCCAGCAAGGAGGCCCTGGAATACTGGAGCCCCGTGGATTGGTACAACGGCGGCATGGAGCACACCACCCTGCACCTGCTGTACTCCCGGTTCTGGCACAAGTTCCTGTATGACATCGGTGTGGTACCCACCAAGGAGCCCTATGCCAAGCGCACCAGCCACGGCATGATCCTGGGCGAGGGCGGCGAGAAGATGTCCAAGTCCCGGGGCAACGTGGTCAACCCCAACGACATCGTGGCCCAGTACGGTGCAGATACCATGCGGCTGTATATCATGTTCGTGGGCGACTTTGAGCAGGCGGCTACCTGGTCCACCGACGCGGTGAAGGGCTCCAAGCGCTTCTTGGATAAGGTCTGGAATCTGGCGGAGTCCGCGGCGGACAGCCGTGAGCTGACCCCCGCCAACGAGGCCATCCTCCACAAGACCATCAAAAAGGTCACGGACGATATCGACACCCTGAAGATGAACACCGCCATCGCCGCCATGATGACTGCCGTCAACGAGATGACTGCCAACGGCGTCACCAAGGGCGACATGGGCATTCTGCTGCGGCTGCTGAATCCCTTTGCCCCCCACATCACCGAGGAGCTGTGGGAGAACCTGGGCTTCGCCGCCCAGACGGGCAAGATGTGCTGCCAGGCGGAGTGGCCCGTGGCGGATGAGAGCAAGACCGTGGCCTCCACAGTGGAGCTGGCCGTCCAGGTAAACGGCAAGCTGAAGGGCACCATCTCCATGCCAACCGACAGTGAGGAGAAGGCCGTGGTGGATGCCGCCCTGGCGGTGGAGAAGGTCCGGAAGGCCACCGAAGGGATGCAGATCATCAAGACCATCCTGGTGAAGAACCGGCTCATCAACCTGATCGTAAAGCCCCAGTAAGGGAAAGTGATCGGCTCAAATGCGGGAAACCATCAAATTTTTCGGATTTGAGAAAAAATCCTTGACTTTCTTC
>OGHD01001218.1_pt1 | contig 11025 bp, 10 predicted proteins | sample 1571341 | NCBI WGS metagenome assembly OGHD01 (sample SAMEA2582026, study PRJEB24529) | metagenome | biome: Human gut stool | place: China | collected 2011 | reverse complement strand
GGTGTCGATCTCTTCGGCAGGGTAGGGGACATGTACGCCGTCCATCACGTTGCGGACGACCACGGCGACGAGCATCGCGCCGATGTAAGCGGGGAAGGTGAGGCCGGTGAGCGCCGTGAGCCATACGCTGACCTGATTGCCGATGCCGACGGCGAGAAGCAGCAGCATGAAGCCTTTGACAAAGCGCGGGCTGTCGGAGATGAAGCGCTCGTCCTCGCTGGCAACGTCGGTCGCAAGGGCAGCAGACGGGGTGGTGCCGCCGGCGGTCACCGGAGCGGGACGCAGATCGTGCTTTTCGATGAGACGCTTGGCCGTCGGGCCGCCCATCAGCGAACCGGCCACGAGACCGAACGTTGCCGCCGCGATGGAAACGACGCTGCCGCCGACCACGCCCGCGGCTTCAAGGTCGGGGCCGAACGCCGCCGCCGTGCCAGGGCCGCCGACCAGAGCGATGGAGCCGCAGCCGATACCGAGCAGCGGATCGCGCCCGAAGAGCGCCATCACGCCGCCGCCAAGGAAGTTTTGCAGCGGGATCATCACAATGGAGATGGCAAGGCACAGGATGACAGCTTTGCCGCCCTTGAGCAGCGCGGGGATACTGACCGTGAAGCCGACGGTGGTGAAGAACATGATCATAAAAACGGTTTGCAGCGTCGCGTCGAAGTTGATGGACGCGATGCCCATGGAATAGAGAATGCAGTTGAGGATGGAAAAGCACAGTCCGCCGACCAGCGGAGCGGGGATGCAGTAGCGGCTGAGCAGCGAGACCTTGTCGGTGATGACGCCGCCCAGCCAGAACAGGAAAGCGCCCAGAGCAACAGCGTGGTACATGTTGAGTTCGATCGTCAGCATAATGATTCCTCCTTTTATGTGTCCGGTTCGGCGCGCGGCAGCCACATACCACTCTGCCGAGTACCCTTTCGATCAGCAGTCTAATCCGGAATCGCGAAAAGGAGTTGTTAAATTCAGTCAAATGAGATAATTTCCACATTTCAACCGATAAAAATGTTATGAAAATGGATAATTTGACCGTGTAAAATACATAAATATCAATAAAAAGTTTAGAAAACGATCAAAATGCGTGAAAGAGGAAAATAAAACCAAACGGGAAATTGATGCACTGTACCGGCATGAAACGCATCTGCGTTTATACGAATGAGGTTCACGGCAACAAAAGAGGAAATAAGGAGCACGGCTGCACAGCCGTTGGAAGCGGCTCGGGCGGAATTGACCGCCGTTTTCGAGATTCGATAGAATTTGCACGTGCCGTTTTCGAATCTTTATACAGTCCGCCATGAAATCGCGCTTGCAGAACCGCGGGGAACGCTGTAAAATAATAGACAATATCGGTCAATTATCGACAAGGAGTATTCATTATGCAGCAAAATGCAAAATTCATCCGTAAACTCCCCATCCCGATGGACATTAAAAAAGAGTTCCCCGTCACGGAAGAGGTCGCCAAGGTGCGTGAGGCGCGCGTGGAAGAGATGCGCGCGATCCTCGACGGGCGTGACAGCCGCCTGATGCTCATCATCGGCCCCTGCTCTGCCGACCGCGAGGACAGCGTGATGGACTATGTCTGCCGCCTCGTCCCCCTGCAGGAAAAGGTCAAGGATAAGATCCTGATCGTCCCGCGCATCTACACGAACAAGCCGCGCACCAACGGCTCGGGCTACAAGGGCATGCTCCACCAGCCCGACCCGAGCAAAAAGCCCGACATGCTCGAGGGCATCATCGCCATCCGCCGCCTCCACACCCGCGCGGTGCAGGAGACCGGCTTTGCCTGCGCCGACGAGATGCTCTATCCCGAAAACTACCGCTATCTCTCCGACATTCTGGGCTATGTCGCTGTCGGCGCGCGCTCGGTCGAGAATCAGCAGCACCGCCTCGTCGCGAGCGGTATTGATGTGCCCGTCGGCATGAAGAACCCCACGGGCGGCGACTTGAGCGTGATGATGAACTCCATCTATGCGGCGATGGGCGACCACACGTTCCTCTACCGCGGCTGGGAGGTCGAGACCGCGGGCAACCCCTATGCCCACGCCATCATGCGCGGCTATGTGAACGAAAAGGGCGACAGCCGCCCCAACTACCACTATGAAGACCTGGTGCAGCTGCACGAGCTGTACGCGGAAAAGGGCATCAAGAACCCCGCCTGCATCGTCGACTGCAACCACGCCAACTCCGGCAAGCAGTATCTGGAGCAGATCCGCATTGCCAAGGAGGTCCTCCACTCCAAGCGCCACTCCAAGGACATTGACGGCCTGGTGAAAGGACTGATGATCGAGAGCTACATCGAGGACGGCAACCAGAAGATCAGCGAGGGCACCTACGGCAAGAGCATCACCGACGCCTGCCTCGGCTGGGAAAAGAGCGAAAAGCTCGTGCTGGAGCTGGCTGATTTGCTGTAAATCAGTATACGATAAAATGAAAAACTCCCACGGTTCCGGAACCGTGGGAGTTTTTATGTCAACTGCAGGACGAAACTTATTTCGCCTGCTTCATGGAGAGGCTGATGCGCTTTTTCTTCTCGTCGACTTCCAGCACGACGACCTTGACAACGTCGCCGACGGACACGACCTCAGACGGGTGCTTGATGAACTTGTTCGACACCTGCGAGATGTGGACAAGTCCATCCTGATGCACGCCGATGTCCACGAACACGCCGAAGTCGATGACGTTGCGCACCGTGCCGGTCAGCACCATGCCGGGCTTTAGGTCTTTCATTTCAAGAACGTCGGTGCGCAGGATGGGCTTTGGCAGCTCGTCGCGCACGTCGCGGCCGGGCTTTAAGAGCTCCGAGACGATATCGCGCAGCGTGGGAACGCCGACGCCGATCTCCCCCGCGGCCTTGTCCTCGCCGTAGGCCTTGACGCGATCGGGCAGATCGGCGAGCCTGCCGCCCTTCACGTCGGCGAGCGTGTGGCCGGTCAGGTCGAGCAGCGCCTTCGCGGCCTCATAGCTCTCGGGGTGGACGGCGGTGTTGTCGAGAACGCTCCTGCTCTCCGGCACGCGCAGGAAGCCTGCGCACTGCTGGAAGGCCTTGGGGCCGAGCTTTGGCACTTTCTTGATCTGCGCGCGTGAGGTGAACGCGCCGTTCTCCTCGCGGTACGAGACGACATTTTTCGCCGTTGTGCCGTTCAGGCCCGCGACGCGCTGCAAAAGTGACGGCGACGCCGTGTTGATATCCACGCCGACGGCGTTGACGCAGTCCTCGACCACGCCGCTGAGCGCTTCGTCGAGCTGCTTTTGCGGCATGTCGTGCTGATACTGCCCCACGCCGATGGCCTTGGGGTCGATCTTCACGAGCTCGGCAAGCGGGTCCTGTAATCTCCGCGCGATGGACACGGCGGAGCGGAGGTTCACGTCGTACTGCGGGAATTCCTCGGCGGCGAGCTTGCTCGCCGAGTACACGGACGCGCCCGCCTCAGAGACGATCATGTAGCTCACGTGCGCACTGTCCTCGTTCACCTGACGGATGAGCTCGACGGCCATCTGTTCAGTCTCGCGGCTGGCCGTGCCGTTGCCGATGGCGATGTGCTCCACACCGTGCTTTTTGATGAGCGTTGCCAGCGCGGCGATGGCTTCATTTTTCTGCCGCTCGCCGTAGGTCGGGTAGACCACGGCGGTATCGAGCACCTTACCTGTGCCGTCCACGACGGCGACCTTGCAGCCCATGCGGTAACCGGGATCAAGGCCCATCGTGACCTTGCCCTTGACCGGCGGCTGCATCAAAAGCGGCTTTAAGTTGAGCGCAAACTGGCCGATGGCACCCTCGTCTGCCTGCTCAGTGAGCTGATTTCGCACCTCGCGCTCGAGCGAGGGGAAGATGAGACGGTCGTAAGCGTCCTCGGCGGCGGACTTGACGAATTCCATCGCGGCGGAGCCGGGCTTCACGACCGCGCGGCGCAGCAGCGGGAGCGCCTGCTCGCGGTCGAGCGTGATGGAGACCTTCAAAATGCCTTCTTTTTCACCGCGGTTGATGGCGAGCACCTGATGCCCCTGCAAGCGGGCGACGGACTGCGTAAAATCGTAGTATAGGCGATAGACGCTGTCGTCCTCGGTCGCGGCCCTGCTCACAAGCTGGCCCTGACGGGAAATGAGCGCGCGAAGGCTCTTGCGGATGGCGGCGTCGTCAGAGATCTGCTCAGCGATGATGTCGCTCGCGCCCTGCAGGGCGTCCTCGACCGTCTCGACGCCCTTTTCGGGGTCGACAAAGTCGCGCGCGGCCTCCTCGGGCCGCGGGCAGTCTCGCTCCTGCGCGAAGAGCAGCGCGGCGAGTGGTTCAAGGCCCTTTTCCTTCGCCATCGTGGCGCGGGTGCGGCGCTTTTGCTTGTAGGGGCGGTAGAGGTCTTCGACCTCGGCGAGCGTTTTGGCGCTGTCGATGGCGGCAGCGAGCTCATCGGTCAGCTTGCCCTGCTCGTCGATGGACTTTTTCACCGCTTCGCGGCGCTCTTCAAGACCGCGGAGGTATTGGAGCCGCTCTTCGAGCGTGCGCAGAGAGGTGTCGTCCATTGCACCGTGGAGCTCCTTGCGGTAGCGGGCGATAAAGGGGATGGTGTTGCCCTCGTCGAGCAGATGCACGACGTTTTCAACGTGCCGGGGGTCTTTGCCGAGCTCGGCAGCAAGGGCCTGAATGAGATCCATAAAATGTTCCTTTCGTATATCGGGCGCCGAAGCGGCGCGGTCAAGTGAATCAGCAATGTCCGCCCGAAAGCGGGCGGAACGCAAAATTTATTATACCGCATCGCGCGGCGATGCGCAAAGCCTTTTGCGCAGAAAAAAGGCGGAGGATCGGCGCGACGGCTGGGGCTTTACATTTTGCCGCTTTGGCGGTAAAATACGACGCAACGTTCAAAGGTATCGAATGCTTCGCTTTGCCGCTCAAAGGCGGCATTTTTCAGCAAGAGAAGGAGAAAGCAAAATGCAGAAGAAAAACAACAAAGGCGTCATCGCCCTCATTATCGTGCTTGTGCTGGCGGCTGCCGCGCTCGTCATTTGGCAGACAAACAAGCGGGAGACGCAGCAGGGCGGTAAGGAGATCACCATCAACGTCGACCACCTGAACGGCGATGACACGACCTTCACCATCCACACCGACGAAGAGTACCTGCGCGGCGCGCTCGAGCAGGAAGACCTCATCGAGGGCACAGAGAGCGAGTACGGCCTCTATGTGCTGACTGTGGACGGCGAGACCGCCGACGAGAGCGAGCAGCAGTGGTGGGGCTACAGCGTGAACGGCACGTTTGCCGAGCTCGGCGTGGACAGCCAGCCCGTCGCGGACGGCGATGTGTACGACTTTGTGCTGAATGTCGGCTGGTAAGTCCGCAAGACTCAGCATACGCGAGATCGCGGAGCTGTCGCTTTTCTGCGCGCTGATGGTCGCGGGCAAGGAGTGCCTGCGCCTTATCCCGAACGTGCATCCCGTCACGCTGCTGCTGCTTTTGGCCACGGCGGTGTACGGGGCGAAGGCGCTCTATCCGGCGTTCGGCTTTGCCCTGCTCGAGATCGCGCTCTACGGCGCGGGGCTTTGGAACCTGATGTATCTTTACGTCTGGCCGATCGTCGTGCTCGCTGCGCTGCCGTTTCGCAGAAGCGAGAGCCGCGCATTCTGGGCGGCCATCGCGGGGCTGCACGGGCTGTGCTTCGGCGCGCTGTGCGCCATTTCGTATTTTTTTATCGGCGGATGGCAGATGGCGTTTTCGTGGTGGGTCTCGGGCATCCCGTATGATGTCATCCACTGCGTGTCAAATACGGTCCTCGTCTTCGTGCTCTTCCCGCCGCTGCGGCGCGCACTGGAGCGCGCGAAGAAAACGCCGGGCGGAAGAGAATAGCAAAAAGCACCTGCCTTCGGCTGTGTGCTCGTAAGACAGTAATTCTAAAAAATTGCTATTTTACGGCATCTGTCGAACAGGATTGGGAAACAAACGAACATACGGCATTCAGCTTCGGCTGAGTGCCGTTGTTTGTTTTTGGGGCGAAATACTCTATTTTTGCGCTCTGTATGGCAGGGATAGTGAAACGGTGAAATAGTTGACATTTTCGTAGTAAAACCCTTATGAAACAGCGAATCACGCCATAATGAACCCTGTTTACCGCTGAGTACGGTTATTCGCGATTATGTGGAAAACCCACAAAACAGAAGAGTCAATAGTGGTGTATTTTGATGCAAAGTACGTTGAACCCCGAAAAATCGCCCAATCGACTTTGGCTCATAGAAAAGTTACACTTTAATGCGATAAATTTTTGAAAAATGACACATCTTCATGTTATAATGTGTGTACACAATAAGCGTGAATGGAGGTAAGGCAGATGAAAAAGTTATTGTCTTGTGCGTTCAATATGGATAGCGGTTGCGTGGAGCTGAAGTTTAACGATGGCAGTATGATTGCTATTAACTGCACCGCCGTCGAAAACGAAGTTGCCGACAATATGTATCAGCGGTCAGAGCTTGACTATCTTATCTACAATGACCCGTTGGCGTATGCCGACCTCGTTTTGAATGGTAACCCAGAGGCGTATCTCAAATCTGTTACTGAGTACAAGCCTTTGGACTAAAGCTCGGTATACCAAACACCGGATTAAGAATGGACTTTGAGAGAAAGTGAGGTATAACAATATAAAACAGATTATTACTATTCAGCACACGCAATCAATTCACCACACAAATGGTATGGTGGGTTCTTGGACAGATTGGGATCTTTCTGAATTAGGCATTGAACAGGCTGAAAGAATAGGGCAGAAATTAGCGAAGCAGTTATCCGGTCACAAAATTGTTATGTATGCTTCCGATCTTCTGCGAGCAAAGCACACCGCTGAAATTGTCGCAAAGCATATGGGAATCACACCTAACATTAGAACGGAACTTCGAGAGCGCAATTTAGGTAAATGCGTTGGCAAATCTGTTCAGTGGCTTCGTGAGAACATTGAGGTTCAAGAGAAAACCATCGATGACAGGATGTTTTCTGATGCTGAGAGTAGACGAGACGAATGGAATCGCTTAAAACCTCTTTTTGACGAGATAATGGCAAGTAATGATGAATGTATCATTGTAGTATCACATGGCGATTTGCTGAGCGTTTGGAATACGATGTTCCTCGGAATGGATGTGGAAACGCTGAATCAGTTTGAACTTTTTGGTATGGCAGGCGGCGTTTCTTTCATGCTTCAAAACGATGAGGGTAAGCGATTTATCAAGAAAATGAGCGATTTGTCTTACATGGCAAATCAATTCATATGAGAAAAGCGTGAGGTATAAATAAAATGGACTTTGAACAACTTGCAAAAATAGAAAATGAGAGTGAACGTGTAAACAGAACCTACGATATATTCAACGAGGATGCAAGGCTCAATCATTCCAAAGCCGCACGAGTTGAATTTTTGACTACCGTTCACTACATAGAAAAATATTTGAAAGATGGCGACAAGATACTCGACATTGGCGCAGGTGCAGGTGAATACAGCCTCTACTTTGCTCGTAAGGGTTATGAAGTCTCGGCTCTTGAACTTGCCGATGCCAATATTGCCGCATTCAAAAAGAAACTGACACCCGAAGATAAAATCGATCTTGTTCAAGGCAATGCCCTTGACCTCTCTCGATATGCAGATAAGTCGTTTGATATTGTCCTTCTGTTCGGCCCGCTTTATCATTTGAAAAATGATGCGGACAAACAGAAATGTATCAGCGAAGCAAAGCGTGTCTGCAAGGACGGCGGCAAGATCTTCTTCGCTTTTATTTCCAACGATTTTGTTTTCCTTACCGAGTTCGGATACGATGTGAATTATTTCAGCAACGGTGATTACGATAAGGAAACATTCAAGCTCAACGACTTTCCGTTTGTGTTCCATACGGTTGGTGCTGCGAGAAAACTTCTTGCAGATGGCGGTATAAATATCTTACACGAGGTTGCATCCGACGGAGCAAGTGAGCTTTTGGCGGCAAGGATCAACGAAATGAGCGACGAGGACTATACGCAGTATCTTCGCTATCACTTCTACATCTGCGAAAAGCCGGAACTGCTTGGTATGACCAATCACTTGCTGTTCATGGGAGAAAAGAAATGACCAAAATCCAATATGAAAACTTAACCATCCGTCAAGCCGAGGTTGCGGATGCAAAGCAGCTTGCCGCTTGGTGGAATGATGGTGCTGTGATGGCACACGCAGGCTTTCCTAACGGCTTGGGAACAACCGAGGGAGCGTTCCTGCACCGCTGCACGTTTGAAAACTGGGAGATCGGCTCTTACGGCGGCCTCGGCAGCTGGGTCAACGCCACGGGCTGCACATTTCGCGGCAACGACGTGGGGCTGTGGCTCGATAACCGCGGCGGCGCAACGTGCTCGGGCAGCTACTATGGCGACAGCGTGTACGAAGACAACGGCATCGCCGTGCGCATCGCCGCGATGCCGGGCACGGAGACGCTGGATTTCAATAACTGCGTGTTCCGCGGCAACGGGGTAAACGTCGAAAACACGGCGGGGTACGCCGTCGACCTCTCGCAGATCGTAACGGCGGACAATTAAAGAGAAAAAGAAGGAAACGCGGCGTTTCCTCCTTTCTTGTGTTCATTCAGATGGTCAGCACAAAGTGCTCTTTATGATAGTCCAGCAGGCCTTCCTTTTTCATTTTTCCGAGCTCGAGCGACAATCCGCTGCGCTCAACGGCGAGAAAGTCCGCGAGCTGCTGGCGGGAGAACGGGATGTCAAACTCGACCGCGCCGCGCCGCTGCGCCTCGGCGGAGAGATAGGACATGAGCTTGGCGCGCGTCGTGCGCTGGGCGATGTGCGTGAGCTTTTCATTGAGCAGCAGGTTTTTTCCCGCAAGGTCGCTCAGAAGGTTTCGGATGATGCGGCTGTGGTGCGCGCAGGCGGAGGGACAGACCGTCAAAAGGCGCTTGACGTTCAAAAACAGCACCGCCGTCGGCGTTTCGGTCACGACGCTCACATTGGAGACACTGCTCGGCGCGCAGGCGAAGGCCGCGGCGTAGGTCTGCCCCAGTGCGGTGCGGGAGAGAATGTTGCGGTTGCCCCAGATATCCTCCTGCACGACGAGCGCGCAGCCGGAGAGCACCATGCCGATCTCCTCGACCGCGTCGCCGGGACGGAGGAGAAACACATCCTTGGGGAATTGCTCGGCCTTTGCCGCAAGGCAGGTGAGCATCGCGTCAAGTTCGTCCTCCGTGACGCCGGAAAAGAGCGGCGAGGCGGCGAGAATGGGAAAAAATTCTTTCATGAAAAATCGCCTTTTGTTGAAAATTCAACCGACTTGCTGGCCGCATTCTACTATAATACGCTTGAAAACGCAAGGAGGTATTGCAATGAAACGGAGAATCATTGAAATCAATCAGGATAAATGCAACGGCTGCGGCGCCTGCGCCGCGGCGTGCCACGAGGGCGCTATCGCCATGGTAAATGGCAAGGCGCAGCTGATGCGCGACGACTACTGCGACGGCCTGGGCGACTGTCTGCCGACCTGCCCGACCGGCGCGATTTCCTTTGTCGAGCGCGAGGCCGCGGCCTACGACGAGCAGGCGGTGCTTGAAAACAAGCAGAAGAGAATGCAGAAGGAGGGGATGACACTGCACCACGGCTGTCCCGGCATGCAGCTCAAGACCTTTGCACACAAGGCGGCATCTGAAACGGCGGCTCCTGCTGCGCAGGAGAGCCAGCTCTCCCAGTGGCCGGTGCAGATCAAGCTCGTGCCCGTGAACGCGCCGTATTTCTCCGGCGCAAAGCTGCTCATCGCGGCGGACTGCACGGCGTACGCCTACGCGGCCTTCCACGAGAAATTCATCAAGGGCCACATTACGCTCGTCGGCTGCCCGAAGCTCGACAGCGTGGATTACAGCGAAAAGCTGACCGAGATCATCGCAAAAAATGACATCAAGAGCGTGACGGTCGTGCGAATGGAGGTCCCGTGCTGCGGCGGGCTTGAGCACGCGGCAAAGACCGCACTGCAAAATAGCGGTAAATTCATCCCCTGGCAGGTCGTGACGATCTCGACGGACGGGAGAATACTGGATACGATTTGAGTCATCCTATGATCGATAAGACCACAGAATGAGGAGGATTTTTTCGGTGGACAACAAGATGTTTTGTTTTCAGTGCGAGCAGGCGGCGCACTGCACGGGCTGCACCGGCAGCGCGGGTGTGTGCGGAAAGAGCGCCGAGACGGCAAATTTGCAGGACGAACTGACCGGCGCGCTCATCGGCCTTGCCCGCGCTGCGGACGGCAGCCCCGGCGTGAACGAGGGCACATGGAGCCTCATCATCGAGGCACTTTTCACTACGCTCACGAATGTGAACTTTGACGCGGCGGCCATCCGCGATGTGACTGCACGCGTGAAGGCGGAGAAGAGCCGTCTTGTGCCGGACTGTGCGTCCTGCATGTCGCCCTGCGGGCACAACAATGACTACGATGTCTCGCGACTCTGGACGGCGGACGAGGACATCCGCAGTCTCAAGTCGCTTATCCTGTTCGGTATCCGCGGCATGGCGGCGTACGCCTACCACGCGATGGTGCTGGGCTATACGGACGGCGAGGTCAACCGCTTTTTTGCCAAGGCATTGTTTGCCATCGGCGAGGACTGGGGCATGGATGACCTGCTCCCCCTTGTGCTGGAGGTCGGCGAGAAAAACTACCGCTGCATGGCGCTGCTCGACAAGGCCAACACGGAGACCTACGGCACGCCAGAGCCGACCACTGTGCCGCTGACGGTGGAAAAGGGACCGTTCATCGTGGTTTCCGGCCACGACCTGCACGACTTGAAGCGCCTGCTCGAGCAGACGGAGGGCAAGGGCATCAACATCTATACGCACAGCGAGATGCTGCCCGCGCACGGCTACCCGGGCCTTAAAAAGTATGCCCATCTCAAGGGCAATTTCGGCACGGCGTGGCAGAACCAGCAAAAGGAATTTGCCGACATCCCTGCGCCCGTACTATTCACCACGAATTGCCTGATGCCGCCGAAAGCGAGCTATGCCGACCGCGTGTTCACTACGGCGGTGGTCTCATATCCGGAACTCA
>OGHD01001216.1_pt1 | contig 11032 bp, 13 predicted proteins | sample 1571341 | NCBI WGS metagenome assembly OGHD01 (sample SAMEA2582026, study PRJEB24529) | metagenome | biome: Human gut stool | place: China | collected 2011 | reverse complement strand
CACGACGCTCTTCCGATCTGTTCGTCTGCGGGAAGAGAACGAGCGGCACGCCAAAGTAGAGACTCTCGCTCGCACTGTTCATGCCGCAGTGGGAGAGGAAGACGTCGGCTTTTTGCAGCACGGCGATCTGGTCGACGTGGGGGAGGGCGGTGATGTTGTCGGGAAGTATGCCGAGGGCGGAACGGTTAACTTGATCGCCGGTGGAGAGGATGACCTGATAGGGCGAGTCCGCGAACGCGGCGATACAGGCGCGGTAGAAGGGGAGGAGGCCGTTGTTGACTGTGCCCATCGAGATGTAGATGAGTACATCGTGGGCCTTTTCGACAGTTTCTGTCGCGGGGCGGATGGACGGACCGACGAAGGCGTACTTGTCTGAGAACGTGTCGGCGCAGGGCTGGAACTCGGGCGAGGTGTAGACGATGGTGTCAGTCTGATCGTCGTTCTGGATGATGTCGAGAATATTCTTGATGGGATAGCCGCGGTCACGCAGGCGCTGGAGATCGCGGTTGATCTTCGGCATGGCGAGCAGCATTTTGAGCATCTGGCCGCCGCTCTGCTTCATGACTTTGGCCGAATAGCGGTTGAAGGCAAAGGTCGTGGTCGAGGAGATGAACGGGATGCCGAGCTTTTTGGCGACGGCCTTGCCCCAGACAGCCATCGAGTCGGCGACGATACAGTCGGGCGCGTAAGCGCGCATGTCGGCGCAGACCATTTCGTCGAGGGCGAGGGTGGTCTCGACCAGAATGTGCGTCGAAAAGGCGATGTCCTTGCCGATGCGCGCGCCGTCGGCGGGCGTGAGGTGCTGTTCGCAGTCATACGGGTCGCAGGCGACGAATTGCGCGCCTGCGGCTTCGATGAGCGTGCGCATGGGTTCGTAGGAGTAGTAGCGGACCTCGTGACCGCGCGCGGTGAACTCGCGCACGACGCCGAGCGTCGGGTTGGTGTGGCCGTAGGCCGGGATGCAGAAAAAGACGATCTTGCTCATTTGCTGTCGCCCCCGTTGTCCATTTCGGAAAAGATGCGCAGCATATATTCCCGCTGCATGGCCTTGGGCAGGATGGCGATGCCGCGCTCGTCGTCGCCGAGGACGAGCAGCTCGTCGCCGGGGTGAAAGCCGAAAATGTCGCGCGCTTCCTTGGGGATGACAAACTGGCCCTTTTCGCCGATCTTGACCATCCAGGCGTGCTTGCCCTGAGGTACTTCCATAAAACCAACCTCCTAAAGTATGATTAGTTATACTAATCATACTACAAAGCGTAAAAAGGTCAAGCCAGCAGGCCTGACTTTTTTATTTCAATTCATGGCATCGGCGTTGAGCTCGAAGAGAAGCTCGACGCGGGCTTTGAGCAGCGGATGATTTTTGAGCGCGGGGTCGGCGGCGAGGAGCTGCCCGGCGGCGGACTGCGTCTCGTGCAGAAGGGATAAGTCGCACGAGAGATCGGCGACGCGCAGCGACGGCAGGCCGTGCTGGCGGGAGCCGAAAAAGTCGCCCGGGCCGCGGAGCTTCAAGTCCTCTTCCGCGATGGCGAAGCCGTCGCTCGTGGAGGACATGACCTTGAGACGCTGCTTGTTTTCCTCACCCTTGTTGTCGGAGACAAGGACGCAGTAGGACTTATGCCGGCCGCGGCCGACGCGGCCGCGCAGCTGGTGGAGCTGGGAGAGGCCGAAGCACTCGGCGTTTTCAATCAGCATGAGCGCGGCGTTCGGCACGTCGACGCCGACCTCGATGACGGTGGTGGAGACGAGCACGTCGATCTCATGCGCGGCGAAAGCGCGCATGACGGCGTCCTTTTCCTTAGGCTTCATCTTGCCGTGGATGGGGGCGACGCGAAGGTCGGGGAAAACCTCCGCTTGCAGGTGCGCTGCGTAGGCGGTGACGGCCTTGCGCTCATCGGGGAGCTCGTCGTTTTCCGCGACCATGGGGCAGACGATATAGGCCTGACGGCCCTCGGCGACGAGCTTGCGCAAAAAAGCGTAGATACGCTCGTGATAGCTCGACGGGACGGCAAAGGTGTCGATCTTCTGCCGTCCGGGGGGGAGCTCATTTAGAATGGAGACGTCGAGATCGCCGTAGATCATCAGCGCGAGCGTGCGCGGGATGGGCGTGGCGGACATGACGAGAAGGTGCGGGTCGTCGCCCTTGGCGGACAGCGCGGCGCGCTGGTCGACGCCGAAGCGGTGCTGCTCGTCGGTGACGACGAGACCAAGATTTTGATACTGCACATCGGGAGAGAGCAGGGCGTGCGTGCCGATGACAAGGGAGAGTTCACCGGACCGGAGACGTTCATTCAGTGCACGGCGCTCCCTGGCCCTGGTCGAGGCGGTGAGCAGCGCGCAGGGGATGCCGAGAGGCTCCAAAAGCGGAGCGAGCGAGCGATAGTGCTGCTCGGCAAGGATTTCTGTCGGGGCCATGAGGGCGCATTGAAGACCGTTTTTTGCGGCCATGTAGATGGCGGCGGCGGCGACCATCGTTTTGCCAGAGCCGACATCGCCCTGCACGAGGCGGTTCATCGGGCGCTGACCTGTCAGGTCGCGCGCGATATCGCCGATGGCGCGGCGCTGTGCGCCGGTGAGGGAAAAGGGGAGAGAGGTGAAAAAGGGCGAAAGGTCGACTTTTTTGCACTGTTTTCCCGCGACGAACGTGCGGCGCTCGCGCAGGAGCTTGAGGCCGAGCGCGAGCAGGAAAAGCTCTTCGAACGCAAGGCGGCGGCGCGCGGCGGAGAGGGCTTCGTCGTCTGTGGGGAAGTGGATGTTTTCGTAGGCAAAGCGGGTGTGGCAGAGCTGGTAGGCGAGGCGGACGTCCTCAGGAAGGATGTCAGGAAGTTCGTCGACGCAGGCGGCGAGCCCCTGTTCGACGGCCTTATAGAGCATCGACTGGCTGACACCCGCGGTGAGCGGGTAGATGGGCATGATGCGGCCGGTGATCTGGTGCGCGCCCTCGCGCTCAAAGAGGGGATTGGTCATCTGCGGGCGGCTCGGCGTACCCTCGGCACGGCCGAAGAAGACGTAGGCGCCGCCGGTGTGGAAGGTGTTTTTGAGGTAGGACTGGTTGAAATAGGTAAGTTCAAGCGCGCCGGTCTCGTCGACGGCGCGGAGCTTGATAAGGTCGAGCCCCTTGCGAATGCGCGAGAGCCTGGGTTCGCCCGCGATGACGGCGCAGACACAGGCATTCTCGCCGGGGATGAGGCCGGCGATCTTCTTGTACGCGCGGCGGTCGTCGTAGGCGCGGGGAAAGTAGGAAAGGAGGGAGCGCAGGTCGGTGATGCCGAGTTTGGCGAGCGACTTGGCGCGCGCTTCGCCCACGCCTTTGATATAGCGGATATCGGTGTTGAGCGTCGCCATGCGGTGGCCCCCCTTTACAAATGCGGTGTCTGTCTATTATAATCAACTTGGATGGAAATGAAAAGACCCTTTGCAAGGATGAAGAAAGGAGTATTGTCATGCAGAAGAAACATTCCGGAAAGATGGGCGCGATCGCGCTGCCGGTCGCGCTGATCGCCGCGGCGGTCGGAGTCCTCTTATGGATGCTGACCGGTGCGCAGGGATACCGCGCGGCGGACTGGACAGACACAGACGGGCAGCGCTACTACCGCAATCTGGTGACGCATCAAGCCTTTGCGGCGGACGTTGACTGGGACGGGAGCGACGGCGCGGTGATCGTCATTCCCGATGAAGTGCACGGCTACAAGGTGACGGCGCTCGGCGGGTATATCGGCCGCGGTGTGCCGACGGCGTTTGCGCTGAACGCGCCGGAGATATGGAATACCCAGGTCGTCTTCGGTGACGAGAAAGTTGCGGCGGACGCGGAAAAGGACTATCCGAACGCGAAGATCGTCGACTGCACGGTGACACTGCGGCTTGGGAGGAACGTGAAAGCGCTGAACGAGGTCAGCTGCTTCGGCTGGCAGGGCTATGACGAAAACGGAGCCGAGACAGTGTGGCGTCTGCGCTGGAACGTCGAATGCGACGAGGGGAATGAGACGTTTTACGCCAAGGGCGGGCGGCTGTATCGCTGCGCGGATGGGGAGGCTGTGGAAGCGTTCCGCTGCGCGTGATGCAGCGCGGCAGCGATGCGTGCTTTTCCCTGCGTACCCGCAGGGGTGCGGCAAAGGGGGCCATTCTCTCACGTGAGAGAATGGCCCCTTTGAACCCCCAAGAGAACGCAAGGGGCCTTGCCCCTTGACCCCGCACATTGGCAGTTTTTATCTTGAAGAACTGCACGCGCTGCGCATTGCACAGCCGTTGGCAGCTCTGCTGCCTTACGGATGTGGCATACCCCTTGCGGGTAATCAGGTGCGGTGTACATGGCTTCGCCATGAATCCCTGCGAGTCGCGACCTGACAGCAACCGCGCCTTACTATCGTGAGGCGCGAGTGACGGTAGCCCGGCGGCAGACTGCTTGCGAAATAGCGGCATTGCTTCGCTCGCCGCATTGATGAGAGCAGAAGAGAAGAAAGACTGCCGAGCTTTAGGCCGACACACAGGCCGCAGCGAAAAGAAGCGTCGCGCTCAAGACCGATAATGTCAGAGCGATTGTCCTGTAATTTTTTGAAGAGAACGGACTGTTCGGTGTTAAGCATGGCGAGCAATTCAAGATACTGTGAATTGTAATAGGACAAGGATGCCCGATATTCGTCGAGTTCGTCCTTTGACAAAAAGCGTTCCGGATGTTCGCCATATCCGGCACGGAACAGGGATTCGTAAAGATGCAGCATACAATAACCTTAACAATAAACGAAGTTTTTTTCATGTTTCCTTTATTGCAACACGAAGAAAACTTCATGCCAATAGGAAACAGAAATGAATTTTCACGAATATATCTTAAAACTGAGACAGGAGCGCGGGCTAAAACAAAGCGATGTTGCGTTGTCGATCGGTGTGACCGTCCGCGCTTATCAGGCGTATGAATACGGAAAAAGTGAACCGCGGATGTCGACGCTCATTGCGCTGGCCGATTTTTATGATCTTTCACTGGACGAATTGGTCTGCCGAAAGGCAGAACACGGTGTGTAACACCAAACTTGCGGAAAAACTCTGCATGTAAACCAGAATTTGCTGGAAAGAAACGCTTCTGTCCACTATAATGAAGTACAGTAGTATATCCGAAATAGACGGAAATTGATGGAGACTGCCGATACGCAGGCAGAGCGACAGCGAAGATAGAAGCAAACCAAGTCGTTTAGATACGACACTTGGCAGGCAGTGCAATCCGCAGGCAAAAAGGCTGTTCAAGGGAAGACATACAATGCAGACGCCTTTCTTTTGGACGGTCACACCGCCCGTTTTCTTTCTCGGGAAAGAAAATGGGGGGTGTGCTATGCAGCAGCGTGACGCGCTGCATTTCCTTTGAAAGAGAAAAGAAAATAAAGGGAGGTCACCATGAGAAGAAACATCCACTATAAGCCCAGCAAAAGCGCGAGCATTCTGTCGGGCGTCATCGCGTGCGCGATGGGCGTGTTCGGCCTGTTTACCATTCCGAGCATCGGCGCGATGATCGGCTTCAAGGCCATCTGGTGCCTGATGGCCTTCGGCATGGGCATCTACAATTTTCTGCTGGCGGCGGGCGTTGTGAAGTACAACGGCGGCTATGAGATCACCGACGAGACGGACGACGGTGCAAAGGAAAGAAAATCCGATGCGGAGGTGCGGCTCGAGGAGTTGCAGACCCTCTACGACCGCCGCCTCATTACGGAAGAGGAGTATCAGGAAAAGCGCAGGGACATTCTGGACCGGCTGTAAGAGAAAGGAGCGCGGACAATGGGAGAAGTTTTGATCCTTATTATCATCGCACTTGTCTGGTGGTTTAAGGCGGCTGTCGCCAACGAGGACAAAAAGGTCAATGATCGGGAAACGGGCAGCATTTCGGCATCGCCCGACGAGCTCATCAAAAAGGCAAAGCGCACAGCCGAGGATCTTGATGCGCTGCGCGGGCAGACGGAAAAAAAGCGCCCGAGCCCGACAGAGATCAAGGCGCTCCACAAGCAGCACCGCGCCGACGAGTGGGAGAGAAACGAGCAGCGCCACGCCGATGAGCGCGCACACAGCGAAAAGCGCTGGGAGATCGCGCGCAGGAAGCAGGCCGACAGCGGCGAGGTGCATTCTGTCCACATGGACAGCTGCGAGGACCGGCTTGAGAGTTTGAAGGTCTTATATGACGCGGGCATTCTGGACCGCGAGGAATACGCCCAGCGCGTCGCGCGCGTCAAGCGTCAGCACGCGCAGAGCAGAGGGTAAGCAAAATAAAAAGGAAGCGAACACACCATGTATGACGAACTGACACAGGTCGACATTGACAAGATGAAGGCAGAGCTGGAGCACCGCCGTTTGGAGCTTCGCCCCAAGCTCATCGAAGATGTGCAGACGGCGCGCGCGTTCGGCGACTTGAGCGAAAACTACGAGTACAAGGTCGCCAAGCAGGAGAAAAACCGCAACGAGAGCCGCATCCGTTACTTGGAGCGCATGATCGCGACGGCGAAGGTCATCGAAGTGAACGAAAAAGAGGGCACCGTCGGCATTTTTGACCACGTGGCGCTCTATAACGAAAAACTGGGGAAAGAGCAGAACATCCAGCTCGTGACCACCCTGCGGCAGAACGCGCTCAAGGGCCTCATCAGCAAGGAATCGCCCGTCGGCAAGGCCATCCTGGGGAAAAAGGTCGGCGACCGCGTCGAGATCGTCGTCTCGCCGGAAATGAAGTACACGGTCGAAATTCGTTCGATCACGCCGGGCGAGGACGATGCATCGCTCGAGATCAGCTCTTATTGAGGAAACGCATGAAACAGGTCATTATCTATACCGACGGCGCGTGCTCAGGCAACCCCGGCCCCGGCGGCTGGGGCGCGGTGCTCAAATACGGCGCGCACGAGCGCGAGCTCTCCGGCGGCGAGGCGAGCACGACGAACAACCGCATGGAGCTCACCGCCGTCATCGAGGCGCTGCGGCTTTTGAAGGAGCCGTGCGTCGTGGAGCTCTATTCCGACTCGCGCTACGTCATCGACGCGCTGGAAAAGCGCTGGGTCTACGGCTGGAAGCAGCGCGGCTGGGTCAAAAGCGACAAAAAGCCCGCGCTGAACGTCGATTTGTGGGAGCAGCTCTTGTCCCTCATCGCCCGGCACGAAATGCACTACCACTGGGTCAAAGGCCACGCGGAGAATGAGTACAACAACCGCTGCGACGAGATGGCTGTTAATGAGTGGCACAAGTTTAAGTAAGAGATAGCGTGGCCTTTCGCCGGAAGTCCGGCGGCGCGAGCGGCGGATTCACTTCGCCGCCGCAAGACATGGAATAAAACAGGGCTCCCGCGCGGCCTGCCGCGTGGGAAAATAATGCCGCGACGGTGAATCATTTTAAGTAAGAATAAAACCAACGACAATTACAGAAAGAAGGTTGATTCCGGAGAAGACGGTTGGAAAGCTCAGGCAGGGCTGGGGCAGCATTTGCTTCCTTTTAGCGCCCTGGTGGAAGTACGGCAAGACCTTAATGGTCGGCTCGTTTATCTCATCGGTGCTGTTTGTGCCGGCGGCGGGGTATTTTTCCGCGACGCTGGCGCAGGCGGTGATCGAAATGATCGAAGCGGGAAAGCCGTTTGAAGCGGCATTTTTGACGGGCCTGACATACCTTTTGCTCGCGCTGGCGCTTGATCTGCTCCACGCGGCGTACGAGGATTTTTACCTCCGGTGGAAAAAGCAGGAGATCGAGGGGACGATCGAGCGGTCGATCTACGAAAAAGCCCTGATGGTCGACTACCGGCACTTTGACGATCCGAGCTATTTCGACAGCTACAAGCTAACGACGGAGAAATTTGCCTCGCAGTCGTCGGAGACGCTGCAAAATCTCTTCTCGCTTTTGAGCGGCGTCGCGAAATGCATTGTCTACGGCGCGCTGATCGCGTCGCAGGGCATTGCGCTGCTGCTCATCGTTCTGGGCTGCTCTGCGTTTGTCGCGTATGCGCAAATTTACTGGAGCAGGGTGTCCGTGGAGCGTGAGACGGCCATGGTCAACGACCAGCGGAAGGCCGACTATCTGCGGCGGCTGTTTTTTGACCATACGGCGGTCGCAGACCTGCGTGCGTCGAACATCAAAAAGCCGCTTTTTGCGCTGTTCAACGGCTCTGTGAAGAGCAGGGCTGCGATCTATCGAAAATACGGCGCAAAAGAATTTTTGATTGACCTCCTGGTAAACCTCGCGCAGCTCGGCACGACGTTTGCCGTGCCGGTCTATGTCGCATGGGGCGTGATGTCTGGCAATATCGGCGGCATTGGCGTCTATGCGACGCTGATCGCCTCGTCGCTCGCGCTCAAGGAGGCGCTCAACGCGCTCGGCTGGTGGAGCTCGCAGGTCGCCTTAGGCGTTGCCTACGCGCAGAAGGTGCAGCGCTTTTTCGACACAGATTCGACCATCGAAGCGTCGACAGACGGCGAAAAAGCGTCAGACGGCCCGTTTTCCGTCCGATTCGACCATGTGTCCTACCGCTACGGCGGCAGCGATGAGTTTGCCATCAGTGATCTGAGTCTTGCCATCGCGCAGGGGGAAAAGATCGCCATCGTCGGCGAAAATGGCGCGGGGAAGACGACGCTCACAAAGCTCCTGCTCCGCCTGTACGACGCGGACGGAGGAACGGTGCAGATCAACGGCCGCCCGATCGCGGACTATGACGTGAGCACGCTGCGCGGCAGGATCGGCATCGCGTTTCAGCAGTCCCGCCTGTACGCGCTGTCTGTCCGCGAAAATATGACGGCCTACGCCGACGCGGACGATGCGCGGCTCAAATCCTGCCTTGAGGAGGTCGGCCTGCGGCTTTCTCTGGACGCGCAGGTCACGAAGGAGTTCGACGAAAACGGCGCGGTGCTCTCGGGCGGAGACGCGCAGCGCCTATGCCTGACGCGGCTGCTGCACAGCGAATTTGGGCTGCTCATCCTCGACGAGCCGTCCAGCGCGCTGGATCCGATCGCCGAGTACCGCATCGCAAAGCTGATCTTCGACCGCTCGCCGACGACCACCGTTATGGTCGCGCACCGGCTCTCCACGGTCGTGGACGCGGACCGAATTTATCTTCTCTCCGATGGAAGAATCATAGAATCCGGCACGCACGCGGAGCTGATGGCGCAGGACGGAAAATATCGGGAAATGTTTTTAAAGCAGGCCGAAGGGTACTTGAAAGCTTAGCGGAAGTGTGGTACAACAAAAGCAAATTTTTTCTCAGCAGGGAGGGGAGCCTTCCCGCTTTGCTGAAGTAATATGAAGGAGCAAAAGACTATGGCAGAATTCAACGCAAAGCAGCAGCTTCCGGGACTTCTCGACTGGATGCGCGCGCAGATGAAGGCCTGCGGAGGCAAGACCGCCGTCATCGGCATTTCGGGCGGCAAGGACAGCTCCGTCACGGCGGCGCTGAGCGTGGCGGCCTACGGTCGCGAGAATGTCGTCGGCGTGCTGATGCCCGACGGCGTGCAGCCGGACATCGACTATTCCAACGGCCTTGTCGACGTGCTGAACATCCGCCACTACACGTTCAATATTCACGGCGGCACGAGCGGCATTCTCGACGAGATGGCGCGCGTGGGCATCGACGCGAGCCGCCAGACGAAGGTGAACCTGCCGTCCCGCATCCGCATGGCGACGCTGTACGCCATCGCGCAGAGCGAGGAGGGCGGCATCGTCATCAACACCTCGAACCTCTCCGAGGACTGGGTCGGCTACTGCACGATCTACGGCGACAGCGCGGGCGCGTTCTCGCCGCTCGGCATGTACACGACCGAGGAGGTCATCGCGCTGGGCGCGGAGCTGGGTCTGCCCGAGCGCTTCCTCATCAAGCCGCCGTCCGACGGCCTGACCGGCAAGACGGACGAGGACAACCTCGGCTTTACCTACCACGCGGTGAACGAGTACATCCGCAAGGGCGAGGTCGACCCCGCCATCAAGGAGCAGATCGACCGCAAGCACAAGGTGTCGAGATTCAAGTTCCAGACGCTTCCGGTGTATCAGAACGGGCTGCCGATCGTCCTGCCGGAGGAGACGGATTATTATAATCCTAACAAAAAGTAAGCAGCGCGCAGCGCTGCACCTTAGTCCCTGCGTGCCGCAGGGGTGCGAACAAAGGGGGGCCATTCTCTCACGTGAGAGAATATCCCCCTTTAAATCCCCCAAGAGAACGCGAGGGGTCTTGCCCCTCGACCCCGCTACATTGCGAGATTGAGGCTCGAAGAGCTACGCGGATCGGGTGCGGTGTACGTGGCTTCGCCATGAATCTCTGCGAATCGTTACCAGTATCAACCGCGCCTTACTATCGTGAGGCGCGTGTGACGAGAGAATGGCGGCAGACTGTCTGCGGGGGCGGCATTGCTGCGCTCGCCGCGGTCAGGGCTACTCCTTTTTTAGTCCTTCGCTGGGTCGGTACTGTTGATGGGTTCGTCGGGAATGATATCTTGCGCGATGATTTGCTCTTCTGCGTCCAGCAGGGCTTTTTTCAGGACTTCGCGGGCAAGGATGCCTTTGCCCTCGTCGTAGAGATCAATGGCCTCGCTCATGCTGCGCACCATGCCGTGGTAAAGGTTTCGATAAGTTGTCATTTTATTTCCTCTTTTTATGCGTCATTATTGCGTCACTTTTTCTTTTTAGTATAATTTGACGCTAAAATTTTGTCAATACTTCGTCACGGAGGTTGGCAAATGGATTCAAAAAGTCGTTACACCCTGCGCACCGATCCGGTGCTGCTGGAAAAGCTCGGATATATCGCTGAATACGAGGGACGCACCAAAAACCGTGAACTGGAGCAGATGATCAAGCGCCGCATCGCAGCTTTCGAACAGGAGCACGGTGAGATTCCAATAGAAGAAAACGACCGCTGACGCGGTCGTTTTTTGCCCCCGTCCCGCGGCGAGCGCAGCAATGCCGCCCCGCACAATGTCTGCCGCTGAGCCATCGTCACTCGCGCCTCACGGTAGTAAGGCGCGGTTGATATCGGTAACGATTCGCAGAGACTCGTGGCGAAGCCACGTACACCGCACCCGATTCCGCAGGCCGCGTAGCTCTTCAA
>OGHD01001211.1_pt1 | contig 11054 bp, 7 predicted proteins | sample 1571341 | NCBI WGS metagenome assembly OGHD01 (sample SAMEA2582026, study PRJEB24529) | metagenome | biome: Human gut stool | place: China | collected 2011 | reverse complement strand
TGTTGTATATAAAGGTTTAAAACTTGTAGTTTATCGAATGCTTACGAAAGCCTTATGGTAGAGTGCTTCAATGTCTTCTACTGAAGTCGGACGCGGGTTACCTCCGGTGCAGACATCATTGAATGCATCGATAGCCAACTGATGCAAGTCTTCTTCCTTCACACCGATTTCATGCAACTTCTGTGGAATACCGATACTCAAAGAAAGCTGGCGAACAGCTTCTACCGCAGCTTTTACACCTTCTGCTTCGCTCATGCCGGTAGTATCTACTCCCATCGCCTTAGCAATATCCAGGTATTTTGGTGCGGCAGGAGATTCTGCATTGTATTCCATGACGTAAGGCAACAACAATGCATTGGCTACGCCGTGCGGAGTGTCATAGTGCGCACCGAGAGGATGAGCCATAGAGTGAACGATTCCCAGACCTACGTTGCTGAATCCCATTCCGGCAATATACTGTGCCTGCGACATGGCTTCACGAGCTACCGGATCACTGCCATTGTCCACAGCAGCCTTCAGATTCTTGGCAATCATCTCAATGGCCTTCAGTTCAAACATATCTGACATCACCCAGGCTCCCGGAGTAATGTAGCTTTCAATAGCATGTGTCAGGGCATCCATACCTGTAGCCGCAGTCAGGCCCTTCGGCATAGAATACATCAGTTCAGGGTCTACGATAGCTACTGACGGAATATCGTTCGGGTCTACACATACCATTTTCTTGGTAGCAGCCTCATCAATAATCACATAGTTGATGGTTACCTCAGCTGCAGTTCCCGCAGTAGTAGGCAGAGCAAAAGTAGGCACAGCTTTATGATGCGTATCTGCTACTCCTTCCAATGAACGCACATCGGCAAATTCCGGATTGTTTACTACGATACCGATACCTTTAGCCGTGTCAATGGAAGAACCGCCACCCAATGCAACGATAAAGTCGGCACCGGAAGCCTTGAAAGCTGCCACACCGTTCTGCACATTGGCAATGGTAGGATTGGCTTTTACATCACTGTATATTTCGTAAGGAATACCTGCCTTTTCGAACACTTCCACCACTTTGTCGGCTACGTGAAAACGAATCAGGTCCTTGTCAGTTACAAAAAAAGCTTTCTTGAAACCTCTACGGCCTGCTTCTGTAGCGATAGCTTCGCGACATCCGGCACCAAAGTAAGAGGTCTCGTTCAAAATCATTCTGTACATAATTTCATGGTTTTAAAAGGTTAGATTTAATATTTATTTCGGAAGATGGAACACGTCCGTCAGTTCCTGCATTTGTTCTTTCGTCATACCGTCCGGTTCAAATCCCATGCAACGGGCATTGATGTAAATCTGGGCAGCCTTGGTCAGCACGTCAATCTGGTCGAATGCATCCATTACATCGGTACCTACGGCAAACACGCCGTGTTTTTCCCACATTACCACATCATAGTCGTCCAGTTCCTTCAGTGTAGCATCTGCCAGTTCTACTGAGCTCGGCATTTTATAAGGCACGATACCCAATCCACGCGGACAGAATGCCTTTGTTTCCGGAATCATACTCCACAACAGATAAGTCAGCACATCCTTTTCCAGGAACTTCGGAGTATGGCTCATTGCCACCAGTTCGATGGGGTGTGTATGTACGGTAGCCTTTTTCTGGGCACCTTCCGCAATCAGCGTATTGTGAACAGTCAGGTGAGAAGCCACTTCCGAAGTCGGCATCACCGGCTGGTCAGCGATAATGACATAGCTGGCACAATCGTCACAGATACGAATCACTGAACCGTTTTCCATCGGCCAGCGAGCCAAGTCGCGCATACGTTTCTGTGTACCTTTGCAGAAGAAGTAACAGCCTTTCAGATGCGGTAATACCGCTCCAATCTGTTTCGGTTCACTGATAGCCGGCATCTGACGGATTTCATCGTCTACAAACTCTGTTACATTGATGGTGATATTTCCACCGTTGCGTTCAGCCCATCCTTTTTGCCACAAATATCCGGCCACTTCGGCCACTTTATTGATTTCACGGGCCAAACCCGGACGTCCTTCAAGAATTGATTTCATTATATTATGTATTTAAATTTGATTTTTATTTCAATAACTGCGGAAGGAAAGAAGATACAATCAGGACAATCAGTCCCAGTACCAGTACCCAGATGGTCTTTGCAGAACATCCTTTCCATTCCTTCAGAATAATTCCCCACACATTCGAGAATGTCACGTTTAGCGACATCAGGATACACCAGGAGAACGTAAGCAGTACCGGTGAAGCTATCAGGAAACCTTTTCCCAGACTCAAGCCAAAGAACTGACTATACCATAACACACCGGCCAACGCACAGAACAGAATGTTGTTCACATACAGTGAGGTCTTTCCATAGTCACCCCATGTCTTGTTCTTTGCATTCTGATAAAAACAGTACACCATGTTGGTAAGGAAACCTCCGGCAGTTACCATCAGAGTAGCCGGCAAAGTTTTATACACTTCTGCACTTTCCGGGAAACACAAACTCTGTCCGAATCCTAATCCGATACTGAAACAGGCGCTCATGAAACCGGCCAATAAAGCTACGAAAATTCCTTTAGTAAAATTGAAATCTTTCACAGCTTTTTTCTTTTCTTCCTCACTCAGGCTGGCAGACTTCATATTTCCTGCATAACCGATGATGCCGATACCCAGCAAAGTCACAATCACTCCCACAATAACCGGCATGGTCAGTTCCTCCATGTGACCAGTAAATATGGGCGTCAAGATTGTTCCCAGTCCGGCACAGGTTCCCAGCGAGATAGACTGTCCCAATGCTACTCCAAGGTAGCGCATACTCAAACCAAATGTCAGACCACCCACTCCCCAGAGTACACCGAAGAACATCGCCCAAAGCGTATCGGCTGGATGAGCTGCATAAATCTCAAAAAGGCTGTGTCCGTCCGGAACAGCCAGCAACGCGCCCAAGAAAGGAAAAACAAGCCAGGCAAAAACTCCCTGCACAATCCAGTAAGATTCCCAGCTCCAGTTCTTTATTTTATTGATGGGTACATAGCAGCTCGACTGGCAGAATGCTCCCACTGCAATAATCAACAATCCGATAATGATTTCCATAGCCTATAAATTAAGCCAGCCGGACAACGGGCAAGACAAGCTTTTCCCGTCGTCCGGCTGTAAGATTAATTTCTCTTAGAAGTTACTTCCGCTTCGTATTTTTCTACTTCAGCAATGTATTCTTCGCCTACAGGTACATTATTCTTCAAGCAGAACATATCCCATACAGCTCCCCAAGGCAATGACTTGCATTCTTCGAGCAATGCCAGACGCTGGAAGCCACGGTCAGTTTCTTCATAGTCACGCAGCGTATTCAGCGGTTCAAGCAATGCCTGCAACAGGCACTTCTGTGTAGCACGCATACCGATTACATACGCACCGATACGGTTGATAGAAGCATCGAAGTAATCCAAACCGATGTGTACACGGTTCAACGCATTGCAACGTACGATTTCCTTGCACAAATCGAGTGTATCGTCGTTCATGATAGTTACATGGTCTGAGTCCCAACGAACCGGACGGCTTACGTGCAACATCAGTTCCGGTACATAAAGTAACAGAGAAGAAACCTTATCAGCCACACTTTCTGTCGGATGGAAGTGACCGGTATCGAGTGTAATCAGTTTCTGGTTCTGTACACCATAACCAATATAGAAGTCGTTAGAACCCACTGTATAGCTTTCCAGACCAATACCGAATACTTTTGATTCGATGCAGTCCTTCATGTGATCGTACTTCTGTGCAAAAATCTGGTCCAAAGAATCTTTCAGCAATGCACGGTACTTCATACGGTTTACGGTAATATCCTTGCTACCATCGTGTACCCACAAGTTCATGATACAAGGATCTCCCTGACGCTTACCCATTTCTTCAGCAATGGCACGGCAGCGTTTGGTATGTTCAATCCAGAAATCACGGATAGCCTTGTCAGGATTTGACAAAGACAAGTTTCCAGACTTCGGGTGAGAGAAAGAAGTAGAGTTGAAATCCAGCTTCATGTCATTCTCTTTTGACCACTGCATCCAGCCTTCAAAATGTTTTACTTCCACCTGGTCACGGTCAACAAACTGTCCGCCAAATTCACCATATATTTCGTGCAAGTTCAAGCGATGTTTTCCCGGTACGTAAGAAGCAGCCTTCAGGATATCTGCACGCAATTCTTCAATGTTACGAGCCTTTCCCGGATAATTTCCGGTAGCCTGAATACCTCCGGTCAGTGAACCCTGTGATTCGAATCCGGTCACATCATCTGCCTGCCAGCAGTGCATAGACATAGGTACAGACTGTAAAGTTTCCATTACGGCATCCGTATCGATACCCAATTTGGCATAGCGTTCTTTCGCTATTTCATACGCATTGATAATCTGTTGTTCTTTCATGGCAAATTATTTTTTAATGATTGATATATATTTCTGATAAGCTTCATTCCACACTTCCGCATCTGCCGGTGAGAAATAATCCGGTTCCACATTGACGGAAATCACGTTACGCATTTCCTGCAACGTACTTACTACTCCGGCAGCTTTAGCCTGAAGCATGATATTTCCAATTGAAGATGCCTCACTTGGTCCGGCCACAACCGGCAATCCGATAGCATTTGAAGTAAACTGATTCAGCAGTTTGTTACGTGAACCTCCTCCAATGATATGCAGCTTTTCAATCGGATTTACGGAAAGTTCACGGAATACATCGAGTACCTCACGGTATTTCAGTGCCAGACTCTCAAAGATGACACGGATAAACTCACCATGTGTCTGCGGTGCATTCTGTCCCGTACGTGCACAATACTCACAAATGGCTTTAGGCATATCCTGTGGATTGGTAAATCCCGGGTCATCCGGATTGATGAAGCAAGCAAACGGGCGAGCAGCCTGAGCCAGTTCCACCATCTGCGGATAAGTATAATCCGTTCCTTCCTTATGCCATTTCTTCAGACATTGTTCTACAATCCACATACCTGTGATATTCTTCAGCAAGCGAATGGTACCGTCTACTCCTCCTTCGTTCGTAATATTATAGTGAGTTGTCTTTTCATTCACAACCGGACTATCTGTTTCAATTCCCATCAATGACCATGTACCTGAACTCAGGTAAGCAAAGTTCTTGTTGGCAGCCGGTACAGCCGCTACGGCAGAAGCTGTATCGTGTCCGGCTACGGCAATTACCGGAACAGATTCTATCTGAAGTTCTTCACACAAATCCTCGGTCAGCATACCGACTTTAGCTCCCGGTTCTACCATATCCGCAAACAAGAATTTGCTGACACCCAGCACTTCCAGTAATTTTTCATCTAATTTGCGTGTTTCCGGATTCAGCAACTGAGAAGTCGATGCAATGGTATATTCTGTCACCATCTTTCCAGTGAGCAAATAAGAAAGCGCATCCGGCATAAAGAGCAGACGACTGGCGTGTGTCAACCCGAAGTCCTTCCGTTGTTTTAAGGTGTACAACTGGAAAATACTGTTGAAATCCATGTGCTGGATTCCCGTCTTTCCATACAACTCATCTGCCGGCATCACCTTTTCAAAGAACTCTTCCTTCTTCCCGATAGTCTGCGGGTCACGATACGCATACGGAAGACCTATCAATGCCCCTTCCTCGTTCACAAAAGCAAAATCCACTCCCCATGTATCAATACCGATAGAAGTGACAGGTACTTTTTTCTGTGCCACGGCAGTCAGACCTTTCTTTAAATTCTCATACAAGGAAAAAATATTCCAGTAAAAATGTCCGTTGAGTTGCAGCATCTGGTTCGGGAAGCGGGTAACTTCTTCCAGTGTCAATTTATCACCGGTCAGCGTCCCCAATATGGTTCTTCCGCTAGTTGCTCCTAAATCAAATGCAATAAAATATTTGGAATCCATGCTAAAAGTTTATTTGGTTAACTACTGTGGCAAAAGTAGAAAGAAAAAATTCCCTTCTTGCGGAAGAAATGACTTTAAAATATAAGTTTTTGATTTTTCCTGCTAACGAAAATTCAGGAGTTTATCAGGGATTTTTTATCTTTGCGAAGAAAGGGACAAAAAATGGAAAAGAACAGCGTAAACTATAAATATCTGGTACGAAGTCCGCGCGATATAGACTGGGGAATTACCGTGGACACCGTAGGCTCGGAACCCATACCACCCAATTACCCGGTGTACCCACCTCGTACCGGACATCCGGATGCCTTTTATTTCACTCCCTCACGCGGCCGTGTGCTGGACAGCTACCAGCTATTATACATCACTCACGGAAAAGGCTATTTCTATACCTCTCCCGATACTTTCATCGAAATCAAGGAAGGAGACATCTTGATTCTCCAGCCTCACGTATGGCACAGCTATTTCCCCGATAAAAAAACCGGCTGGCAGGAATACTGGATCGGATTTCAGGGAATCAACATGGACAGCCGTTTCCAAAACAACTTTTTTGCAAAAGACCAGATTGTTTATCACATCGGTGTGCAGGACAGTATCGTAAAACTTTACGAACAAGCCATCCAGGTGGCCATGGAAGAAAAAGCGGCCTGTCAACAATATCTGGCTGGCATTGCCAATCTTATCTTAGGCATGACCATGTACTACTCGCAGAACTACGAGTTCGACAACAAAGCCACCGAGCAGATTAGCAAAGCCAAGGTATTCATCCGCGAGAACCTGTTAAAAGGTATCGGTCCGGAAGAAGTTGCCGACTCCCTGCACATGAGTTATTCCTGGTTCCGGAAACTATTCAAAGAGTATACCGGACTTTCTCCGGCACACTACATTCAGGAACTGAAAATCCAACAGGCCAAAGATTTGCTGGCCACCACTCAGCGAAGCACCAAAGAAATAGCCTATTACCTGACCTTTGACGATATACCTTATTTTACCAAGGTTTTCAAGAAATATACAGGATACACTCCGCAATCCTACCGAAAAAAATTTGGAAGAGAATAAAAATACAACCTCCTTCTGCGCTGAAGAATCACTCACAGCAAGCAGAAGGAGGTTGCTTTGTTTTATGCCGATGTATAGCCGAGAATTATTTCACTACAAAATGGTAAGTTCCCGACAACAATTCCGCCTTACACATTCCACCCTGATACGTCACTTCTTTTATACCCTCTTTTCCAGCTTGTAACGCGCGACCATTTTCAGTTACGCTATCCATTGAAGCAGCAGTCAAATAAAGTGTCGCACTGGTATTCGCCGGAACCGTGAATGAATACCTCACTTCTCCATCCTTCACTTCCCATGCGCTTTCTATACGTCCGTACAGCGAATCATAATATCCTCTGGCAAAAGTCATCTTTCCTGTAGGGTCTACCTTCGGACAAAGCACAAAATGCTTGAATCCCGGATGATGCTCATCCCGCATAATTCCCAGCGAGTAGGCATACATCCAAGCCCCGACGGCTCCAAAGGAATAATGGTTAAACGAGTTCATCCGGTTGTTCTCTCCAAATCCGTCGACATGCGTATACGAGTTCAGGCGTTCCCAAATGGTAGTAGCTCCCTGCTCCACAGAATACAACCACGAAGGATAAGTAGTCTGTTGCAACAAGTTATAGGCTACCTCATCATATCCATTGTCAGAAAGTGCCTTGCTAATCCATGCCGTACCGATAAATCCCGTCATCAGCGAGTAAGCCGGATAAGTCTTTCCATCATCCGCCACATTCTCCCGCTGCACCGTATGCGCCAAATTAGCCGCAAACTGCTCTTTCCATTCCGGATTCACAATGTCGAAAGACAAAGGAAGCACGTACGAGGTCTGTATATCCACCAGTTTTCCCTTTTCCGGACCGTTTGCCCCGGAAGAAATCGTTTTCGCTGTTTGCGGGTCAATATATGTACGGTTGAAGAACGCCTTACGTTCGTCATACAACTTCTCAAACTTTTCTGCATCCTCCTTTTTACCTAAAATTTGAGCCACTTTTTTCATAATGTCCAAATCATAAAGGAAGTATGCCTCCCACATCAGTGTTTTGTCATTCTTGTTGTCCTCCGGTCCCAGCCAATCTCCCAAGTTTCCCCAGACCTTCTCCTGTTCCAGTACGCCCGTCTCCGGATTGATATTCTTGGTCCGTACATAATCCACATAGCGGCACATCGCCTCATAGTGCTCTGCCAGCAAGCTCTTGTCACCATATTGCTGATACACTTCCCACGGCACTGTAATACCTGCACTTCCCCACAGTAGACCACCAAATCCGCCACCTAGAGGAGCCACATCCGGGAAACGGCCATCCTCACGCTGTACATCCCTCATGGCACACAAATAACGACGCAAGAACTGCGGAACATCTGCCAGATAAGTAGCCGTACGGGAGAATACCGATATATCACCCGCCCATCCCAAACGCTCGTTACGCTGCGGACAATCGGTCGGGATAGAGAAGAAATTGGCATAAGTAGACCACACAATATTGTGCCACAACTGATTAACCTTCTTATTAGACGTTTCATACTTGGATGCCAGTCCGTCAATCGAACTCAACACCACTCCTTTCACATCCTCTAACGGCAAAGCCTTGTCTATGCCCGTAATCTCAATAAAGCGATATCCATGATAGGTAAATCTCGGGGCAATCGTTTCATTTCCTCCTTTCGTGATGTATTTATCCTGCGCCATGGCTGCGCGGATATTTTCCAGCATAATCATTCCCTCGTTTCCGGCATAACGCGGCAGGTCGGGATATTTTACCTCAGCATAACGCAGATTGATTTCCTGTCCAGCCTTCATTCCTTTGAGCGTGATTTCCGGCACTCCCACCATATTCTGCCCCATGTCGTACACAAAGATGCCCGGACGAACCTCTTCTACCGATTGTGCCGTCAGCTTCTGAATAGCCTTTACCGTCTGACCGTATTGAGCCACCAGATGGAAATCGGAATAATCATCGACTTTAGGCATTGTTCCCCCACCTAACCGACTGACATGACCTTCCAGCGAAACTTCTACTGCCTTCGTCCAGGACGAATCATCATATCCCGCTTTCGTCCATCCTTCAATCGCTTTTTCTCTCAAGGCATCATATACCTCTCCCTGAAAGAAACTGCCATATACCACAGGCCCTTGATTGAAATACTTCCACGTATCCGGAGAAGTTACTATCGTCTGTACCTGTCCATCTTCATAAGTCACAACCAACTGCGCCAGCAATGACTGACGGTCGCCAAAGAAATTCCAGTTTTCTCCGGCGTAAGTTGCTCCTCCGCTCCACCATCCTTCGGCTAAAATGGCTCCAACAGCATTCTTACCTTTCACCATCAACTTCGTCACATCGTACACCTGATACAGATGCGTTTTATTATACTGTGTCACACCCGGGTTAAAATAGTCCTCTCCCACACGCTGTCCGTTGAGATACATTTCATAAATACCCCGGGAAGTCACATACAAACGCGCCTTACGAACCTTATCATAGGAAGTCTCAAACTCCGTACGCAACATCGGCATAGCGTTACGGCTGGGATTCTGTACATAGCACTTCTTTACGCCATTCAACTGTGTAGCATCCAAGGTGACAGAAGCTAACTTGTTCTCCGGACTCCGGAAATTGCGAATATCCGTTCTGACTCCTGAAAAATCAGTTACGTGCTCCAATGCATACCCCACATCACCGACTACCGGAAACGCCACGAAATCGCCTCCCTGCCCCAAGGGATTCAGATTCACTTCTCCAATCTGCACCTCTCCTTTTTTCAGTGTGGTAAAACCCAAATTGGAATACAAAGAGAACGTATGCGACTGATATTGATTCTCCGCATTCAGCACATCAGCGGGCAACATAAAAGATTTCAAAGGAACAGAAGATTTGTCATCCGGCCGATAACCGGCACGATAAATATGTATCCAGGCATTTCGTCCGTCTTTCAAAGGAGACAAATCGAATTCTATTTTTATGTATGACTCATCCTTTCCGCTGGCAATGTGATAAATGTTCTTATTCGCATCCATCAGACGTTCATCGTTGGCACCATACACAAATGATATCTTGCGCGACGTAGCCTGTTTTTTCATCTGAAATGAACAATCCAGTCTGAATACTGGCAAATAATGTGAATAAAGCACCATATCCTCGTCACTGCCTCCAATCCAACGTGCTCCGTTCCAGCCCTCTTTATCATCAGACGTCATCAGGCTTGTCTCAAACCAAGCATCTTTTTCCGCAATTTCTCCCTTATTGTTCCAGATTTTTACTTTCCAGATATAACGGGTAGCCGGCTTCAACGCCTCTCCCTGATAAGTCACATGCTGGGACACATCTGTTAGCACTTTCCCGGAATTCCAGACTACCTTTCCAGCCTCATCCTTTACCTCTAATTGGTAAGCTGTCTGATATATGCCTCTTTCGTGTGGGTTGCCTACAAGTTGCCAACCGAATCTGGGGACTGTTACATCCAAAGCAAGTGGATACTGATGATATTCTACCTCCAGTTTCTGTAACTCCATTGAGAGTGCAGGAGAAATTAACATGCTACATAAAAAATATAAGCAAAAAAGAGATCGGTACTTCATAAGTTTCATAGGTTAAAAATTAAAAATAAGGACTCAACGCTGCCTCCGAAGCTGGTAACGGGAACAAGATACGAATATCCGTATAAGAATTAGGTGCAACCGAATATCCTGCCGGGAAATAATAAGCAGAAGGATTAGACTTCACTCTCTCTCCATACGCTTTCATCACCGTTTCGACTTCTCCTGAACGAGTTAAATCCAACCACCTTTTATTTTCAAAAGCAAGCTCAACCCGACGTTCTTGTAAAATAGCCTTCCTTACAGCTTCTTTCCCTGTCGCCTGACTATCATCCAATCCAACTCTATTTCTAACCTTATTCAAATAAGGTAAAGCTTCATCTGTTTTATCTTGTTCATTTAACGCTTCTGCTAAAAATAGTAATACCTCTGAATAACGATAAACCGGCCAATTATCATTCGTATTATTCGTTAGAGCATGTGCATGGCAATACTTCTTTATATAAGGATATGGATTCCCTGATGCTGTAAGCCAACCTATAGAAGCATCCTTTCTTTCATCACCTTGCTCATAAGCAGCAATAATATCTGG
>OGHD01001208.1_pt1 | contig 11063 bp, 10 predicted proteins | sample 1571341 | NCBI WGS metagenome assembly OGHD01 (sample SAMEA2582026, study PRJEB24529) | metagenome | biome: Human gut stool | place: China | collected 2011 | reverse complement strand
GGGACCTGGACGGGGACGGCATCGTGGAGATCCCCACCCAGCCGGACGAGGCGGGCCTGCTGAACCTGAGCCAGAGCCGCCGCATGGACTTTATCGTCTGGATGGACTATACCAGCCGCAGTCCGGAAAAGAGCTTTGGCCTGCTGGATGAGGAAACGAACTGCTACATCGAGCTGCCCACCGAGTGGGAGGGCAACCTCAAACTTACCGACAGCGAACAATACGACGGCGCGGTGGAGCTGCGCACCGTGGACGAGGACCAGCCGGTCATGACGGTACGGCTGGCCCAGACTGCGGCCAGCTCTACCGGGTGGACCAAACTGGGCATTGTGGCGTCGCGCCAGATGCAGGCCCGGCTGGCCCCGGATGTGGAGATCCAGGACGCGGAGTACAGCCTGTCAAACGCGTTGTATCTGCTGAATTAAAAACGGAGGAAAGACCATGGTACGAGTGCTTGTGGTGGAAGATGAAGCCAATATCCGTGAGATGATCGCACTGAACCTGCGGCTTACCGGGATGGAAGCCGTGGAGGCCGAGAGCGCCGAGGCCGCCCTGCCGCTGCTGGCCAAGAAGCCCGGCTGCGATGCGGCCATTCTGGATGTGATGCTGCCGGGCATGAACGGTTTTTCGCTCTGCGAAACGATCCGCCGCACCGACCAGAAGATCGGCATCATCATCCTCAGCGCCAAGGGGCAGGAGCAGGACAAGATCCGGGGCCTGTCCATCGGTGCCGACGATTACATGACCAAACCCTTCAGCGTCAGCGAGCTGCTGGCCCGTGTGGAGGCGCTCTGCCGCCGGGTGCACCGGGCCGAGAGTGAGGAAGAGCGGGACCCCGCCAAGGAGCTGGGCACCCTGACCAGCGGGGACTTTGTGCTGGACGAGAACCGCCGTGTGCTGCTGAAGGCCGGTCAGCCCATCGAGTTGACCCAGGTGGAATTCCAGATCATGGAGCTGTTCTTCCGCAACCCGGGCATCGCGCTGGTGCGTGAAAAGATCCTGAAGGGCGTATGGGGCGAGAACTACTTCGGCGATGTGAAGATCGTGGACGTGAACATCCGCCGCCTGCGCATGAAAGTGGAGGACGAGCCCAGCCACCCCACCCACATCATGACGGTCTGGGGTTACGGCTACCGCTGGGAAGAGTGACGGCTTTGGCAAACGCCAATATAAATGGAAAGGAGGAAAAGCAAAATGCGAAGCGGGATCACGCGGCGCTGGCTGCGGGGCAATCTGCTCATTACGGTGCTTCTGGTGCTGCTGGCTGAGGCGATGTTCCTGTACAGCTACACCCGCAGCTACTACAACAGCGTGCAGCAGACCATGTACCGGCGCTTTTCCTCGGTGACCGGTCAGTTGAAGGTCTACACTGCCGACACGGTCTACAGTGCGGCGGCCAACCGCAGCATGGCGCTGCGGCGCATGGTGGAACAGTATTCCGATAAGGACAAGTACGAATTCATGCTGCTGGACAGCTATGGCGGGGTCATTGCATCCTCCAGCGGCACCGATGCCGACGGCATCGTAAATAACCTGGACTTTGTGCAGGCGCAGGACGCCGCCGACGGGCTGGGCATGGCGGTGTACCGCACCGAGTCCGGCGAGGTGGTCATGGCGGCGTGCTATCTGGTGCCCTATGCCGCCGAGGATGTGGCCGCCCTGCGGCTGGTCACCAGCCTGACCCTGATCGAACGGCAGATCCAGAACGCCTTTTTTGCCAGTCTCGTGGTGGTGGCGGCCATCCTGATCTTTTCCATAATGTCGGGCCTGTATTTTGTGCGCAGCATCGTGGTGCCGCTGGGGCAGGTGGAGCGCATTGCCGCCGACATCGCCCGCGGCGAGTTCGACGTGCGCCTGCCGGTGAGCGGAGATGCCCGGGACGAGGTGGACCGTCTGCGCGGCACCATCAACCGGATGGCGGAAGGGCTGGAGGAGACCGAGAAGATGAAGAACGAGTTCATCAGTTCGGTCTCCCACGAGCTGCGCACGCCGCTTACTTCCATCCGGGGCTGGGTGGAGACCCTGCGCACGCTGGACGACCCCACGGATGAGAACTACCGTAAAGGGCTGGAGATCATCAACAACGAGACGGGCCGTCTGTACAACATGGTGGAGGAACTGCTGGACTTCAGCCGCCTGCAGAACGGCCGCCTGCGCATGGAGTGCCGCCCGTTGGATCTGGTGGCAGAGCTCACCGACGCGGTGCTGTTCTGCGAGGCACGCATCCAGCGCGAAGGACTGATCCTGAGCTACACCGAGCCGGAAGAGATGATCCCGGTGTATGCCGACCCCGACCGCCTGCGGCAGGTGTTCATCAACATTCTGGACAACGCCATCAAATATTCTGCCCCCGGCGGCCGCATCACGGTCAAGCTGTGGGCAGGGGAATACAAGGCCTTTGTGGAGATCCTGGATCAGGGGCGGGGCATCCCGCCGGAAGATCTGGAAAACGTCAAGACCAAGTTCTACAAGGGCAGCAACGCGGTGCGCGGCAGCGGCATCGGTCTGGCGCTGGTGGATTCCATCATGACCGCGCTGGACGGCACCATGGACATCCAGAGCACGCTGGGCCGGGGTACGGTGGTCACCCTGGGCCTGCCGCTTTATCATAAGGCGTAAATGAGATTTTGTCACATTTCGGTGTTACAATAGAGGGAAAGTAAAAACCGTAAGGAGAACCCAATGAATCAACCCAACAAGGAACGTTTCAAGACCAGTGTAGGCGGGCAGGCCCTGATGGAAGGCATCATGATGCGCGGCCCCAAGCTCATCTGCTGCGCCGTGCGCAAGCCGGACGGCACCATCGAGACCAAGACCGAGCCCACGCCTGCCCATGGCATCTGGACAAAGATCCCGCTGGTGCGGGGAGCGATTTCCATGATCGAAAGCCTGATCATGGGTTACCGCTATATGATGTACTCCGCCCAGGTCAGCATGGGCGATGACTACGACCCCGAAGAGGAAGAGACCGCTTTTGAAAAGTGGGTAGGGGAGCATCTGGGCAAAAAGGCCGAGGACGCTCTGCTGGCCTGCGCAGCCGTTCTGGGCGGGCTGCTGGCCATTCTGCTGTTCACTGTGCTGCCCACCCTTATCGTGGGCGGCGTGAACCATTTTGTCACGCTGGGCCGCTGGGCCAAGGTGGTGCTGGAAGCGGTGCTCAAGGTGGGCATCTTCCTGACCTATATGGTGGGCATCTCCAAAATGAAGGAGATCCACCGGGTGTTCGAGTACCACGGGGCCGAGCACAAGACCATTGCCTGCTACGAGGCCGGAGATCCCCTCACGGTGGAGAATGTCCGCAAATATACCCGCTTCCACCCCCGGTGCGGCACCAGCTTTTTGATTCTGGTGGTCATCGTCAGCGTGTTCCTGTACAGCGTGCTGCCCTGGTCCAGCACCAGCCTGCGGGTGGTGTTCAAGCTGCTGCTCCTGCCGCTGGTCATGGGCATCAGCTACGAGCTGCTCAAGTGGTGCGGCCGGTCGGACAATATTGCGACCCGCATCATCCGGCAGCCCGGCATCTGGGTGCAGCATCTGACCGTGTTTGAGCCGGACGACAGCATGATCGAGGTGGCCATTGCCGCCGTCACGCCGGTCCTGCCCGAGAACCCGGAGGACGGCAGATGGTAACCGCAGGGATGCTGCCCCGGGCAGCAGTCCGGGAAGTGGAGGCACGCCTGCGCGCCGCAGGCTGCCCCGATGCAGATTTTGACGCGGCCGAGCTCTTCCGGCTGGCAGTGGGCGGGGATGCCCGCCTTGCCGATGCTCCGCTGGGTGCAGAGCAGGCAGCGCGGCTGGAATCCCTGACGGCCCGCCGCGCGGCCCGGGAGCCTTTGCAGTACCTTTGCGGCAGCTGGCCCTTCCTCGACTTTGAGCTGGCTGTCGGCCCCGGCGTGCTCTGCCCCCGGGCCGATACTGAGGTGGTGGCCGAAGCCGCCGCCGGAATGCTGGCTGGGGTGGAGGCACCCCGGGTGCTCGACCTCTGCGCCGGCACAGGCTGTTTGGGGCTGGGCGTGAAGCGCTTCTGCCCGGCGGCACAGGTCACAAGTCTGGAGAAGAGCCCTGCGGCATACCGCTATCTGGAACAGAACGCCCATCTCTCCCCGGCGCTGACCATCACCCCGGTGCAGGGAGATCTGTTCACCTACTGGCAGACCCTGTCGGAGGGGCAGCTGGACCTCATTGTGTCGAACCCGCCTTACCTGACCGCCGCCGAGATGGGCGAACTGCAGCCCGAGGTGGCGCAGGAGCCTGCCATGGCGCTGGAAGCGGGGGAGGATGGGTTGGTATTTTACCGCGCCATTGCGGAACACTACCTGCAAGCCCTGCGTCCCGGCGGTGCCCTTGCCCTGGAGATCGGCTGGCAGCAGCGGGAAGCCGTGACGGCCCTGCTTGCCGCCAACGGGTGGGCGGACATCGCGTGCAGAAAAGACTTTGGCGGCAATGACCGCTGTGTGATGGCGAGAAAACAATAAAAATATCTACAACTTCCTGTTGTAATATCTGTAAAATGTGTTATACTAGTACCGAAAGAATTGGAATGCCCGCGCCTGCGTTTGGCCGCACCGCGCCGGGAACAGATGACAAAGGAGCATGACACTATGGCAAAAAATCAGAACAACAACGTTGCCCCGGCGACCCAGAAGACCGATCCCGGTGCCAAGAAGGATGCGCTGGCCACGGCACTGGCCCAGATCGAGAAGCAGTTCGGCAAGGGCGCTGTGATGAAGCTGGGCGACAACGCCGCCATGCAGGTGGATGCCATCTCGACCGGAAGCATCGGCCTGGATCTGGCACTGGGCGTGGGCGGCGTGCCCCGGGGCCGCATCATTGAGGTGTACGGCCCCGAATCCAGTGGTAAGACCACGCTGGCCCTGCATGTTCTGGCCGAAGCCCAGAAGAAGGGCGGCGATGTTGCCTTCATCGACGTGGAGCACGCGCTGGACCCTGTGTATGCCGAGGCGCTGGGTGTGGACATCAACAACCTGCTGGTCAGCCAGCCCGATACCGGTGAGCAGGCCATGGAGATCTGCGAGGCGCTGGTGCGCTCCGGTGCCATTGATGCCATCGTTGTGGACTCTGTTGCCGCCATGGTGCCCCGCGCTGAGATCGAGGGCGAGATGGGCGACAGCCATGTGGGCCTGCAGGCCCGCCTGATGAGCCAGGCCATGCGCAAGCTGACCAGCGTCATCGGCAAGACCAACACCGTCTGCATCTTCATCAACCAGCTGCGTGAAAAGGTCGGCGTGGTCTACGGCAACCCCGAGGTCACCACCGGCGGCCGCGCCCTGAAGTATTATTCCTCTGTCCGCATCGACATCCGCCGCGTGGAGGGCCTGAAGGACTCTTCCGGCCAGTTCATCGGCAACCACACCCGCGCCAAGATCGTCAAGAACAAGGTGGCCCCTCCGTTCCGTGAGGCAGAGTTCGATATCATGTTCGGCGAGGGCATTTCCAAGATGAGCGAACTCATTGATGTGGGCGTGAAGCTGGGCATCGTGCAGAAGAGCGGCGCATGGTTCAACTATGGCGATGTCCGTCTGGGTCAGGGCCGTGACAACGCAAAGCAGTTCCTGAAGGACAATCCCGAGATCGCAAACGACATCGAGGGCCAGATCCGCGCCAATGCCGATAAGCTGTACGCATCCCGCCGCCCGGCAGGCAAGGGCGCTGCGGCCAAGGCCGAAGAACCCGCCAAGGCTGCAGATGCCAAGGAGCCGGTGGTCAAGGCTCCTGCCCGCAGCAGCGAGAGCGAACTGGATATCATGGTGGAGGACTAAATGTCCTTTTATAAACGCCGCCGCCCGAAGCCGGAAGAAGAAAAGTGCGCCGACCCGGCCAAGGCCCGCGCCCGCGCACTGGATGCGCTGGCCTCGCGCGAGATGTCCTCGGCACAGCTGTATGAACGGCTGTGCTATGGCTTTACCGAGCAGGCTGCAGCGGCTGCTGTGGCTGAGATGGTGGAGCTGGATTACGTAAACGATGACCGCTATGCCGAAGCCCGGGCACACAGCCTGCTTGCCGCCCGCAAGAGCCGCCGTGCGGCGGCCCAGATCCTGCGGCAGAAGGGCCTTTCCGGCGCGCAGATCGAGCAGGCGCTGGAAAGCGTCTATGCCCCGGACGCAGACGGCGAAAGCCCGGAGCTGGAAGCTGCCGCCGCTCTGGTGCGCAGCCGCTACATGAAAAAGCTGGCCGATGGCCGCCGCGACCTTGTGGTGGCCGCCCTGCAGCGCCGCGGCTTTGCGTATTCGGTCATAAAAGAAGCGATAAAAAGAGCGGAAGAAGAATAAAAAGCACCCCTCAAAAGAGAAAGAGAGTATCATCCCCTATGAAAATTGCGTGTATTTCCCTTGGCTGCCCCAAGAATCAGGTCGATCTGGATGTGATGGTGCACATCCTGCTGTCTGCCGGCCACGAGACCGTGGCCGATCTGGCCGAAGCAGATGTGATCCTTGTGAACACCTGCGGCTTCATCGAGAGCGCCAAGACCGAAGCCATTGAAAACATTCTGGAAGCCTGCTCCTACAAGCAGCAGAACCCGGAGCTGAAGGTCATCGTCACCGGCTGTCTTGCCGAGCGCTACCGCAGCCAGATCGAGGAAGAGATCCCCGAGGTGGACGCGGTGGTGGGCTGTGCCTCCAACAAGGCCATCGACACCATCGTGGCCCGCCTGTTCCATGGTGAGGATCATCTGGAAAGCTACGGTGCCAAAAAGGACTTTCCGCTGGGCGGCAAGCGTGTCATCGGCACGCCTGCCCACTATGCGTACTTAAAGATCGCTGAAGGCTGCAACAACCGCTGCCACTACTGCGCCATCCCCGGCATCCGCGGCCCGCTGCACAGCCGCGATATGGCCGACTGCGTGGCCGAAGCCCGCTGGCTGGCCGGTGAGGGCGTGAAAGAGCTGATCGTGGTCGCACAGGACCCCACCGCTTACGGCGAGGACTGGGGCAAGCCCGGCAGCATCTGCGAGCTGCTGGATAAGCTGAACAAGGTGCCGGGCCTCGAGTGGATCCGCATTATGTACGCTTACCCGGAGCGCATCACGGATGAGTTCATTGCCGCCATGAAGCGCAATGAGAAGGTGGTGCCCTACCTCGATCTGCCCATCCAGCACTGCAATGACACCATCCTCAAGAATATGAACCGCCGCTCCAACCGCGCCGAGCTGCTGGAGGTGATCGGCAAGCTGCGCCGCGAGATCCCCGGCATCACCCTGCGCACCACTCTGATCGCAGGCTTCCCCGGCGAGACCGAGGAGCAGTTCGAGGATCTGTGCAATTTTGTCAAGGAAGTAAAGTTCGACCGTCTGGGCTGCTTTGCCTACTCGGCCGAGGAGAACACCGTTGCTGCCAAGATGGACGGCCAGATCGATCAGGAGACCAAGGACAAGCGCGCCGAACTGGTGATGCAGATCCAGACCGGCATCATGGCCCAGAAGCAGGCCGAAAAGGTGGGCCAGACCGTGCATGTACTTTGCGACGGCATCGACGAGGAGAGCGGCCTGTATCTGTGCCGTACCACCGGCGATGCTCCTGAGGTGGACGGCAATGTGTGCGTTTCCAGCGAGGAACCGCTGTACCCCGGCCAGTTCTACGATGTTCTGGTGGACGACAGCGACCTTTACGATCTGTATGGTACTGTTGCAAAATAACAAATTGGAGGAATCTGTATGAATCTGCCCAATAAACTCACTTTGACCCGCATCCTGCTGGTGCCGGTGTTCATGGTCTTTGTGTCCCTCACCAGCCTGAACGGCATCGCGGATGGCTCCTTCCAGCCGACGTATTACCTGATCGCAGGCATCGTCTTTGCTGCCGCCAGCTTTACTGATTTTCTGGACGGCCATCTGGCCCGCAAGTGGAACATGGTAACGGACTTCGGCAAGTTTGCCGACCCGCTGGCCGACAAACTGCTCACCACTGTGGCCTTCATTTACATGATGCGGGACGGCGTATGCAGCCCGGTGGTGCTGTGCATCATTCTGGCCCGCGAGTTCGCGGTGTCCGGTCTGCGCATGGTGGCAGCCGGTGCCAAGGACGGCAAGGTGATCGCCGCCAACATGTGGGGCAAGGTGAAGACCGTGCTGCAGATGCTGAGCATCATCTTCTACTTCTTTGGCATGTCCATTGCAAGCATGTCGGCTACCGGCACAGAGCAGGGGGTGCGGCAGATCCTGGTAATCAGCATTTCCATGGTGCTGTGCTGGCTGGTGGCTGCCGTGACGGCCATTTCCGGCATCAAGTACCTGTGGGACAACCGCAGCTTCATCAACACCGCAAAATAAAGCGTTTTTTGAAAAAGGGCAGGGAGACCTGCCCTTTTTCAAATTTTCGAGGAAATATTACAAGACGGAAAGGCTTTCCATGAAAAAATTTGCTGATACAGTGCGCCGCCTGCTCTCCATCGCACTGAACCTGTTCATCGTCTGGGCGGAGCCCATTGCCCTGCCCATGAGCTGGGATTGGGGCAAAGAGCAGATGTTCATTTTTTACACCGAGGATTCCAACATCCTTTCGGCCTGCATCTGCGCCATGGTGGCGGTGGGCCAGCTGGTGTGCATCTTTACCGGCAGGGAACTGCCGCGCTGGCTGCACACCCTCAAGTACATTGCCACCTGCTGCCTGACCATGACCTTTCTCACGGTGGTGTTCGTGCTGGGTCCCATGTATGAGGACGGCAACGGCTGGTACATCATGCTGTGCACCAGCTCCATGCTGTACCATCACCTGCTCAACCCGCTGGCGGCCATCTTCTCCTTTGTGCTGCTGGAGCGCTCACCGCGCCTGCCCCGCAGTACGGTCAAGTGGGCGCTGCTGCCCACGGTGCTGTACGGCGGCATCATTTTGTGGCTGAACATCCAGCGCGTGGTAGATGGGCCATATCCCTTCATGAAGGTGTATGACCAGAGCGTGCAGGCGTCGGTGCTGTGGTGCATCGCCATCCTGCTGATGAATTACTTCTATGCATGGCTGCTCTGGAAGCTGAACGGCTGGAAGAAAGAAAAAGCCTGACGATTTGAAATGCCCTCCGCTTTGCTCTGGGCATAAATAGCGGAAATACTATTTTTTATTAGAGCAATACCGGACAGACTGCGGTCTGTCCGGTATTGCATTTTTCACAGAAGGGGCCGCAAAGAAAAACAGCATCTGAAAGCTCCGGCCCTTCCTGTGAAAAAGCAGCTCCGAAAAGCCCGCAGGCTTTTCGGAGCTGCAAATTAAAGATAAATTATCCTCTGAATATGCCCAGAGCAAAGCGGAGGGCATTCTAAATGGTTCTTGTGTTTTTACGCTACGGTGGAATTCTCTTCCAGCCAGTCCAGCACACAGGACTGCAGGGCGTTCAGGTGCGCACGGTTCTCACCGTAGGTGTCGGCATAGGTGCTGTTGGCGTCGTCCAGCTCTTCCTGCGTGGGAGCAAGGCTCTTGGTCTCGGCCACGGCCTGAAGGATCAGGTCCTGCTTTGCCAGATGCTCAAAGTAAGCGTCGGATGCGGCCAGCATGGCATCGGCATCGGTGTAGCCCTGCGTCTGGGCAAAAGCATTCAGATCCATGCCGTAGGCGGTGGCGTACTGGTTGTAGTAGTTCAGGAACATGCGGATGTAATAGCTGGTGATCTCGCTGGGCAGCTCCTTGAAGGTGGAGTTCGACATCAGGTAGTCCACGATGGCGTTCTCGTAGTTGGTGGCATACAGCGCATCGTTAAGGTAGCTGCGCAACTGGTCGGCGGTGTGCAGATCATCGCTGGTGCCAAAGTTGGAGTCCACCCACTCGTCGGTCAGCTCGGGGGTCACGCTTTCGGAAATGGAGTTCAGGGTCACGCTGAACACGGCTTCCTTGCCGCTGAGGGTGATCGTGTTGCCCTCGGCATCGGTGGAATCGCCGTAGCCGTCCGGGAAGGTGACGGTCACATCAAAGGTATCGCCCACATTGTGCCCGATGATCTGGTCCTCAAAGCCATCGATGAAGGAACCGCTGCCAAGGGTCAGGTCGTAGCCGGTGGCAGTGCCGCCGGTAAAGGCCACGCCGTCCACGGTGCCGGTGTAATCAATGTTGGCAACATCTCCGCTCTGGGCGGAACGGCCGGTAACGGGCTGGGAAGAGGTGTACTGGTTCAGCAGGTTGTCCACCTGCTGCTGCAGTTCATCTTCGGTGGGGTTCAGGTCGTTCTCCTTCAGGGCGATGGAGCCGAAGTCCTCCGGCAGGGTCACATAGTCCAGCGCTTTGATGCCGCTCCAATAGCCGTTTTCGTCCAGACCATCGCTGTAATCAAAGGCCTCGTAGTCGAAGTCGGCAACAGAGCCAAACTGCGAGACGGATGCGGCAGCTGAAGAAGCGCTGTCGGTCTGCTTGTGCTTTGTCAGCATGAAACAGGCAAAAATGACGCACACCGCTGCGGCGATGGCCAGCAGGATGCACAGGAGTTTTTTGGTGTTGTTTTTCAAAAGAAATACCTCCATAAAAATCGGCCTGATGCACAGCAAAAGACCGGTACAGGCAGAACAGATACCCATTTATTATATACGTTCTGACGGCAAAAGGAAAGTTCTTTGCAAAATTTCCACAAATCCTGCGGCGGGTTTGTATCACTTTTGCCCGTCTATAGGCGCAAAAGTGACCAAAACCGGTGGAAATGGGCGGGCGGTTCTGTTACAATAAAAATAAGTGAGCCTTCCCGGGAATATAAGGCCCCTCCCTGAGGGGGTTGTCGAGCGTATGCGAGACTGGAGGAGTTCCTCCTTCTGTCATCGCTGTGCAATGGAGAGGGCGAGGACGGTAAGATATTGGAGGAAATTCAAATGGATTACAATAAAGCTGCTCTGGAAATGCACGAGACCCACAAGGGCAAGGTGGGCATCGTAAGCAAGGTGGAGGTCGCCACCCGCGATGACCTGTCCACCGCCTACACTCCCGGCGTGGCCGAACCCTGCCGCAAGATCAAGGAAAACCCCGAGGATGTGTATAAGTACACCTTCAAGGGCAACATGGTAGCCGTTGTCTCCAACGGTACCGCCGTGCTGGGTCTGGGCGATATCGGCCCGGAAGCCGGTCTGCCGGTCATGG
>OGHD01001206.1_pt1 | contig 11077 bp, 10 predicted proteins | sample 1571341 | NCBI WGS metagenome assembly OGHD01 (sample SAMEA2582026, study PRJEB24529) | metagenome | biome: Human gut stool | place: China | collected 2011 | reverse complement strand
AGAGAAGTGTCTACTTCGTTTCTGGGCTTTGAGTGATCTTTTGACGACTTGCAGGGTGTATACGGCCTTCCTTGTTGAACCGTCTCGCCAGCTTTGATGTGGTAGTGCGGCAGGCATAGTTGGATCAATTCGTTGATTACGTCATCAGTCAGCCGATGCATGGCATTCACGCGACGATCAGCATGAGTCCGACGAATCTGAAGGAATTTTTCAGCCTCAATGTCAGCAAAGCTCAATTGGCCATTGAACAGCTCTTCCATAGAACACCTAGATTGTGAACGTCATCATGTTAGTATTTTACTATTGTATTGGCAAAAAAACAGCACATTCTGGCGTCGTTAAGAAAAGCCGAACAGAACATTTTTGTTCCATCCGGCTTGGCAACGGGGGTTTTTGAAGAGCTTCCTCTGGTCGCCAATCCGTCCAGGCGGTGAAGGACTCGCCTCGGGAGCGTGATGTTGACCCTCTCCGACTTGTCAGAGAGCTTGGAAAGATCCACATCAACCGTACCAAGAATCCATCCTTGGTACTCATCAATCTTCGCGAGAGATTCCATGCTTGAAGGCTCAGGGATCGCCTCCCCGTCGTCAATGGCGCATTCAAGCCATCCTTCTACAGCTTCCTTAGCCATTACATAGGCTTCATCCAGCGTATCCCCAGCTGAGAAGCAACCGGGGAGATCAGGGACAACCACGCCATAAGCATGAGTATCGTCGCCTCTTTCGATTACGATTGGATAACGCATAGCGTCCTCTGTTAAGAGTGGGACGGAGTTCCAGAGAACTCCATCCCAGTTCAACATCACTTGAAGCGTATCCCGGCTTGCTTTTCGATACTTCTCACGGTACCGATCGGCAGATCTTTTTTGGGGTGCGGAACACACACACCGTCATCTTCGACCCAAGACGTTTGAAGTAGCGATGGCTTCCTCGTACGCGAACTTCCGTCCATCCTTCGGCCTCAAGCTTGCTGATAATCGCGGAACTATTCATATTTGCCCCTTCATTATCAACGCCTCAATTCTACACACGCCACACATTAGATAAAGGCTCACAATCGGATAAGGAGTGAGGACTTTCGGTCTTCAGCCTCTTACAACGGAAAATCTCGAGGCGGGTAGGGTATAAAAAACAACCCGTACTCAAACTAGTCTCATAGACAGCTTGAGAACAGCCTGTGGTTTCGAAACGGTCCTCTTTGGACGAGCAGATGTCGCGTTTCGTCGTGGGGCGCGGCGCGGCTCGAGCTTATATAGCACGAGAATGCTTGTAGGCAACAGGGCAAAACGGCAGACTTGTCCCGAATAAAGGTATGCCGGGCAAAGACGGTTTGTGGGGAAGAATGATGATAAAAAAACTTGAACGCATCCAATGTCGGCCCTCTGCAGAAGCTCGATCTCACCTTCGGTCCTCGCCTCAATCTGATCACTGGGGACAATGGGCTCGGGAAGAGTTTTTTGCTGGACCTCATCTGGTACGCCATGACCAGACAGTGGCCTTCTGAAGCCAACCCTCAGCTGGCCAACAGCTCCGTTACCCGTCCTTCCTCTCCTTCTCAAAAAGCCGTCCTCAAGGCGGAAATTCAGGGGGTGCAAAAAAGTGCCTGCGTCGAGGCAGCCTTTTCTGTCGACTACGATCGCTGGATCCTCAAGCAAGGCGATCTCGCATCGCCCGGCCTGGTTTTGTATTTGATGGCTGACGGCAGCTTTGCCGTATGGGATTCGGAACGCAATCGCAAGAGCAGGGAGAAGGAAGCTCCTCCTCCCGCCTTTGTGATGACCTTCAAGGAGGTTTTCAATGGCCTGGCGGGTGAGGGAGATGCCAGGTTGTGCAACGGCTTGATTGTCGACTGGGCCGCCTGGTCCGATAGTCGCACCTACGGGTTTCTGGCTGAGCAGTTGAGTGACGGGAACCAGGTCTCTCTTGTCCACCGAGAGGACATCCGAACAAAGTGAGTCGGTGCTTGTCGCCGACGGCATGATCGAAGACCATCGACGTACATCTGAAAGGGGAGGAGCACCGCAGCACACCGCCTGGGGAGCTTAGCAACAGGGGGGCAGCGGGCTGTTTCTTTGATGAACGAAATTTCCATTTCGTTCAACTGGCGCGACGAAAAGGCGTTCTTCGGGACTGAATCGGCACCTGCTGCGGGCGTTACGGGCAGTCGAAAACGTCAGCACGGGCGTCTGCTCGGACTCGACGTTTTGACCGGCTGAAGGCCCAACAGAGTGACAGAGGGACGGCAACGACTGCTTACAATTGTAGGGTGGTTTGCCGATAAAAAGTCCGAAAAATAAGCCCCCGGCGGTTGCAGAGGGCTGTGGTTGCATCTTAACTCAAGACAGCATCAGCTCTGAAACGGGGCTAGTGGTAGCTTGAGAGCTACGAGTTACGCAATCGCGTGTTTAAGCGGAGGACTCGCTGCCTTGGTGCTGTCGAGAGAAGCCTCAAATGCTATTGAGCCGATTCCCTGCGTTCGATTCGCCTGACGAGATGTCTGGGTTTGGCAGCGTACCATGCATCAAAAACTTGTCTAATGGTGTGGCGCATATAGTCGGCTGGAGTGGAAAGCTCGACGCCCTTGCGATGGAAAAAAGAAATGGTCAATGGCGGCAAAGCAAATAAGGATGCCGGCAATGCCGAGACTCGATTTTCATATCTCTCATCTTCCGCTACGCTCAAGGGGGAGAGGCTGAGAGCGTTGTGACGTCCGTTAAGCGCATCAATGCCGTAAAAATCGCAGATGGTCAGGCTGCGAGGGGCTGTAATGCCGATTGAGTTGAGCTTGGACAAAAGCAGCGGTTCATCGCCAACAGTCGTCAGCCATTCGCACGAGGCAAGTTGATGGTGAACATCGGCGCCGGGCTTGAAGATTGGATGTGAAGCAGAGGCGATAACGCCTTGGTCTACTTCAAAGAGCGGCTCTTCTTCAAGAGCTGCAAGTGATTCACGCTGATGGTCGCCGATCATGACAACGGACAAGTCCAGTTTGTCCGTCACGAGCTGTGAGAGGCAGTCGGTTAGAAAACCGCTGCTGAAAATGACTTTAGTCTCAGGAAAGCGGCTTCTGAAGTGCGTCATGGCATCGGCAAGAATGCAGGGCGGCAAAGTCGGCGTTACCGATAGGCGCAGCTTGTCGAAATGGCCTGTTGCTATGGCTGAGACTGCTGCGGCAGCCTTGTCGGCATTGGCGACAATGGTTTCCGCATATGGCAGAAGACTTTCACCGGCTTCGTTGAGCCTGAGCCCTTGGGCGCTTCTTTCAAAGAGCGGGCTACCGAGTTCCGCTTCCAATTGGGAGACGGCTTTGGCGACGGTTGACTGTGTGAGATTGAGTTCAACGGATGCACGTCTGACACTTCCTGTCTTTACAACAGCCAAAAATGCCTTGACCTGGCGAATTTTCATCGGAATCTCCGTTGTGCATAAAGGAACGGGGGTTGCGTCATAAAGACCCGGCAATTGAAAGGATCTTAACCGCCATTGATGACGGCAGGGGATCAAGACAGGGTAAACCCGATGGCCGCTGTGACATGAAGAAGGCGTCAGGTTCTTCAATGCAGGAAGCCTGACGCCTTTGGGAGGATTGATAATCAGAATCGATGAACGATGCCGGCCGTGAATTCATAGCCGTTGGGCTTGGCTTCCATGGCGGCGGTTTCGACCTTTTCCTGAGACCAACCGGTCATGGCGTAGACGGCGGTGCGCTTCGAGATGGCATAGTCGTAGCCGAGGGCCGCGATCACGCGCTTGAAGTCGACGTCGATCTTGTTTTCCATGTCGCGGTAGCCGATGCTGGCCTTGGCAACACCGCCGAGCGCCGGGACGTTCACGCCAAGGCTGACGCCGTAGCCGTCAACGAAGCCGTAGCCCTTGCCGCCGGTTACGGCCATGATGCCGTCGGTGCCGACGCCGCCGCGGAAGGCGGGAAGCTCCTGGTCGCCGAAGAACTGCGTAAATGCGAGGAGTCTTACACCGCCGTCGAACGTGTAGTTGCCGCCGACGGTGACGGTCCATCCGTCGTCCTTGCTGGCGGCTGCGCCCGTGCGGTACGTGCCGTACATCGTCGTGTCGCCCACCACGATGGCTTCAACGGCGCCGGCCTTGTAGCGGGCGGCGACGGATGCATAGCGGTCGGATTCGCCGCCACGTCCTTCGGTGCTTGTGGTGAGGCCGGAACTCTTGAAGGAGTACATCGCGTAGCCCGTCAGACCGGCAAAGGTCGGGGTCACGTAGCTGATCGCATTGTCGACGCGGGTCCAGGAAGATGCGGAGATGCAGCTGGAACCGAAAGCCTTCGTGTAGTTGGCAAACAGAGGATCGATGGCGCGGAAGAGGCCGTCGGCGCCGAGTGTGCTGCCGAAGAGCGGGAGAACGCCTGCGGAGACTTTGCCGAAGGGCCCTGTCAGGTCGACATGGGCTTCACGGCCAAAGAGCTTGCCGGTCTGGTCGAACTGACCGTCGTCGGACTTGAAGCCGGATTCGAGAACGAAGCCGACCTTGTAGCCGTTGCCGAGATCTTCGGAACCGCGAAGGCCGAAGCGGGAGCCGAATTCCTTGGCGTTTTCCATGGAGAACGTGTTGACGCGGTCGTGGCCGGCAACGTCTGCATCGCTCGAAACAAAGGAGAGGCTGGTGTCGATGACGCCGTAAACCTGCACGTCGGCAGCGGTGCTCGGGAGTGCAGCAAAAGCGCACAGCGCGCCGGCGACTGCCATGGATGAGAACTTTGTGTTATTCATGACTCATTCCTGAATGTCGGCTGCATGCATCCCGGTGCATGCAGCCGGTTGGTGATGTTAGAGGTTGATAGAGCAGGGCGCTTTTTTTAGGCGGCAGCCAATTCACGACCGACCAGCCACCCCCAGGTCGCGGCGCGGCCCGCGCACATGCCGGCAATAAGATTGGGATAGGTGTTGGCAAAGTAGCCGCCGCTGTCCTGTCCGATCACGTAGAGACCGGGAATAGGATGACCTTCCGTGTCGATGGCATTCATGTGCGTGTTGATCTGGATGCCGTCGAGCGTGCAAAGCGAGTAGCCGGCATTCTTGACGCCATAGAAAGGCGGCTTTTCAAGCGGGGACAGACGGAAGGATTCTTTGCCGAAATCTTCGTCCACGCCCTTGTGTGCGAGATCGTTGTAGCGTGCAACCGTCTTCTTGAGGGCTTCGGGCGGCAGACGAAGCTTGCGTGCAAGCTCTTCGATCGTATCGGCCTTCTGTACGAAGCCGTCGGCGATCAGCTTGGGAAGAACCGTGGATTCGATGAATTCCCATGCGAAAATCGGACGCGCGCCGTTGGGGTGCGGATGCAGGCGAGAGCATCCGGCCATGCGCGTATGCTGAACAAAGTCCGTCCACGTGGAGTCGAAAAGCGAATAGTGGCAGTGTCCCTTCTGGTATTCGTCGGCATGAAGAATGCCTTCATAAGTGCCGGACTCATTGAAGAATCGTTCGCCGTCGGCATTCACCTTGAGCCACGGCTGGCTGCCGGGCCAGAACGTACCCATGTCGGTCTTCTTCATGGCTTCGATGCCGGGTTCCTGATCCGGACGAAGCGCGCTGCGGTCAAACTGTGCCATGGAATGGGTTTCGTCCATCTTCGCGCCAACCCACAGACAGGCACGAATGCCGTCGCCCATGGCGCCGGGCATGGACTTGTTGCCGCCCAGAATTCGAAGATTCCAAGGCTGAAGGGCCTCTAGCATGTCATAGTTTCGGCAATATCCGCCCGTTGCAATCACAACACCTTTGGAGGCGAGGTAACGAACATAGCGGCCGTCCGAGTTTTCTGCGATGCAGCCGGTGATGCGGCCGTTTGCTTTTTCCAGTTTCACCATCTTGGTGTTGTAGTGGAATTCCGCACCGTGCTTGACGGCATAATCGTAGAGAACAACGTTGCCATTGAGGCGCTTTTGGCCCTTCTGATTGTTTTCCCAACGGGCCTGCGGCCATCTCGGCGTGTGGCACGTCGGGATGGCGGGATAACGCGTGTTTTCGACATTGTCGACGGTTTCATGCCAAAGTTCGACGCCTCGTTCGGCAAGGCGGTCGCCGTACCAGTTCATCACTTCGCCGGAACGTTCGGCAAACGTAAGGTGGAGACGCTGGTCGACATGGCCGCCGGCCGCCTGGGTGGCAAGGGTGACGAACTCAAACTTGTTGATGTTGGTACCCCACTTCTTCTGGTAGCGGGATCCGATGGCGGCAAAGCCTTCGCGTACGCCGGTGCCGACGACAAATCGATCGATGCCGATCACCTTGGCTCCGCTCTCGGCGGCGCTGGCAACGGCAAACATGCCGCTAGTGCCGCAGCCGACAACGAGGATTTCGGTTTTGACGGTCTTGACAATGTCCTTTTCGTCGATGACGGGCGGCTTGCCGAGCCAGTCGCCGGTCTTGGACGCTTCTTCAGCCGTCTTTTCCGTAATGACTTCAACGGGAATCTTGCCTTGAGCCTGTTCAATGCACTTGCGGGCCGCACGCGTAACGGCGTTGCTGGTCACCGTAGCGCCGGAAACGGCATCGACTTCGGCACTCTGAGAGGCGAGAAGGGCCTTCTTGAGCTTTTCGGCAGCGGCCTGGCCGATGGAAGGCGTTTCACACGACGCATCGATCACGACGTCAACGATGCGATCGGATTCAAAAGTCATGCTGACTCGGACATCACCGGCGATGCCGGCGGCCTTGGCAGTATAGGTGCCGGGTTTGTAAAGTCCCACCGGGGCGGCGTGAACGGCGGCGGCAGCCAGGGTGGCACTACCGGCAAGGCCGGCGCGAAGCAGCTGGCGGCGCGAAAGGTTTTGCGACATTTGGTCTCTCCTGTGTGGTCATGTGTTCTTTTGAAGAAATCATCTTCTCGAACATGAGATCATCATAGAAGAATCAATATCGGCTTTGTTTGGACAATTTTTCCCCCTGTTCGCTAATTGCGAACTCTCGTGAAAACCCTTGAGTTGCCTCTTTTCCCGTCGAAGCTTCCTGCGACCTGGTCGTCCTGCGCCGTCTTTACAACAGGCGTCGTCGATAACAAATAACAAAAGACTCGCCGGATGAAAACGGATCCGGCGAGTCTTGAGAATGACGGTAGCGCGGCATGAGTTGATGTTCGTCACTTCATGCCGCTGCTTTCGGCAAATTACAGCTTGTCCTTGGCGGCGGACAGGCCTGCCTGGCGGCCGTTCACGAGGCAGTCCATGACGGCGCCGTGAATGCCGCCGACGGATTCGCCGGCCGCGAAGAGGCCGGGAATCGGCTGATCGGTTTCAACGTCAAGCACGGCGGTCGCGACGTTCGTGGCCATGCCGCCCATGCAGTGATGGACCTTCGGGCTCATTTCGGAGACGTAGAAGGGCGCTTTGCCGATCGGCTTTGCTTTCTTGTCGAAGCGGCGGCCGAAGTCGGCGTCCTTGCCGGCTGCGTGAGTTCGTTGTAGCGGGCGAACGTGGCTTCGAGCGTCTTCTGATCAAGCTTGTTGGCGTCGAAGAGCTCCTCGATGGCGAGGCAGTCGATGTCGAAGCGAAGCGTGGTGACGGGACCGGGACGGCCCGTGTCGAGCACGCCGACGCAGCCCGTGTAGCCGCCCATGCGCTCGAGGAGGGCTTCGGAGACGCCTGCGGCGCGGGCGAGCTCAATGGCGGCCTCGACCTCTTCGGGCTTGCGGGCCATGACGGCGTCGGGATTGATCACCTGAAGGCCGTCGTTTCGAATTCGAGCCAGCCTTGTTCCGGATTCATGTGGAAGCTGCGGCGGTCCTCGACCATGCGGTCAACGTATTGTTCGGTATGTGCGGTCATGTTGATGTCTTTGAGACCCCGGTTCACGCGGATAATAAAACTCAATCGGTTTTGACACCTGTCGATTTTAGGCGGCACATGCTGAAGAACTGAATCGGATTAACCCTTTGGGCGGGCCTTTGTGAAAGGTTCGGACAAATGGATGCAGGGTCTTTACGTACCCTATCCCGACGAAGCCGCCTGAAATCGATCGATTGCAGCACACAATGCCTGATTCGGGACGCAACCTTGGTTCAAGGTCTTGCGGCGCAAGGGTTCGGGGAGCGGGGAGGGTGTTTTCGGCAGTCAGCCTGCGGGAGCGGCGAATGCACGATTTTCGGGAAACGGAACTCAGGGAAAATGGGGAGATTACGTTTTGCGCGAGCGTGAAAACCCGAGTAGTCATATTTGAGCGACATGGGTATGCTCACTTCTGCCGGCACGACCAGCCGGTTTGAAAGGAGCTAAAAAAATGAATTTCATGAAGACTCTGGTGGCCGCCTCCGTGGCCGGTGCGATGATGGTAGGTGCGGTGTGCGCCCAGGAAGACTCGCTGCGTCCGCGCGAATACGGCATCCAGTTCGGCGTCCTGCAGCCGGGCCAGAACAACGCCATCACTGACGTTGAAGGCGTGCTCGTCGGCCAGGTGAACGTGCATGACGACAAGAAGGGCGCTCATACGGGCGTGACCGCGATTCTTCCGCACGGCGGCAACCTCTTCAAGGAAAAGGTTCCTGCGGGCATCTTCCTCGCGAACGGCTTCGGCAAGATGACGGGCTATCCGCAGGTGAAGGAACTCGGCAACATCGAGACGCCGATTGTCCTCGTCAATACCCTCAACGTGGCCGCAGGCCTTGACGGCATCATCGACTATACGTTCTCCTTCAAGGAAAACGGCGACTGCCGCAGCGTCAACGGCGTGGTCGGTGAAACGAACGACGGCGGCATCAACGACATCCGCGCCCGCTTCCTCACCTCCAAGGACGTCCTGAAGGCCATTCAGACGGCCAAGTCCGGTCCCGTTGAAGAAGGCGTCGTGGGCGCAGGCTCCGGCACGAAGGCCTTCGGCTTCAAGGGCGGCATCGGCACGTCGTCCCGCAAGCTGCCCGCGAGCATGGGCGGCTACACGGTCGGCGTCCTCGTTCAGACCAACTTTGGCGGCTTCCTCAATGTTGACGGCGTCGCCGTAGGCGAAAAGCTCGGCGGCTATCCGTGGCAGAAGGAAATCGAATGCGCCGACGGCTCGATCATGATGGTCGTCGCCACCGACGCTCCGATTGATGCCCGCAACCTCGAGCGCGTCGCCAAGCGCGCCTTCATGGGCCTCGCCAAGGCCGGCGGCATCGCCTCCAACGGCTCCGGCGACTTCGCGATCGCATTCTCGACCGCCAAGGAAAACCGCGTTCCGCACAACACTAAGAAGCTCGAGAAGCTCCAGAACGTCAACGTCGCCAATGACGACATGACGCCGATCTTCATGGCCACGATCGAGGCCACCGAAGAAGCCGTCGTAAATTCGCTCTTCAAGGCGAAGGACGTCAAGGGTTACAACGGCAAGGTCACCAAGGCGCTTCCTGTCGACCAGGTCCTCGAAATGCTCAAGGCGGAAGGCAAGATCGTCAAGCAACCGCGTTAATACGTAATCAAGCCCTCGTCAGGGAATTGAACGCCAGTGAAGGCTCCGACAAGCGTCGGGGCCTTTTTCGTCATGTGGAACAATGCAGGTGAATCTCTGTTCGGCCGGGCGCTTGTGACGTGCAAAACCGCCCGAGCTCGTTGCTGTGAGCTCGGGCGGTTTCTGAAGCCGACTGTCCGTGATGAGCTAACGGGTCATCATTTGGAAGTCAGTTGATGCGGGCTGGAAGTCAGAAAGCGTGGCGCACGCCCACGGTGGCGCGCCAGTCTTCGTCAAGATAGCCGCCGCTCGTGCGTTCGACATCGGCCCACACGTAGGTCGAATCCGTGAGGTTGAAGTTGGCTCCGAGGCCGTATTCGACCCACGTATCCTTGCCGTCGATGTCATAGACCTTGCCGTTGCCGCCTATAACGGCGTTGTCGCCCAGAAACTCATGCACTGCGGAGACGCGCAGATAAGCCGTGTTCCCGTTTTCAGGACAGCGCATGCCGAAGGCAAAGCCCGCACGTCCCATCAGACTGTCGGCGTCATCGAAGCGATAGGTCGAGCCGTCGGAGAGCGAGAGAACGTCTGCATCCACATGCGTGTAGGCGAGTTCAACCTGAGGTTCAAGATAGAAGGACTTCGAAAGGTCGAAGCGCCAGCCGAACTCTCCGGAGAGCGCGGTGACGATGTTGTCCATCGAACCCTTCTTGTTGCCGTCGACGGTCATGTCGGTTTTGGCCGTGCCGAGACGAGCGACGACGTCGGCAAACTGACCGTTCTCACCCATCCAGAGACCGTAGGCCGCAAGGCTGTAGACGTCCATGTCAGCTTTACCGCGCCTGTAGTCGGCATCGCTCATCGTGTAGGAGAAGGCCACGCCGAAGCGGGGAGCGCCGGCGGTCGGCACGGTGTCGACGCCCACCTGGATCGTGTGGAAGTCGTTTTCGAGTCCGCTTTCGGCTGAGAGCCTGCCGCCGTCATAGCGTGCCCAGGCACCCGACGTCTGCTTCATCGAACGAATGTCGCCCATGCGCTTGTGAACATCATTCGTGAGGATGCGGTTAAGGGCCAGCGGAGCAATAGTGGCAAGTTCGAGGGTGGACTGCATCACGGAGTTCGGGCCTGTGGAGTGCACCTTGGCTTCGCTGTCGATGATGAAGCCTTCGTTGTACATGCCTTCGTCAACCTTCATGGTCGTCTCAACGCCCTCAGCGGCGACATTGCCGAGAAGTTGCTTCGCCTGGTCGCTTGTTACGTCGTCGGATGTAAGGTCCTTCGTCAGGTCCTCGTTGGCGAGCTTCACCGTGAGGGAGGAGTCGGCGTCGGCAGAATCAACCGTGAAGGTGCCGGCCTGCTGGCCTTCGTCAGCGGTGAGATCCGTGGCGAGGCGAACCGTGCTGGACCCCGACAGCTGCTCGATCTTCACCTGAACCGTTTCGTCCTTCACGTTGACAATGCCGTTGTCCAGAACGAGGTTGTTAAGAGGCGTGTCCTTCTGGCCTGTCTGTGCCGTCGTATCGGTCGAGGCAATGGCCGTCGGCGTCCACTGTGCACCGTCCTTGACCGTGAGCTTCATGTCGGACACTGTGAGCTTGCTGCTGCCCTCGGCGTCATCAGGCAAGCCGTTCCACCCTGAAAACCGTGGAATCTACACTCAGTCAGATTCGTCGAAGAAGAGCTCGA
>OGHD01001205.1_pt1 | contig 11086 bp, 9 predicted proteins | sample 1571341 | NCBI WGS metagenome assembly OGHD01 (sample SAMEA2582026, study PRJEB24529) | metagenome | biome: Human gut stool | place: China | collected 2011 | reverse complement strand
GGTATTTTCGAAACGGATATTTCTAAACTTAATCCCGATAACCACAGCTATGTTCGTTCTACTCTGGCTCGGCAGCTGGCTTTATACGTGACCATGTATAGTCCTTTACAGATGGCAGCCGATTTACCTGAAAATTATAATCGTTTCCTCGATGCTTTTCAGTTTATTAAAGATGTGCCTGTCGATTGGGACGACAGCCGTTATTTGGAGGCAGAGCCGGGAGATTATATTACGGTGGCACGCCGGGAAAAAGGTGGTAATAATTGGTATGTAGGTTCCACGGTCGATGAGAATGGGCATACGGCTCGTTTCTCCTTAGATTTCTTGGAGCCCGGGAAAAAGTATATTGCAACTATATATGCCGATGCTCCCGATGCCCATTATAAGGATAACCCGCAGGCTTATACGATTCGTAAATATATTGTGACGAACAAGACTCGTATCGTTCAGCCTTGTGCTCCGGGTGGAGGTTTTGCTATGAGTATCGAGGAGGCTACCGATCCAGCAGCTTTGAAAGGATTGAAAAACTATAAACCGTAGATTGCGGTAAGATGAGAATAGTAGGGTAGGACTTATACAATAAGTCCTACTCTTTTTATATTAGTGTAACCGATTGCTGATGATGTTTTCGGAGTGGATATCGACAGATGAAAGATGGAAATCAGAGGAGACGTTCCCGCAAAGAATAAGCCTGAAATATTTATATGCCGGTCCTGTAAAACGCATGGGTAATTGTCCTGCTACTTTTGATGCGCTCGATATTTCACAGATTTTGGAAAAGTTGCCTTCGGCATCATTGCCTCCCCAAAGAGAAAGCAAGAGCTTTCCTTCTGACATCGAGAGTCGCCAGAAAACTTCTCTCCATTTTTGGTACTCTTCACTTTGGAGAGTAATTGGGCGGGATACGACTTGTTCTATCATGCCGACAAGAAAGAGTGTGACTTTGTGGTGAGAGAAGGTGTAAGGATTACCCAGGCTTACCAGGTTACGGTGAAGATGGATGATGAGAAGACTCGCAAGCGCGAGATAGAGGGCCTGCAGGAGGCGATGGAAATCTATGATTTGTCTGAGGGTTACATCATTACGCTGAATGAGAAAGAGGAGCTTACCATAGATGGTAAAACGGTGCATATAATTCCTGCTTGGGAATGGATGCTGAAGTAATGGCTGGATTAAGAAGGTCGACTTTGCCAAAAAGAAAGGGCGGAAAGACAACTGGGGTTAACAGAGTTAACAGTTGTTTTCCGCTCTTTCTTTGTTTTCGAACATCTGTTCCCTTTCTTGTGTGCCCCCACATCTATCTTTTTTGTTTTTCTCTCTAAAAAAGTTCCTGGAAAAGGAGTGGCATTTCAAATATTTTATATACCTTTGCACTAAGATACCCATTCTGCTCACGCCGAGTTGAGGCTTTTCCTTGTCTTTCATGGGGAGGATTTGCTGAGACGAGGACTTGGGAGGGAGTTGGTGTCGTGACATAAATATAAAGGTGCGTTTACTGCGCTTAGTACTTGGTGAACAGAAACCTGGCAGTTTCAAAATCTTATCAAAGACTATGCAATGGTAGATGCTCTCGGGATGTGTATATTCACATTCCTTATCGGTGTGGCACCCTACGCTAAGTAGGGTGTCCAAATCGGTATGGGGAAAAGTGTATCATATCGGCGTGAGCTTCGAAGTTGTTCGTTTCGATAAGATGGGCTTGCCAGGGCCTCTGTTCATGAAGCGAACAACGGGCAAGTTCACGCATACTTTTTGTGGTGTTAGCTAATTGAAGTTTAACATAAAAAGTAGAGATTATGGTACAAAAGAAAACATCATTTGATAGTGTTTTTCATTATACAAGCGAACGAGCATTGTTTGGTATTGTTCAAAAAGATGGCTTGCATTTTAGGGCAAGTCGTTATGACTGCATGAATGACTCTGAGGAGTATAAGTGGCTATATGAACCACTAAAGGTAAGAATCTCAGAGAAACAAGGTTTGCCCAAGGATGAGGTTAATAACCTTTATGAGAAATTCCCTTATGTTATTTCTTTTTCTGAAAGAGAAGAAGAGGTAGCTATGTGGGCTAAATATGGAGGTGGGGGGAATGGTGTTTGTTTGGTGCTGAACAAAGAATTGATAGTTGCAGAAGCAGAATTGCATTTTAAAGAAGAATCGGATGTCGCAATGCCTGTTAGGTATGCCGATGAGAAAACTAAAATGGAAATATTAGCTGAAGTTGTAGAGGATTTCCGTAATCAAGGTTACGGAACGGCTAATCAACAAGAAATGTTTGAGGACGAAGTTTTTTGTAGTGCTTTTGTGAAAAATAAGGCTTTGTGGGAAGAGGAGTCTGAACTCCGATATGCAAGAATACGTGAGCGTGGTATGGTAGCAAGGTATTCTGTACAAGGTGGCAAGCTTTCTTATCCAGAAGATAAACGTGGCGTACAGCTTCGCCCCGATAAGCCAATTCCATATTTGGAGATTGTGTTTCCATTAAAGGTGTTGGATAAAGTAATAGTAGGTCCAAACATAGATGCTGTTGGACTCGGAAATATAAAGAATAAGTTGCAGAATACTGTTTGTAAAGAGATAGATGTGATACCATCTAAAGTTAAATTTTAAATATAGATAGTTATGGTACGATTTGTTAAGCAAGGGCGTTTTTTAGCCTTGATGTTTATGTTGGTTGGCTGCTTGGCAATTCAAGCGTCTGATGATTTGATTACCAAGCAGATTATCATCAAGTTGGATAAAGCAGGCACATTGTCAGATAAAATTGGAAGTACAAAAAAATATAAAATTACTAATCTAAAGATTGCTGGTGAAATAAATGGAAAAGATTGGAAATTTATCCGTGATATGGCAGGTGGAAACTATTGTATAAGTGGTGGTGGAAGCTATGGAATAAGTGAGTATACAAGTGGTAAATTGAGTAAACTGGATTTGTCAGAAGTGATTATTGTTGCGGATCCTGAAAATGGTTATGCGAAATCGATTGGTAGAGGTGGTGGGATTTTCTATTATTATGTTAAAGATAAAGAAATAATTCCCACGTGTATGTTTGTAAATTGCCGTTCATTACATGAACTAATAATTCCATCTTATATAACCAGTATAGGTGCATCTGCTTTTAAAAGGAGTGGTTTGCAAAGTATAGTGTTAAATGATGGTATTGTAGATATTGGTACTTGTGCATTTGAAGATAGTAATATTGCTTCTATTAACATTCCTGAAAGTTTAAAAACAATAGGATTGGATGCGTTTCTCTCTTGTATTTATAACCATAGAACAACCAAAACTAATCAGAAATATCCGAGTGTAAATCTTTAATTACCAGCATATTCTAAAATTTAACACTTTTCGGTTGCCATTTGTCGCTTCCCAAATTTCCACATATTTTTGAGACGTATTTCTGACGTGGAGAATTTGCGGGGCTTGTTTTTTGTCACACCGTGCAGACAGTTGACAAGGGTTTACAACCGTTTACGACAAGCGACAATAACCGCCCCGATATGCGGAAACAGTCACACTGTGTAGAAAAGCGACAATGGTTGACTTCCGTTCACATCCGTTTACCATTTCAGAGATATAGGATTGAAGAAATGAACCATTAAACGATAAAACGGTATGAAAGCAACCAGAAAATGCAGTTTTTGCGGCAAGTCCTTTGTAACCCGAAGCGGTATGCAAAGATATTGCAGTGAGGCTTGTCAGGCAGAAGCCAAACGAGCCAGAGTGATGCAGAAGAACAACCTCTTCAAAGTCGCCCAACCCTTGATGGAGATACAGCATCAGGAGTATCTCACCTTTTCCAAAGCAGCCATCCTCATGGGCTGTTCCCGACAGTACATTTACAAACTTGTAGCCATCGGCAAGCTGAAAGCCTCACGCATCAGCAACCGCATGGCATTCATCCGCAGAGCCGACATCGAGCAGATGTTGGAGGGCAATCCCTATCACCGCATCCTGCCCGGCAACACCTCCACACCAAGGAAATCATCTTCATCTTCCTTACCTGCCAAAAGAGAAAAAAGGGAAAAGGAAAGCGAAGAAGTGTTGGACTTCTATTCGGGCGAGGAGGTGATGTCCCTTTTTAAGGTAAAGCAGTCATGGCTTTACACTTCCGCCAAGCGTAACCATATCCCCATCTGCCGTATCGCAGGAAAGAACTATTACAGCAAGAAGCATATTGACGAGTTTTTCGGTGTGGCAGTTGATATTAGCGAAATTACCGACTGGCTACTGACCGAGGAGGTGGAGGAACTGTTCGGCATGAAGCCGACCGCACTCCGTGCCTACACCTATCGCCATAAGATACCCACTAAAAGAGAGTACGGGCGTACCTATTACTCCAAATCACATTTGAACGAACTCCGCAGAACTGACCTTGTGAACGATGAACGCTACTATACCGTTGAGCAGGTGCAGCAAATCTATGGTCTTTCGTCAGCCAACATCTGCCATATCGTCAAGGTGAAGCACATCGAAAAGATAAAGGTGGGTGTGAAAAACCTGCTTTTGCGCTCAGATGTGGAGCGTGTCATGGCTGAAAGGAACAAATAACCGTGAAAAATCGGGATTATCGAAAATTATTTCAAAATGATGTATCGTGGAGGTATTCACGGATATTTCACGTTGTTCCTTTGCCATCGGAAACATGGATACAACTCCAAAATGTATACAACCAATTAAAACATAATTATTATGAGTAAATGCAAAACAGTTACCTTGCGTAAGCGCAAGATTAAGAACGGGACACAGTATTCACTATGCCTTGACTACTATCCCGGCTACCGTGACAATGTCACCATGAGAGTGATTACACGTGAAGCCTTAGGAATTTACATCTTCGCCAAACCTGCAAACCAGCAGGAACGGGACTTCAACGCACGCATGATGAAGAAAGCGGTCATCCTGCGCAACCAGCGCTACGAAGCCATTTTCAATGAAAACAACGGCTTTTTTGACAAGACCAAGATGAAGGGCGATTTCCTTGCCTATTTCAAAGGACTGGCTGACCGCAAGAATATCAAGTGGCAGCACGTATACAAGCATTTCCAGCGGTTCGTGAACGGCAAATGCACCTTTGAGGAGGTGGATGTGGATTTGTGCCGCAAGTTCATGGAATACCTGCTTGATGCACCCCAATCCATCCACACCAACCAAAAGCTGCACATCAACTCCGCAGCAGGCTATTGGTCAACTTTCCGTGCCGTGCTGCACACCGCTTACCGTGACAGGAAGATAAAGGAGAACCCAAACGGCTTCTTAGACCGCATCGAGTGCATTCCCACCATCAGGGAGCATTTGAGCCAAGAGGAACTGATACGGCTTGCCGAAACACCCTGTGAGGAGGAGGTCTTGAAAAAAGCTTTTCTTTTCGCCTGTCTTACGGGACTGAGAAAGAGCGACATCAGACAGCTCACGTGGCAGCAGATACAACCATACACCAACGGCAGGATGTTCGTTACCACCCGTATGCAGAAAACCAAAGAAATAGTGCATAACCCCATCAGTGATGAAGCCTATGGACTGCTGGGAGAACGGGGCGAGGGACTTATCTTTGAGGATTTCAAGGACAAGATGCTGCAAGGACCACTCCAACGGTGGCTCACGGCAGCAGGGATAACCAAGAAAATCACCTTTCACTGTACCCGCCACAGCTTCGGAAGCCTGCACGTGGAAATGGGAACGGACATGGCTGTCATCCAAGCCTATCTCGGACATAAGAACATTACCACCACACAAATCTATTCCAAGATAGCAGCGCAGCAGATGTGTCAGGTGGTGGACAAGATAACCTTGAAGCGCAAGGAGGCATAAATGTCTCACATTGACAGGTATTCAGAGGGGCGGTTATGGCTACAAGGCTATAATCGCCCCTCTATGTTTTTGGCTTGATGCCACCATTTATAAGCCCCTCAGAGTATGAAACAGAGTATGATATGATGACATTTCGTGAAATACATTGAAAAAGACCGTTCTAACCGCAAATAACGGGCAGTAATTGGGAAAAATAGCATTAACTTTGCACAAAATAATACAGGAACATTCAATCTCTCAACGAAATATGGAATCATCAATCAAGGACAAATACATCATCTTGGGCTTTGTCGGCTTCGCCATCGTCCTAATATCTTCCATTGCCACGCTGGTAATAGCGGACAGCTTCAACCAAGACAACTTTGTCAGGTGGATAGTATTCGTATGCTGTAACCTGTTGGGATGGTTGCTCTATCTCTCCTTTCAGACACTTATCTTTGATACATACGAAATCTACAAAATCAAGTTCGGCAAGAAAGAAACGATTGCCGAAGCCATAGAGGTGCAGGAAGAACTGTCACAAAATACACTTGAAGAAGCCACATCTGTGCCTGGACCTACATCAGTCCCTGAGCCTGTACCCGAATCATCCCCGACAAAAGAAGAGACACTTATCCAAACACAACCGATAGAGCTTACTATCGCCCCGGATCTTCACGAAAAGAACCGTGCCAATTACGCAAGCAGAGAGCAACGGGAAAAGGAAGAGCGCATCCGCATGGTCATGGAGTATTGCCATTATTACCTGCCTCGCATTGCCGACCAAGAAACCGTGAACCACATCTGTACTGAGGTGGACAAATGGATGAATCTTAACACTTATACCCCGAAGCCCATACAAAGACCGTTTACCAAAGACATCAACAACATTCCACTCCGTCACTTCGTATGGAATATCTCTGAGCGTTTCCTGTACAAGAGATACTACAATGGGGATAACCGTGCCAAGTTCATCAAAGCCCTTTTCCCGAAATCGTTTGCTGATACAGACTTATCAACCATCAAGAATTTCAAGGTAGAGCCGTTAAAGACGGAAATTCCCATTGATGAACCCGAAAACGGCAAACTTGATTTCCACTATCCCGAGGATTATGTGCGGAATTAGGATAATCACGACACCAACGACAACCATCCGGTAACTCATAACCGCCTGTTTTACATCGTTTCCCGAGTAATTTTACCCGTCATTTATGGCTGGGCTTAATTATTCGGGAATTATTTTGCAATGACGTGTCGTGGAGATATTCACGGATATATCATTTCAGTCCTTTGCGCCAAGTCTTACAAAAGAGACGAGTACGCGAATGGAAAAATCAATTCTTACCTTCAACGACCTCCCCGAGGTTGTCGCTCAGCTTCGAGACGAAGTGATGAGCCTGAAAAGCCTGCTCGCCGAGCAGCGCAGTGTGAACAATGCCAAAACGGTGGACACCCACGTGCCCATGTCTGTGGACGAGGCAGCAGAGTATTTAGGTATCCCTAAGGGTACGCTCTACATGAAACTGTCAGAAGGGACAATCCCTGCCACCAAGCCCGGCAAACGCTATTGCCTTTACCGTGACGAACTGGACAAGTGGCTGGAAACCGCCCGAAAGAATCCCATACCGTTGTCAGACGAGGAACTGAACAAGTCCTTATCCTCTTCCCACCGTCGCAAGCCCAACCCACGTAACTGGTGAATGATATGGAAGAGGATAAGAACTATATCAACCTGATACGTGGCGACCTCACAAAAGCATCCCAAGCGCATAACGGTATGCCCGACAGTGTAGGCATGATGAATATCAAGACGGCAAACCAAACCATTCTTGAAGCATCGTTATTGCCTACGCCCCGTGCGCTGTGGGACAGCTTTTGGTACGAGGGGGAACTCTCCTGCTTGTTTGCCGATTCCAACGTGGGCAAGTCCATCCTTGCCGTGCAGATAGCCGACCGCATCGCCCGAACCGACAATGTGCTGTATCTGGACTTTGAACTGTCCGAAAAGCAGTTCCAGCTCCGCTATACCAACGAGCATGGAGAGCTCTACACCTTTCCCGACAAACTCTATCGGGTGTCTATTGACTGCAACCAGCTTTTGGATGCCAACTTTGAGGAAGCTATCATAGGCGGCATTGAACAGATGGCTGTGCAGACCGACTGCAAGATTTTCATCATTGACAATCTTACCTACCTGTGTTGCGCCATGGAGAAAGGCGATGCCGCAGGACGGCTGATGATTCAGCTGAACAATCTCAAAAAGAGATATGCGCTCTCTATCCTTGTCCTAGCACATACGCCCAAACGCTCTTTGGATTGTCCCATCACATCCAACGACCTTGCCGGAAGCAAACGGCTCTACAATTTCTTTGACAGCGTGTTCACCATTGGAAAAAGTGCCCAAGACGGAGGGCTTCGCTATGTGAAGCAGCTTAAAGTGCGCTATGGCACGTTCTCTCATGATGCGGATAATGTAATCGTTTACGAGATTGACAAGGTGGATGCTTTCTTGCAGTTCGTGTTCAGGGGCTATTCCACGGAAAAGGAACACTTGAAAAAATTGGGCGACAATGAATCAAGCCAAAGGGATTGCCAAATTCTGCAACTCTCCCAATCGGGCAAGTCCGTCAGGGAGATAGCCTCACAGGTGAATTGTGGCAAGTCCACCGTAAACCGTATCATCCAGCGCAGCAAAGAGAGTAAAAACGCAGGTGTCCCAAGTGTCCCACTGTCCCAACCCTTAGAGTGTGGGACAATGGGACAGGATGGGACAGCCGACAATCAACCATCAAAAACGGACTAAGCTATGGGCAATTATTCATTACAGAAGTATAAAGGAACGGCAACACGGCATACCTGCCCCAAATGCGGAGACAGGCATTCTTTCGTCTATTACGTGGACGAAAATAATGTGCCGTTGCATCCATCGGTCGGCAGATGTAACCACGAAAGCGGTTGTGGGTATCACTACACTCCGAAAGAGTATTTTCAAGAGCATCCTGAACACAGAACTACCAATGATTTCTCTTTTGACAGGCAAAGAGCAGAGCAGAAGAAAGTGAAGCAGCAAAGTAAGCCGACAGCCATCGGCTATATTCCCCCTCACTATGTGGAGAAGTCGCAAAGCGAGCGTAGCAATTTCTTCCGTTTCCTCTTCACACTCCTTACTTCCTACTATGGCGACAAGGCGAAAGAGGTGTTGAAGCGGTTGTTGGAGGAATACCGTTTGGGGGCTACCCGTGACGGCTCTGTTATCTTTTGGCAGATAGACAGGACGGGCAAGGTACGCACGGGAAAGGTGATGCAGTACAATCCCGAAGACGGACACCGTATCAAGGGAGGACAGACATCGGCAGTGAACTGGATACACAGCATATTGAAAAAGCAGCGTGTGTTGGCAGAGGATTGGCAACTATCCCAATGCCTTTTCGGGGAACACTTGTTGAAAACGCATCCCGACAAGGTGGTGGTCTTGGTGGAATCCGAGAAGAGTGCCGTTATCGGTTCTGCTATCTTCCCCGATTATGTATGGCTGGCTACGGGTGGTAAGAGTCAGATGAGAGAAGAGAAACTCCGTGTACTGTCAGGGCGAACCGTGCTTCTCTTTCCCGATGCCGATGCTTATGCCGAGTGGAAACAGCGAGCCGAGAGCATGTACTTTTGTAAGGTGGTGGTTTCGGACATCATCGAAAGGAATGCCACCCCGAAACAAAAAGAAGCCCATATCGACATAGCCGATTGGATTATCTTTCAGATACGGGAGGGCAAGGTGATGAGTACAGCCAACCACTTGGTCGAGGCTGAGAGAATCCTCCAGCGGATGATAGAGAAGAATCCCGTCCTGCAAAAACTGATAGACGATTTAGACCTTGTGCTGGTCGGTGCATCTCCAATCGGCAACGATGATGAAAAACCTCCCTGACGGAGGAGAGCGGAAGCCGTAGGCTGGAGTTTGCAGACAATGGCTTGCCATTGATATAGCCCACTATAACTACACGCTCCGCTTACGTAGTTGTGGGCTCTCCCGAGGGGATTAGGGTTTTACCCTAATGACCCACTCAGGGCGTTTCTCCCCTGAGAACCCAGAGCAAAGAGTGACCCTCTCTTTGCAATCTCCGCTTATGGGTTGCACCCCTAAGAACCCCATGCGTTTACGGACAGCGGAAAAGCAAACAATAAAGTACAAACCAAAAAACAAGTATCTATGGCAACAAAATCAAGCATACATATCAAGCCCTGCAACATCGCATCGAGCGAGGCTCACAACAGGAGGACTGCCGAATACATGCGCCACATCGGAGAGTCCAGAATCTATGTCGTTCCTGAACTATCCACCGATAACGAACAGTGGATAAATCCCGACTTCGGCAGTCCGGATTTGCGGATGCATTATGACAATATCAGACAGATGGTAAAGGAAAAGACCGGACGTGCCATGCAGGAAAAGGAGCGTGAACGCAAAGGCAAGAACGGTAAAATAGTCAAGATTGCGGGATGCTCCCCCATACGTGAAGGAGTGCTGCTTGTCAGGTCGGACACCACACTGGCAGACGTGCGTAAATTCGGTGAGGAGTGTCAAAGACGCTGGGGAATCACACCGCTGCAAATCTTCCTGCACAAGGATGAAGGGCATTGGCTGAACGGTCAGCCGGAAGCGGAAGACAGGGAAAGCTTCAAAGTCGGGGACAGATGGTTCAAGCCGAACTATCATGCCCATATCGTTTTCGACTGGATGAACCACGAAACAGGAAAGAGCCGAAAGCTCAATGACGATGACATGATGCAGATGCAGACCCTTGCATCCGACATCCTGCTGATGGAACGCGGGCAGTCAAAGGCTGTCACTGGTAAGGAGCATCTGGAACGGAACGACTTTATCATTGAGAAGCAGAAAGCTGAACTGCAACGCATGGATGCAGCCAAACGGCACAAAGAAGAACAGATAAATCTTGCCGAGCAGGAACTGAAACAGGTGAAATCAGAAATACGCACTGACAAGTTAAAGAAGACAGCCACCACGGCAGCGACAGCCATAACTAGTGGAGTTGCTTCTCTTTTCGGGAGTGGAAAACTGAAAGAACTGGAACGTGCCAACGAAAAACTGCAAGACGAGGTTTCAAAACGGAACACCAATATTGAAAAATTGCAGAGCCAAGTACAGCAGATGCAGAAACAGCATGATACGCAAATCCACAATCTCAGAGAAATGCACAGGCAGGAACTTGACATGAAAGAAAAAGAACTGTCACGGCTCGCCAGAATCATAGACAAGGCTTTCAGGTGGTTTCCGATGTTCA
>OGHD01001194.1_pt1 | contig 11139 bp, 9 predicted proteins | sample 1571341 | NCBI WGS metagenome assembly OGHD01 (sample SAMEA2582026, study PRJEB24529) | metagenome | biome: Human gut stool | place: China | collected 2011 | reverse complement strand
TATTTTCTGGAGAAGAAGCAAATGTAATAAGATTTGCTTTAAGTATTTTTTTACAGACTGACTTTGCTGGATTGACTTCTAAAAAAGAAGAAGAAAAAGCAAAAGATTTAGCACATTTATCTTTAGATAAATTTACTAATCATGTAAATGATTTTACATTTAAAGAACTTTGTGTAATGGCTGGTGCTGTGGATAATTTAATCGCTTTAATTGAAGATGGCGAAACTTTTGGTATCAGTGAAACACAGATGAGAAACTGTAAATTCTTTTTACCAGCAGTAAAACAAAAATTAATAGAGCTTGTAAAATAAAAAAGGCTTTCTACAAGATTTTTTATCTATGTAGAAAGCTTTTTTCTTATAAATAATTTTTTATTTTTAGATAATATTGACTAATTGAAAAAATGATTGTACTATAATTATAGTTTTTAAAAATTAAGTAAAACGTTTTATTAAAATAGATAAAAATAAAGGAGAAGTTATTTATGAAGATTTTAAATTTCGGTTCGTTAAATATTGATAAGGTTTATGCTGTTGAAGAAATTGTAAAAGGTGGAGAAACTATCGACTCCGTGAGTTTTAGTGAAAGTGTAGGCGGTAAAGGTTTAAATCAGTCAATTGCCGTAGCTAAAGCTGGCGGAAATATCATGCATGCTGGTTGTGTTGGTAAAGATGGAGAGATTTTATTACAAGCTTTAAAAGATAATAATGTAGATACATCTTTGATTAAAACAGTAGAGACAGCAAGCGGACAGGCTATTATTCAAGTTGATAAACATGGACAGAATTGCATTATTTTATTTCATGGAGCTAATTATGAAGTGGATAAAGCTTATATTGATGAAGTAATGCAAGATTTTGCACAAGATGATATTTTAATTTTACAAAATGAAATTTCCAATATTGATTATATTATTGAAGTAGCAAAAGCTAAACAAATGAAAATTTATCTAAATCCTTCACCAATCAATGAAAACCTTAATAAATATAATATGCAGGCAATAGATGGAATTTTTGTCAATGAACATGAAGGGGCATATTTAGCTGATAAAGAAAAAGTTGAAGATATATTAGATAGTTTAGCTAGCAAATATCCTGAATTAGAAATTATTTTAACTTTTGGTGATAAAGGTGCATATTATCGTCATAAAGATATAAATATTTTCCAACCTGCATATAAAGTTGATGCTGTAGATACAACAGCTGCTGGAGATACTTTTACAGGCTATTTCATTGCTTTAAGACAACAAGGTAAATCCATTGAAGAAAGTTTACAAAAAGCAAGTAAAGCATCTTCAATTACAGTATCAAGAAAAGGAGCAAGCATTTCTATTCCTAAAATTGCAGAAGTGGATTGAACTGAAAAAACATTTTTTCTATAATATTTATAAATAAATAATAAAGGTTTGAATAAATATGAAGTCACGTGTTACTATCAAGGATATAGCACAAAAAACAGGTTTTTCAGTTACAACAATTTCTTTGGTGTTAAATGATAAAGCAAATCATATTCCTCGAGAAACAAAATTAATCATTGCTAAAGCTGTAAAAGAAATGGGATATAGACCAAATAAGATGGCTGTAGGCTTGAAAAAAAAGCAAAATCATTGGTTTTGTATTACCGGATATTAGAAATCAGTTTTTTTCATATACAGCTAAAGTTTTAGAAGATGAATGTCATAAATACGACTGGAATTTATTGATTTGTAATTCAGATAATAATCATAAACAAGAATTAAAGCATTTAAAAATGCTCTGTGATTATATGGTCGATGGTATCTTTTTGAGTATGGCAGCTAATAGCACGGAAAAAGAAGTTGAAGAAACCATAAATTTTTTAGAGGATAATAAGATACCATATTGTCTAATTGACCGTGATATGTTTGATATCGGCAAATATAAAATCAGTGTTGACCATTTGCAAGGTGCATATTTAGCGACAGAACATTTGATAAAATTAGGGCATAAAAAAATAGGCTGTATAACTGGGCCTTTAATTTTAGATGATGCACGACAAAGACTAGCAGGCTATAAACAAGCATTGAAGGATAATGGTATAAAAATAGATGAAAATCTAATTTTTGAAGGTGATTATTCTTTTGAAAAAGGGAAAATAGGCTGTGATAATTTATTAGCGAAAAATATAACAGCAATATTTGCAGCAAATGATTTCTCAGCTATGGGGGCATTAGCTAGTATTAAAGAACATAATTTAATAGTACCTAGAGATATTTCTATTGTGGGTTATGATGATATTGCTTTTGCGTCATTATTAGAAGTTCCTTTGACAACAGTTCGTCAACCGATAGATGCAATTGGGCAAAAGGCAACAGAAGTAATTAATCAATTAGTAAATAGTGAAGAAAATATAGATAGTAAAATCATTATTTTAGAACCTAAATTGATTGTTAGAAGTAGTACAAAAACTATAAGTTAAAAAATTAAGTATATCTAAAGATACTTAACTAATATATAATTTTCCTGAATAGATATGCATGAATTTTTGATTTAAATTTAATATAGATTTAATAAATTCTACCTATTCTACTATAAAATAGTATGATATAATAAAAAGAAAGAATTTATGTATGTTTAAGGAGAGGATTTTAATGGCAAATCCAGCTATGAAAATAATAGGCAAGGCGTCTACGGAATATGTAGATTCTCCTGCCACTTTGAAAGGCACGATTACAAAGGCATTTGGTTTGACACTTGTTACTATTGCATCAGCAATTGCTTCAGGTGTATTTTTGGCCAATAGCCCAGCTGCTTATGGTGTATTGATATTAGGTATGATTGTGGGTGTAGTTTTAACGCTTGTTACTTGCTTTAAACCACATTTGGCACCAATGACAACACCTGGCTATGCCGTTTTTGAAGGTGCAGTGCTTGGTATTATTTCTGCTCAATTTGAAAGAATGTATTTTGGTATTTCTGCTATTGCAGTAGGAATTACTTTGGCTACAATGATTTTAATGCTTGTTTTATGGAAAACACGTATTATAAAAGTTACAGAAACAGTACGTTCTGTGATTATTTCCATGACAGGTGCTGTAGCGATTTTCTATTTCGTGAATATCATTGCAAGTTTATTCGGTTTCCATATGATGCCAACAAGTGGTATTTTTGGTATAGCGATTGGCTTTATTATCGCAGGTGTAGCAGCATTCAACTTGCTTTTAGACTTTGATAATATTGAACAAGCTGTAGCTTATGGGGCTCCGAAGTACTACGAATACTTCTGTGCTTTTGGTTTACTCTTAACTCTTGTATGGCTCTATATCGAGATTTTAAGACTTTTACAGATGATTATGGCTATGTTTGGCAATGATGACTGATAAATAAAATGATTAAAGATTAATAAAAAAGCTATTTGAGATTATCCTAAAAAATGGATATATGCTCAAATAGCTTTTTTTATTTATTAATTATTAAATATGAAAGAATGTAAATACTAAAAATCCGATACAACTTGCAATAATACCTGCACAAGAAGGCATGAAATATCTTGTTCTAACTAAGCAATAAAAAAGGCTGATGGTAAAAATAGGAATGAAGATAAAAGGTATACATAAACCTAAAATCATAGCTATGGTTTTGTTAGCTAGAGCAATTACAATTAAAGGTACGATATTAAATAAATGTCTAAATTTTCTTAGCTTGAGACTATATTTATACATTAAGAAGATACCTAGTGGATAAAATAAAAGCCATGTAATGATGATAAATGAATCTTTTTTGTAAAATTTATCTTGTTTTATATTAGCAAGATATAAATCTGTTTGTTCCTTGTGAGCATCACCGAAATTGATTAATTTTTTAGTTAAAAAGTTTGGTGCTTGTTTGTTAGAGTTCTCCATGATAATATTCATCTCTTTTCATAACTTTTTAGTAAATTTCATTGGAAGCTTAGCGTAATATTATTTAGATTAATAAAATAGAATATCACTAGAATTTAATAGAGAATGATTAATTGCAAATAATTTATATTTGATGATTTATCAACATTAATAATTAAAAACTTCTCTAAAAGATTAGCTTCTTGATTAGTACATTAGTTAGCTTGAAAATAATATGTTTAATTGTCATTTTAGTGAAATACTTATTTAATTAATCTTTGTGGATATACACTCCTTTGAAATTTATTAATAGTTTTAAGAGATTTGTTAGAAAAAGGGATATTTAATTTATTTTTATCTAAGTATAAACTAATGTACTATTTAAAGTATATTCGTTTTATTCTAATAATTCAATTAAATTTTCAAAAATGATTAATAAAAAATAAAAAGACTTAGTTTACTAAATGAAAAACTAAGTCTTAATTAAAATTTTAATTGATTAAATTTAATATTTTATGGTTTACATACTTTGCAAGGTACATATCCATAGCTAAAAGCTTCTTCACGACTACTAAAATATATGGCATTACCAGGATTGATTTTTTTAGCCCAGCGACAATCTGTATAGTGAAATTTATTGCTTTGAGATGAACCAATATAAGTTGTAGCTGTTGCTATATTTAAGGTCATCAATAAAGTAACTAAAGTTAATAAAATAATGGCAGTTTTCTTTTTGGCTTGTTTAAACATAAAATACACCTCTCTTATTATTTTTATTTTAATATATTATATGTAGTATATAAATATTATTAGAGAAAAAGATAGACAAATTAGCCTATCTTTTTCTTATTTTTTTATTATTGTACTCGTTTAAACATCTTTTCCAAATCATAAGTGCTAAATTTTATAATAGTTGGTCTGCCGTGTGGGCAGGTGTATGGTAAAGTTGTTTGAGCGAGTTCATTTAAGATTATCTTCATCTGTGTGATATTTAAGATATCGCCTGCTTTGATAGCTGCTTTGCAAGCTGTCATAGCTAAACAGGAATGACGAATTTCTTGAGGAGTAGGTGTGTGCAACTGAGAAAGTGAAATTAAAATTTCGCGGAAAATATCTTCACTTTCTTGTGGTTTTATATCAGCGGGAACTTCTTTTAAACGGATTTGATTTTGTCCTGCTAATTCCACGTTAAAGCCTAAATCATATAAAATTTGTTGATTTTCTTCGATTAGAGTTAATTCACTATTATTTACATCTAAAAATAAATGCATCAATAATGGTTGAACAGGAATTCGCTCAGTTTGTTTAGCAAATTTATCGTATAAAATGCGTTCATGTGCTGCATGTTGGTCAATGATGTACATTCCTCCATTAGGGCCTTGAGCAACAATGAAGCAATCATCAATTTGTCCAATTGGCGTTAGATTGACAGCTTCTTTTAATAGTTGAGTAGAATTTTGACAATCTGTTAAGTTTTCGCTAGATGAAATATTTATATCTGTTTGAGGCTTTGTGGTAGTATTTGTTTGGTAATCTTGAATGGCGGTTTCTTGAATAGTATTGCTGTGATGATTAGATAAATTAGGGTGAAGTGTTTCTCTTGCTTGGCGAAATTTATTTAAATCTGTTGTTAAAGGAGTTGTATTATTTTTTAATGATGGTATATGGTTAATTGAATTTTGTTTAAATGAATTTGATGGAGTAGATGGATTGTTTTCAGGTAAATCCATATTGATTTGTTCAGGCACTGTTTTTTCAATATGCAATGCTTTATCTGTTACAGGAATAGCAAAATCACTTAAAGATTGATTATCACTAGGTTTTACAGCTTCTAAAACAGCATGGTATATAGTCTTGAATAATAAGGATTCATCTTCAAATTTTATTTCCGCTTTTTGAGGGTGTACATTGATATCAATAGTTCGTTTGTTGATTTCGATATTTAAAATAACAAATGGATATCCAGATTTTGGCAGCAATGAATGGTAAGCATTGTCGATTGCTTTGGAAATAATTCTACTATTGACCACGCGACCATTGATGACGAATGTTTGCCAAGAACGAGAACTGCGAATAATAGCAGGTTTGGAGATGAAGCCTGTTACTTTGATATCGTCAGTTATCGCTTCGATGGGCAATAATTCTTCGCTGACTTTAGCACCATAGATACATTCAATAGCATCATATAGAGAGCCATTACCTGGGGTAGTGATAGCTATTTTATTATTATTAATCAATTTAAAAGCAATATTAGGTTTAGATAAAGCTAATTTTATGATAAAATCATTTATTTTATTTGCTTCTGTGGTCGTGGTTTTGAGAAATTTTTTACGAGCAGGTACATTGAAAAATAAATCTTCTACTTTGATAGTAGTACCGATATTACAGCCCATATCTTCAATTTCATCAATGCGACCACCTGTTAATTTTATAGTAGTGCCTAAATCATCTTGAGGGCGACGTGTAATCAAATTAAATCTTGATACAGCAGCGATAGATGGCAAGGCTTCACCACGGAAACCTAGAGTATCTATGGACATCAAATCATCTACTTGTTTGATTTTACTAGTAGCATGACGCAAGATAGCTAGTCTAGCATTTTGATTATCCATGCCATCGCCATTATCTGTAACACGCATAAAAGATGTTCCACCAGCTAAGATTTCTACTTCGATTTTATCCGCATGAGCATCTATGGAATTTTCTACAAGTTCTTTAATTACAGAAGCTGGTCGCTCGACAACTTCACCAGCTGCTATTTTATCGACAGTGATATCATCTAAAATATGAATAGAAGTCATAATATCACTCCTCTTGTTTTGCCTGTTGTTGCAATTCGTATAATTTATTCATAGCATCAAGTGGTGTCATACTCATTAAATCTAATTCTTTTAATTGAGTACTTATACTTACACCGAATAAAGTTGGCATTTCTGCTACTTGCATGAATTTCAATTTTTTAGTTGAATTAGCAGTTAAAGTTGGTGTTTTTTCTTGATAATCAACTGTTTTCGTATCTTCTTGATTATCTTGAAGATAATTTACTTCTTGGGAAGTATCATTTGTGATAGCTGTATCTTGTTTTAGTGTAGTATCTATATTGTTTTCGTCAGAAATATCTTTAGAAATAATAGTTTTTTCTTTAGTCGGAGCTGTATTTTCTAAATCAATGAGAATTGTTTCCGCACGTTTGACCACTTCTTGAGGTAATCCAGCTAATTTAGCAACATGGATACCATATGATTTATCAGCACTACCGCGAATAATGCGACGTAAGAAGGTTACATCAGAACCTTTTTCTTTTACGGCGATACAATAATTTTTTACATGAACATCATCTTCTAGGTCAGTTAGTTCATGGTAATGCGTAGCAAATAGAGTTTTAGCTCCAATATGGTCGCGTATATGTTCAATAACAGCACGAGCAATACTCATACCATCATACGTACTTGTACCGCGTCCAATTTCATCTAAAATGACAAGACTTTTATTTGTAGCGTATTTTAGAATATGAGATACTTCATTCATTTCTACCATGAAAGTACTTTGTCCGCTGACTAAATCGTCGCTAGCACCTATACGTGTAAAAATTTTATCCACAGGGGAAATGGAAGCTTCACGAGCAGGTATGAAAGAACCTACTTGTGTCATCAATGTGAGTAGAGCAGATTGTCGCATATATGTTGATTTACCAGCCATATTAGGGCCAGTGATAATCATGATTTCATTTTGAGCATTATCCAAATGGGTATCATTTGGCACGAATAAATCTCGATTTAAAATGCGTTCAACAAGAGGATGTCTTCCATCTTTGATATGGATAGTGCCATCATCTAATAATTTTGGACGAATGTAATTATATTCATCACCTGCTTGAGCTAAGCTTACTAAAACGTCTAAAATAGCTATTTCATGAGCAGTATTTTGAATGAAGCTTATTTTTGTTTTTAAGATATCGCGAAGCTCTGTAAAGAGATTATATTCTAATTGAACAATTTTTTCTTGTGCACCGAGAATTTTAGTTTCAAATTCTTTGAGTTCTGGTGTGATATAGCGTTCAGCATTGGCTAAAGTTTGTTTACGAATATAATTTTCAGGTACCATTTCTGTGGAGCTATGGCGGACCTCAATATAATAGCCAAATACTTTGTTATAGCCGATTTTTAAGGATTTGATACCAGTTTTATTTTTTTCGTCTTCTTCCATTTGCTGTAAAAGACGTTTGCTGTTTTTAGCGATATTACGGTATTCATCTAATTCTTGATTGTAGCCATCTTTGATGAAGCCACCTTCACGGATAGAGAAGCTAGGATCTTCAACGATTGCTTTATCGATTAGAACTACTAAATCATCATAGGTAGAAATCTTTTGATGAATATTTACTAATAATTTAGCAGTGACTTTAGCTAAGGATTTTTTTATAGCAGGCAATACATATAATGAAGATTTTAGGGCATTCATATCGCGGGCATTAGCTGTACCTACTTCCATACGAGTCAATAATCTTTCAAAGTCATAGATTTCTTTTAATTGTTCACGAAGATTATTACGCAAGGAAAAATCAGATACAAGATTAGCTACAGCATCTAAGCGGTCATTTATCTTTTTAGGGTTAAGTAATGGATATTCTAGCCATTTACGTAAAAGACGGCTACCCATAGCTGTTTTGGTGAAGTCTAAAACATCATATAATGTATCTTTTTTGCCACCATCGCGAAGATTGCGAGTTATTTCTAAGTTACGCAAAGTATAGGTATCGATAAATAGAGATTTTGAAGAGTCTAAATAAGTTAATTTATTTAGATGAGTTAAATCTGTTTTTACTGTTTCATGTAAATATTCAAGTAAAGTAGCAATTGCCTTATGAGCGATTTTATTATCTGGGCGATTATGCACATCAAAATGTTGGAGCATAAGGTCTTCGACTTGTGATGTGATTTCAGTCAATTCATTAACTAAGCAATTATTTAAACGAAGAGATAAGAAATTTTTCAATTCACGTTCATAAGAAAAAGGCTTAATTAATAATAATTCTGGCATCATCAAGCGATAAAGTTCGTCAAATAATAATTGGCAACGGTCAGGGCCATCATAAATACTATAGAAGCATTCTCCAGTGGAGATATCAGCACTAGCTAGATAAATAGCATGATTTTCTTCATAGATTAAAGCTATATAATTGTTTTTACTGCTAGTCAAAGCAGATTCATTCATCACTGTACCGGGAGTGATAATTTTGATGACTTCGCGTTTTGTGAGTCCTTTTGCTTTAGGGTCGCCGATTTGTTCACAAATAGCTACTTTATAGCCTTTATTTACTAATTTATTAATATAAGATTCAGCAGCATGATAAGGCACTCCACACATAGGAATGCCATCACCTGCTGTACTTCTTTTAGTTAAAGTGAGTTCTAATTCTTTGGAAACGAGTATAGCATCGTCCAAAAACATTTCATAAAAATCACCTAGACGAAAGAATAATATTTGGTCTGGGTGTGCATTTTTTACAGCTTGATACTGTTGCATCATTGGAGTGAGTTTCAAAATTTACGCCTCCAATTCACCTTTTAATACCCATGTCTGTGGATGTGTGATTTTTACTTTAACTAAATCGCCGATTTGTTCATCTTTATGATCCCAAAGTATAATTTTATTTGTACGAGTATGACCTGTATAGACATTAGGATCTGTTTTACTAGGGCCTTCAACCATTACTTCTATTGTTTTATTTAATAAAGATTGATTTATTTCTAAGCTGATTTCATTTTGAGTGTCCATTAATTTATGGAGACGTTCTTTTTTGAGTTCTTGAGGAACTTGATTTTCCATAGTAGCTGCTGGTGTACCAGAACGTTTGGAGTACAAGAATGTATAAGCAGCGTCATAGCGAATTTCTTTTAAGAATTCAAGCATTTGAGCGAAATCTTCATCTGTTTCTCCAGGGAAACCTACGATTAAATCAGTAGTGAAACTAGCTTCAGGGAATTGACTGCGGATTTTAGCTACAAGTTCTTTATAATAAGCTGTAGTATAACCACGATTCATAGCTTTGAGCATTTTGTCAGTACCATATTGAACTGGTAAATGAAAATGTTCGCAGATATGTTTGCTATTTTTTATAGTTTCGATAACTTTATCTGTTAAATCACGAGGGTGAGAAGTCATATAGCGAATACGTTCAATGCCTTCGATTTTATCTACCATCGCAAGTAAATCGGCAAAGTCAGCATCATCTCTATCTTTTCCGTAGGAATTAACATTTTGACCGAGTAAAGTAACTTCTTTTACACCATTTTGAGCGAGTTTTGTTATTTCTGCAACAATTTCTTGTGGTGCACGACTGCGTTCACGACCGCGAACGTAAGGAACGATACAATAAGTACAGAAATTATTGCAACCATACATGATAGGAACGAAAGCAAATAGAGAATTATTTTCTGCTGGTTCTACATTTGGTGGCATATCATAATCACCAGCTAATTTGACAATATGACCACGAGAAGCAAAAATTTCTTCTAATACAGTAGGTAAATCATACATTTTATTTGTGCCGAGGACAAAATCTACATGAGAAGCTTTTTTGAAGATAGCATCACCATCTTTTTGTGCCATACAACCAGTGATACCTAAGATTAAATCTGGTTTTTGTTGTTTTAAATGTTTGATTTCGCCAATTTTGCCGTAAATTTTCTTTTCGGCACTTTCACGAACACAGCAAGTATTGATGATGATAATATCAGCGTTTTCTAATTTTTCGGCAGGTTTATAGCCCATGCGTTCTAACTGACCTGCGAAGCGTTCCCCATCAGAAAAATTCATCTGACAGCCATAAGGTAAAATTTTATATAATAATTGTTTATGATTTAACAAAAGATACATCCTTTCTAAAAATAAATTGAATTGTAATTAAATAACTAAGATAAGAATAGCCACCAGCTAATTAATACTGGTGGCTATATCCACAATAAAATAATTATATCATTTTCTAAAATGGACTTCAATACTTAGTGATTTTGAAGACGGCAAGTATAATTTTGCAGATAAGATGTATTAGTATGATGAACTTTAACATAGATTTTTATTTTAGATTTTTGATGATTGAAAAAAATGATTTTAATTTTTATGTTAAAATCTTGATTTTGTTACGAAAAATAAAATTTTAAATACAAATGTATATTATAAAAAGAAAAAATGAATATTATTTCAAAATCCAGTACATAACCAGTTGAAAAAAATATGCTATACTGCTGATAGAAGTACTACGAAAAAAGCGGTACAAAAACCAGAAATGAAATGGAGAA
>OGHD01001193.1_pt1 | contig 11143 bp, 8 predicted proteins | sample 1571341 | NCBI WGS metagenome assembly OGHD01 (sample SAMEA2582026, study PRJEB24529) | metagenome | biome: Human gut stool | place: China | collected 2011 | reverse complement strand
CGTGAAGGAGGTTAACTTCATTGAGGGTCAGGGCATTCTCGGACCTTCTTACCGTATTTGCCGGAGGTGATGAACGGGAAGGTGAGCGGATTGATGGGTGAATTGGGCAAGCTGGGAAATCATTTTTTCCCGACAGCTACCTCGGCGGATTATATGGACTTGATTTCTTGGGTGATGGGACGTACTCCGCTACCCGATAAGAATAACGTAGGGGCTTGGTTGGTAGATGCCATGAAGCCGGTGGAGAAAAAGGCGCCGGAGGCTACGGATCATACTTATTCCTATAATCTGGATTACCAATTCAGCAAGAAGTTCGATCATTCACAACTCACGGTTGGAGGTACTTATGAGCGTATTCATGCGGATTCGAAAGTGACCGGGCAGCATAGTAGCGATAATGTGGCTACCTTCCTGCAATATGATCATAAATTTATCGATCGTTTGAACGTCTCGGTCGGTGTTCGTCTGGAGTATTACCGGGACGATGATTTCTACAGGGAAGCGGAGACGAAGATTTTCGGGGCGAAGGTTCCGATAAAACCTGTTTTCCGTGGAGGCTTGAATTATGAGTTGGGTGAGTATAGTTTTATCCGGGCATCTTTCGGACAGGGATACCGTTATCCATCCGTTACGGAGAAGTTTATCCTGAAGGATATCGGAGGTGTGGGAGCTTTCCCGAACGCTGAATTGAAAGCGGAGCAAGGTTATAATGCCGAACTTGGTTTCAAGCAAGGTTATAAGTTCGGCAATTTGAAAGGCTTTATCGATGTGGCCGGCTTTTATACCCGTTACAAGGATATGATCGAGTTCCGTTTCGGCCTGTTTAATAATAAGACCTTCGATTATATCGATGGGCTTTCCAAGTTGTTCAATGCGTTCTCTAGCGGCGACGGCTTAGGAATCGGCGCTCAGTTCACGAACGTAGGCCGGGCGGAGATTTATGGGGTAGATTTGTCTACCTCGGGTGTGTATGAGTTTAACCGTGATACTCGTCTGGCATATACTTTGGGGTATGTTTATACGAATCCGATCGATATGGACGTGGATTCACGGAACGCGGAGGAGGAAGCGAATGATGACTTAATGGCGATGCGTTCGAAATCGAATGACAGCAAGTATTTAAAATATCGCCAGAAACATTCCGTAAAGGGGGTATTCGATCTGGAATGGAAACGGTTTAATATCGGAACGAATATGTCATGGAAAAGCAAGACATTGGCGGTCGATTATTTTATGGTCGATGAGCGTATGAAAGCGGAGCCTAACCTGATGGATTATATGCGTTCGATGCTATTCGGAAACTTACATGATTATTGGGCAGAGAACAATAAAGGATATTTCGTCATGGATATGCGTGTCGGGATGAAAGTGACGAAGAATATCCATGTACAAGGACTGGTGAACAACCTCTTAAACAAGCGCTATAGCGCTCGCCCGATGGATGTCGGCGCACCCCGGACTTTCATCCTGCAAGTGGGAGCCAATTTCTGACAATTCACCCAGTTGTAGAGACGGAGCGTGCTCCGTCTCATCCCCTCACAACATATGATAACTTTTCAACTCATTTCGTAAACGAATCGCTTGATTGTCCGTCACCTTATCCATCAGTTTCCAGAACCTTTCGCTATGGTTCATCTCTATCGTATGGCAAAGCTCATGCAATAATACATAATTCACCAAATGCCAAGGAAGAAGCATTAATGATTGCGAGAGATTAATGCTCTTCTTCATTGTACAACTTCCCCAATGCGTTTTGCTATTATTGATTTTCACCCCGGTCAACATAAATCCATGTTGCCTTGCCAATAGCGTGATACGTTCCGGCAACAACCGTTTCGCCTCGTGGCGGAGCGCCTTCTCCAGCATGGATTTCAGTAAGGATTGCACCTCTTCCTCTTCGAAACGAGTCTCATTCGGACAAGCGATATGCAGTACCCCATCCTCCAATCTCATGTAGAAATTACTTCGCTCGGTGCGGAAGATATGCAAGCGGAATGTCGTAGCCTGTAACTCCGATCTTTCGTCGAGCAGGGGCCGGGCCGGATACTTCTGGAGCGCTTTTACCAGCCGGGCCTTGTTCTCCATGATAAAAGCGATCATACGTTTCTCGTCTCCCCCGGGTGGCATCGTGGCGGTTATCTTTCCTTTTGATATCTTGAGCGTGTATCGAGTGGCCCGGGGAGTGGTACGGAGCGTTATGACTCCCAAATCCTTGTCTTGTATATTCTTTTCCATTCCTGCCACAAAAGTAATACATTGAGAGAAACAATAATACGATGGAATTGATTATCTTCGCGATCGTAAAGGTTAAAAACATAATCAATATAATAAATTAGCAATCATGAGCAAAAAAGCACTTTTAATTATCTGTGATGTTTGGGGAATTGGGGACAAAGGTAAAGACGACGTGATCTTTAACACGCCGACTCCATATTGGGACGAGTTATTGAAAACTTATCCAGCCTCACAGTTGCAGGCTTCTGGCGAGAACGTTGGTTTGCCTGACGGACAAATGGGTAACTCTGAGGTGGGCCACTTGAACATCGGTGCTGGCCGTATCGTTTACCAAGATTTGGTGAAGATCAACATCGCTTGCCGCGAGAATACGATCATGGAGAACCCGGAGATCAAACGTGCTTATGGCTATGCGAAAGAGAATAATAAGCAGATCCACTTCATGGGCTTGGTTTCCGATGGTGGTGTACATAGCTCTTTGGAGCATCTTTTGAAGTTGACGGATATCGCCAAGGAATACGGAATCAGCAAGGCTTATGTACATTGCTTCATGGATGGCCGTGATACAGACCCGAAGAGTGGTAAAGGCTTTATCGAGACGTTGGAGAATCATCTGAAGACTACCGGCGGTAAGATCGCTTCTATCATCGGACGTTATTACGCTATGGACCGTGACAAACGTTGGGAACGTGTGAAAGAGGCTTACGACCTGCTCGTAGAGGGCAAGGGCAAGCAGGCAGACGATATGGTAAAGGCTATGCAGGAAAGCTACGATGAGGACGTGACCGACGAGTTCATCAAGCCAATCTGCAACTCTACCGTTGACGGCACCATACAGGAAGGTGATGTCATTATCTTCATCAACTACCGTAACGACCGTGCCAAGGAGCTGACCCAGGTGTTGACTCAGCAGGATATGCCAGAGGAAGGCATGCACACCATCAAGGACCTGCAGTACTACTGCATGACTCCATACGATGCAAGCTTTAAGGGTGTACACATCCTCTTCCCTAAGGAAAATGTAATGGATACTCTTGGTGAGTACCTGAGCAAGCAGGGCAAGAAGCAGCTCCATACAGCTGAGACAGAGAAGTATGCGCACGTGACATTCTTCTTCAATGGTGGCCGTGAGACACCTTATGAGGGTGAGGACCGTATCCTCGTGCCTTCTCCAAAGGTTGCTACCTACGACTTGAAGCCAGAGATGAGCGCTTACGAGGTGAAGGACAAGTTGGTGGGTGCCATCAATACACAGGAGTATGACTTCATCGTTGTCAACTTCGCCAATGGTGATATGGTAGGCCACACCGGTATCTACAATGCTATTGCCAAGGCTGTTCATGCTGTAGACAACTGCGTAAAGGATGTTATCGAGGCAGCTAAGGCCAACGATTATGAGGCTATCATCATCGCTGACCACGGAAATGCTGATCATGCCATCAATGCTGACGGTACTCCAAACACCGCCCACTCGCTGAACCCAGTGCCATTCATCTATGTAACAGACAACAACTCAGCTACTGTTAAGGATGGTCGTCTGGCCGACGTGGCTCCTTCTATCCTCCATATCATGGGCTTGGAGCAGCCTGCTGACATGACAGGTGAGAACTTGATTTCTGACAATAAGTAAAATACGATTTTATATACCTATAAAAAGTATCCTAAGATACTTGACCAAGTAATATAAGATACTTGCGCAAGTATCTTGAGATACTTTTAAATTTATATTTAGCATGAACGTAAAGATAGAAGACAGCTGGAGACAGCACATAGGTGACGAGTTCGAGAAGCAGTATTTTGTCGATCTCAGCAACTTTGTACGAGAGGAATATCTGCATACGCCTTGTTATCCTCCCGGACGCCTGATATTCAATGCCTTCAATCTTTGCCCTTTTGATGATGTAAAGGTGGTGATTATCGGTCAGGATCCTTACCATGAGCCAGGACAGGCTATGGGACTGAGTTTCTCTGTACCCGAAGGAGTCACTTTTCCACCATCGTTGATGAATATCTTTAAGGAAATACAGATGGATCTTGGTATTCCGATGCCTGCTACAGGTGATCTGACCCGCTGGGCCAAACAGGGAGTATTATTGCTCAATGCCACCCTGACAGTTAGAGCCCATCAGGCTGCGAGCCATCAGCGCAAGGGATGGGAACAGTTTACGGATGCAGCTATCAAGGCTCTCAGCAGGGACAAGGAGCATCTGGTATTTATTCTTTGGGGAGGCTATGCCCGCAGCAAGGCTTCACTCATCGACTCTTCGCGCCATCTGATATTGCAGAGCGTGCATCCTTCGCCATTATCTGCCAACCGCGGCGGATGGTTTGGCAATCATCATTTCTCCCGCTGTAACGAATATCTTAGACAGAATGGGATAGAACCGATACAATGGTAGAGGCAGCAGAAAAGAGGTTATACATATTTATATATACAGGAAACATTTATGAACAAAGACGAACTGCGTATTCTTCAGGTGGGTGATGTGCTGGTATCACCTAATATTATTACTGAAAAATTCTGTTGCGACCTTGATGTCTGCAAGGGAGAGTGCTGTATCGAAGGCGATGCCGGTGCTCCTGTAAGTCTCGACGAGATTATGGAGATAGAGAATATGCTCGATGTCGTTTGGGAAGACCTGTCGGCTTCGGCACAGGCTGTCATAGATAAGCAGGGTGTGGCGTATACGGATATAGAAGGCGACTTGGTGACGAGCATCGTCAATGGCAAGGACTGCGTATTTACCTGCTATCAGGACCTGAAAGACATGAACGACGGGCACACCATACAGAACTGCTGTCTTTGTGCCTTGGAGCGTGCCTATCGTGAGGGAAAGTCTAAGTTCATGAAACCCATCTCATGTGCCTTGTATCCCATTCGTGCCAAACACTTTGGCAACGGGGTGTATGGTTTGAACTATAACCAATGGAAGATCTGTAAGGCAGCCGTGAAGAAGGGCGAGGAGTTGAACCTGCCCGTATATAAGTTCCTCGAAGGCCCTCTTGTCAAACGATTTGGCCAAGAGTGGTATGACGAACTGTGTGCTGTAGCCCGTGAGTTGGGCTATTAGTAGATTTCCAATCCTTCTATTTTCTGTATCTGACTCTTGCGGAAATGGCGGTCGCCCTTGATGGTGATGGATTTTTGTCGGCTCGTGCTGAGACGGCGGAAGGCTTGTTCGTCCATTTCGCCACTGCAGATATATACCAGTCCGTTTATCTCAAGTCTTTCTCCCTTCTTGGCCTCGCGCAGTGTGATGCGTACGGAGCCTTGGAAGAAACGGCCGAAGTCGTAGTGGAGGCCTAAAGAATCTTCGTATTCGGCAATAGGCGACAATACATGTCTTAGCCTGTTGACATAGGCAGGGTAAGTGGGTAGTGTGGTGTAGATGCCCTTGGTCTCTTTCAAAAGTCTGTGCACGGGCTTTTCGGATTCTTGGAAGAAGAAGTCGGAGGCTTTCCAGTTGTTGTCATATTGTCTGTTGTCGAAAACCTCTATGGTGTTTCCTATGCTGTCTTGCGTTATCCGGTTGCCTTCAGACAGGCTGCAGCTCCAGGATTCGTCGGCTTGTTGATAGAACGCCGAGCCGTTATGGCTTGTTCCATAATAATCCAATGTTAGTTGTTTGCTGGCAGCATTCTGTGAATATGCTGTAGCCTGAGGGCATGGCGCATACCATACGGCTATGGTATTGGAGTCTGGTCGCAGATAACGAGTCACATCGTAGGTATGCAGAAGGATTCCTTGCGGAGTTGTGTTTCTGTAGTAGACTTCTCTCGATACATTTCTCTCGTTGATATATACCTTGCAGCTGCCCATACTGGCAAAGGTGATATATGCCTGTTGGGGACGGTGCTTGGTGATATAAGTATGGCGGAACATCACCTCGGTGCTGTCGTCGGGAAAGGGATAAGAAATCCAGTGGGTACCGAACTCTTGACTATGCGAGTTCAGTACCCAGATGATGGAGAATATGATACAAATGATTTTGCGTATCATTTATTTGAAAGTTATTATTATCGTCACTTGGTCGCAGCCTTTTATTTGACAGTCTTGGTCTCACCAGCCTTGAAATGCAGTTTTTTCTGTTTGCCGTTGTAGCAAACGGTGAGCACGCCAGCCTGATGGCTGGTAATCTTGGCTTTGGCAACCTTCCGATTCTTCCAACAGAGGTCTATCTTGTAGTTGCCACGCGCCTTGATACCGTTTATCTCGCCAGTATTCCATACTTCAGGGAGTGATGGCAGCAGTTCCATCGTGTCGCCATCACACTGCATCAGCATCTCACAGATACCAGCAGTTCCACCAAAGTTTCCATCAATCTGGAAGGGTGGGTGAGCATCAAAGAGGTTGGGATAAGTGCCTCCGGAAGAATGGTTCTTTAACGTGTTGGGACTGACATAGTTGAGCAGTTTGCGCAGAATGGCGTACGACTTGTCGGCTCTGTGCAGACGAGCCCACAGACAGATGCGCCATCCTGTACTCCAACCAGTAGAGTTGTCGCCCTTGATCTCCAACGATTTGGATGCGGCTGCAGCAATTTCAGGAGTCTTGGCTAATGTGATATGGTTGAAAGGATACAGACCTAAGAGATGAGACTGATGGCGATGTTGCCAATCCCGGTCGTCCCAGTCGTAGTACCATTCTTGCAGATTACCCCTCTTGCCTATCTGATAAGGATGCAAACGATTGATGGCATCTTGCAGAGTAGCCTGATATGCAAGGTCGGTATTGAGTGCCTTTGCTCCCTTGATGGTATTCCTGAAGAGCTCGTGAATGATGGCAAGATCGGCAGTTCCTCCATATAGGGTGCTTCCCTTGTAGCCTTTGTCTGTTATATATTGTGCCTCGGGTGAGGTGGAAGGGGCTGTGATGAGCTCGCCCGGCTTCTTGGGGTTGTCGATAAGCCACTTCAGCATGAAGTCGGAAGCACCTTTCATCAGTGGGTAAGCTGTCTGGCGCAGGAAGTCGAGATCGCGTGTGTAGTCATAGTGATCCCAAAGAGTCTGTACGAGCCAGGCTCCACCCATGTTCCAGTTGCTCCACTTGGGGCTTTCTTTTTTGGTGCCTACAGGATTACTCATGGCCCATGCATCGGTATTATGCCCGGCACACCAGCCTTCCTCTATACCATAAAAATGCTTGGCGGTGTACTTTCCTGTTACGGCAAGGGCCTTTATCAGTCCTTCTACAGGCATGGTGAGTTCTGAGAGGTTGGCTACTTCTGCAGGCCAGTAGTTCTCTTCCAGATTGATGTTGGTGGTATAGTTGCCTCGCCATGGCGACAGACGGGCTGGTGCCCACAGGCCTTGCAGGTTGGCAGGAACACCCGGAGTGCGTGAGCAACTGATGAGCAGGTATCTGCCAAACTGGAAATAGAGCATCTCGAGATATGGGTTTTGTTCCTGCTTCTTTGTATAGTCGAGGAGTTGTTGCTCCGTGTTGCGCTGAGTGTCGTATCGGGCTCCTTTCAGTATGAAACGGGTGCGGTCGAAAAATTGTTTGTAGTCGTTTACATGACGTTGGCGTAGTTCGGGATAAGTATAGTTGACCAGATGCCAGGTTTCATCTGCCACCTTTTCTATATATGGAGCTCCTTCGGTCACGGGATGCTTGTCGAAACCATTATAGCTGGTCTCGTTTACGAAGTATATGATGGCCTCGCTCACGCCCTGTAGGTGCAGGGTAGAGTCGGTAGGCGTGATACTTCCATCTGTGTTTCGTATGCTCAGTATGGAGCAGAAATGCGTGCTGTTCTCTGGCTCTCCCATGGCATGACCAGTAAGTGTGAGCTGGTTGCTTGAAGCTTTTACCTGATGAGGGATAAGCGATGTAAGCGAGATGTCGCAGTTGATGGCTTGTTTCTGTGATGCGGTGAGCCTGATGGCTATCACTTTATCTGGATGTGATGCGAAGTACTCCCTTGTGTAGCTAACCCCTTCACGGCTATAGCGAAGTGTGGCTATGGCGCTGTCGAGACTGAGCTGACGGTAGTACTGGGTGGCTTGTCCTGGGTTCTGGTCCTTGATGTTGATGATGGCAAGAGGCTGATAATACTCCGAATTGTGCCCTTGTACATGCAGCTGAAGTGAGTCGGCAGCCTTGTAATCTTCTCTGAAGAGTGCTTCCCTTATCTTAGGAATCCACTTGTAGGCTTCGCCTCCTTCCTGCCTGTCAACAGGTTTCCCCGTCCACAGGGTGATGTCGTTGAGGTAAATAGAATCGTTGTTGGCGCCTCCATATATGAGGGCTCCCAACTTGCCGTTGCCTATAGGCAAGGACTCTTCGAAGACTGTTGCAGGCTTGGTGTACCATAAGTTGAATGGCAACTTGTCCTGTGCAAGTCCTGGTAAACTGTTGGCTAAGAGTAGCGCTGAGAAAACAAACTTTCTCATGGTTTTGGGATTTAAGTACTAAAAGGGCGGACATTCTTGATAAGAAGTCCGCCCTGGTATAAATGGTTTAATTAAGCGTCAATATTAGCGTAGGTTGCGTTCTGCTCGATAAACTCACGGCGTGGCTCTACATCGTCTCCCATCAGCATAGAGAAGATCTCATCAGCATGAGCTGCATTCTCGATGGTGACTTGTTTGAGGAGTCGTGTCTTTGGGTCCATGGTGGTTTCCCAGAGCTGCTCGGGGTTCATCTCACCCAAACCTTTGTATCGCTGAGTGTGGATGTTCTTGTCTTCCACGCCTTCGCCATACTTGTCGATAAAGGCCTGGCGCTGCTGTTCTGTATAGCAGTATTCGCTCACCTTGTTCTTGAAAGAACATTTGTACAGTGGTGGAGTGGCGATATAGAGGTGTCCCTCCTCGATAACCTTTGGCATGAAGCGATAGAACAATGTCATAATCAGGGTGTCGATGTGTGAACCATCGACATCGGCATCCGTCATGATAATAATCTTGTCGTATCTCAACTTGTCTGTGTTGGCCTCCTTGCTGTCTTCTCCGTCTACTCCGAAGCGGACTCCGATGCTCTGGATGATGTTCATTACTGACTCCGCCTCGAACACCTTATGCCATTGCACCTTCTCTACGTTAAGAATCTTACCGCGCAAAGGAAGAATAGCCTGATGGAAGCGGTCGCGTCCCTGCTTGGCAGAACCACCAGCCGAGTCACCCTCGACAAGGAAAATCTCGCATTCCTTAGGATCCTTGATAGAGCAGTCGGCCAACTTGCCTGGCAGACCTCCACCTGTCATAAAGTTCTTGCGCTGTACACTCTCGCGTGCCTTGCGTGCTGCAATACGTGCTGTAGCGGCCAAGACCACTTTTTCACAAATCTTCTTTGCCTCGTCTGGATGTTCCTCTAAATAGTCGGTCAAAGCTTCATTGACAGCCTGTTGTACGGCACCCTGCACCTCGCTGTTTCCAAGCTTGGTCTTGGTCTGACCTTCAAACTGCGGCTCAGCGACCTTGATAGAGATGACAGCTGTAAGACCCTCACGGAAATCTTCAGGTGCAATCTCGACCTTGGCTTTCTCAATCTGCTTGGCTATGGTTGGCTCTGCTTCTGCGTATGCTTTCAGTGTGCGGGTGAGCGCCATGCGGAAACCAGTGAGGTGGGTTCCACCCTCGATGGTGTTGATATTGTTTACATACGAGTGAATATTCTCGCTGTAATCAGTATTATACATGATGGCAATTTCGATAGGAATGCCCTGCTTTTCTGTCTTCAGATAGATGACATCGTCGAAGAGATGAGTGCGGTGACGGTCTACATAGCGAACGAATTCCTTCAAACCGTCCTTGGCATGGAACACCATCTGTTTCGTTTTTCCCTCTTCGTCGGGACGAAGGTCTGTCAGCGTTATCTTGATACCGGCATTAAGGAATGCCAACTCACGCATGCGGCTTGCAATAATATCCCATTTGTATATTGTAGTGGTGAAGATGGTTGGGTCTGGCCAGAACTGCTGGCGTGTACCGCGCTTGTTGGTCTCGCCTACCACTTTGACAGGATAGAGAGGCTTACCCTTCTCATATTCCTGCTGGTAGATTTTTCCGCCACGGAATACCTGTGACAACATGTGGGTAGAAAGTGCGTTTACACAACTTACACCCACACCGTGCAAACCACCAGAAACCTTGTAGGAACCCTTGTCGAACTTACCACCGGCATGGAGCACGGTCATTACGACCTCGAGGGCTGATTTATGGAGCTTCTCGTGCATATCCACAGGGATACCACGACCATTGTCTTCTACGGTGATGGAGTTGTCTTCGTTGATGGTCACCTCGATGTCGGTACAGTAGCCCGCCATCGCCTCGTCGATAGAGTTATCGACGGTCTCGTTTACCAAGTGGTGAAGACCCTTTTCAGAGATGTCACCAATATACATCGCCGGACGTTTGCGAACAGCCTCCAAGCCTTCGAGGACCTGGATGTTACTCGCAGAGTAATTATTTGCGTTGTTTTGATTTTCTGCCATTTTTAGAATTGTCTTATTTCCGTGCAAAGATACTAAAAAAAGCTGAGATTCAGAAGGTTTTCTTTGTGAAAAATAGCGAAAAAAACAAGAAAACGTGAAGTTTTCAAATATGTAGAAGAAATAGGGGAAAAAAGAGGATAAAACGTGCTGTTTCCGATAACAAAATAGGGAAGGAAAACATACTTTGGAAAACAAGAATAAGGCTGCAATCCTCTTGAAAGGAATGCAGCCTTATTTATGTCTTTTGCTTTGACTTATAAGTTAGGCCAACTTTGCGATGTGCTGAGTAAGACCAGACTTCAAGTTAGCAGCCTTGTTCTCATGAATAACGTTGATCTTAGCCAACTTGTCTAAAAGCTTCTGAACTGTAGGATAGAGCTTTGCAGCCTCCTCCTTGTCAGACATGTTGCGCAATTTGCGAACGGCATTGCGCATAGTCTTTGCATAGTACTTGTTATGCAAAGCCTTCT
>OGHD01001190.1_pt1 | contig 11165 bp, 9 predicted proteins | sample 1571341 | NCBI WGS metagenome assembly OGHD01 (sample SAMEA2582026, study PRJEB24529) | metagenome | biome: Human gut stool | place: China | collected 2011 | reverse complement strand
GGTGCGCATACACTTTTCCCCGCATACGCGGGGGTGATCCTACAGGGGCTTTGCCCCTGTACCCCATGCCGACCTTTTCCCCGCATACGCGGGGGTGATCCCTGACGTTATACGCGTAGCAAGTCCGCGTATAACTTTTCCCCGCATACGCGGGGGTGATCCTCCCCCCGGCATCTGGTCCGGAGCGGTATAAAACTTTTCCCCGCATACGCGGGGGTGATCCCGTACAGGGGCCAGAGCTGGGCGCTACAATCGACTTTTCCCCGCACACGCGGGGGTGATCCTAAAGGCCAGCCGGTCAGCTGCCTGTCAGGTCTCTTTTCCCCGCACACGCGGGGGTGATCCAGCCCGGCAGGCCACTGCACGCGCCGCGTCTTGCTTTTCCCCGCACACGCGGGGGTGATCCCGCCATACAGCTTGACGTCCTTCTCTTCCATCTCTTTTCCCCGCACACGCGGGGGTGATCCCACACCCATGACATTAAGCGGTTGCCCTGCTGGCTTTTCCCCGCACACGCGGGGGTGATCCCCCTGTCGTTTGCTACCCTGTGGTGGGGAGTAACTTTTCCCCGCACACGCGGGGGTGATCCCTATAAAATAATATCTAAACAATAAGGGACAGCCTTTTCCCTGCATACGCGGGGGTGATCCCGGGTTCTTCCTTTCCGGGACGTTTGAAGAAGTCTTTTCCCCGCACACGCGGGGGTGATCCTCTGGCGCAGCTGTACGGCATCCGGCAGTCTGGCTTTTCCCCGCATACGCGGGGGTGATCCCGAGACGGCATCCTTCCACGCCCGGCTGTGGTACTTTTCCCCGCATACGCGGGGGTGATCCCGTTATGGGATGGGACGGAGCGGCTCTTAGCCTCTTTTCCCCGCACACGCGGGGGTGATCCCTTGGCAGGCAATCGGGTTCATTCACCTTGACACTTTTCCCCGCATACGCGGGGGGGATCCCTCCTTCCAGTGCTCCCACACAATCCGGTTCGGCTTTTCCCCGCATACGCGGGGGTGATCCCTCCTTGCCCACCGCGCAGCTGTGTGCTTCGTCCTTTTCCCTGCACACGCGGGGGTGATCCCTACGCCACCGACCTGCCCCGGGCTGACGTGAACTTTTCCCCGCATACGCGGGGGTGATCCCCGGCTCAGTTCGTCCGGGGTCAGCTCCGCCTTCTTTTCCCCGCATACGCGGGGGTGATCCCCCGGTGGTGTGCTATCCCGTGGCAGACTATCCCTTTTCCCCGCATACGCGGGGGTGATCCCGTCAATGCCCTTTTCCTCACACAGGTCAATCACTTTTCCCCGCATACGCGGGGGTGATCCCTGAATTAGGTATGTAATAAACTCTCGGGCCGTCTTTTCCCCGCATACGCGGGGGTGATCCCAGCGGAGCAACACACAGCGAAGGAGCGTCCGGCTTTTCCCCGCATACGCGGGGGTGATCCCCGAAATCGGAAAGGGCAGCGACGAAGTTGTCGCTTTTCCCCGCATACGCGGGGGTGATCCTAGAGCAGCGTATCAAAGAGTATCAGGCAAGTACTTTTCCCCGCATACGCGGGGGTGATCCCAGATGAAGTATGCTTCTCTGGCAGAAGCCGCTCTTTTCCCCGCACACGCGGGGGTGACCTCAAGGGCAAGCGGCGCATGGTGTTCCTGCCGGGGAGACTGGTGACGGACCGGAAAGCCGCGGCGGATGAAAAATCAGGTTGTACAAATTCGACGGAAAAAGTTTATGCAAGACTCCATATTGCAATATATGAAATTTTGTATTATCATAAATCTGCAAGCGATCTGTCTCTTGTGAGGAGGGGCGGAACGCCCAAAATACGCTTCTTTCCTGTGGAATTTCCCACGGTCCACCTGATGCGGATTGAAAGATAGGTCGAGAAGGGAAGAGCAACCATGATGAACACAAGTCTGCTCCAGAAGTCTGGTCTGGCAACGCTGCAGGTCGCGCAGATCCTGGCAGGGCTGGAACCGGGAGACCGGATCCCCACGGTGACGGAACTGAGCGAACAATGCGAGATGGCACGGGGAAATATCCAGATCGCGCTGAACAACCTGAAACAGAATCATGTGATCCGTCTGGAATCCCATGGGCAGAACGGCACCATTGCAACAGAGATCGACTATGTGGCAATGGCGCAGTATTGCAGCAATACGGGTCTGACCTGCGTGATGCCTATGCCGTATGGCCTGCGCTATGAAGGCCTGGCCAGCGGACTGTATGAGGAACTGAACCAGAAAGGGGTCACGGGTGCGATCGCATTCATGCGCGGTTCCGGCTACCGGCTGAACTGTGTGGAAGAAGGGCGCTTTCATCTGTGCGTCATGAGCCAGCTTGCATTTGAACACTATGTGCAGGAGGGCAAGGACATCCAGCTGATCGCGGCCTTTGGCCCGCAGAGCTATGTGGAACAGCATCGGGTCTTTGTCCGCCCGGACTTCAAGGGCGACTGGCAGAACTGCAAGGTGGGCGTGGATGCCTCATCGGTGGACCAGGAGATGCTGACCCGGTTCTGTTTTGCCGATAAGCCGGTGCAATATGTGCCCATCATCTATAGTCAACTGGTGCCGTTTCTGCACAGCGGCGTCATTGATGCCGGCGTCTGGAGCGCCGATATGCTGCCGGAGGGGCTGAGCTATTATCCGATGCCCCGGCTGGATGAGCAGGAAAAAGATACCGTGGCCGTGCTTGCCTGCCGGAAAAGTGATAACATCACCGCGCAGCTGGTGCGCAAGATCCTGTCGGTGGAGCGTGTGGACCACATCCAGCAGCAGGTGATGCGCAAGCAGATCATTCCGCGCTACTAAGCAAAGGTGCTGTCAAACAGAAGTCACATCTGCATGGAGGACATGCGGGTGTTTCTTTCGGGATGAAAATACAAAATATTGTATAAAACATTTTCTTCCGAAAACCGATACAGGATGTCTGATTTTTTTGCAGAAAGAAAAGGAGATCTCGCATGAAAAAGATCACTCGGCGCAACTTCCTGATCGCATCCGGCAAAACCGTTGGCACACTGGCAGCTGCCTCTGCCTTTATGGGGTGTGCCAGCCCGGAGCAGGCGGAGAACTGCTTCCCCCGGTCTGCAATGCCCGTCCGGACCGATGACCGCCTGACGGCCATCGACGACATTGTGGAAAACTACATGGGACAGGGATATTTCCCCGGCGCAACGATCGTGGTGGCACGCGGCGGCAAGATCGTGTATGAAAAGGCATACGGCTACGCAATGCTCAACGACATGGGCGTGCGGCTGGACGATCCCCGCCCCATGCAGATGGATACCATGTTCGACATGGCATCCTGCACCAAGATCATGGCCACGACACAGTCCATCATGAAGCTGTACAGCGAGGGCAAGATCGACCTGAATGCCACGGTAGCAAGCTACATTCCGGAGTTTGCCAAGAACGGGAAGGAAAACGTCACCGTGCATCAGCTGCTGACCCACACCTCCGGTCTGCCGCAGTGGAAGGCGATGTTCCTCTACATCGAGAAGGACAAGGCCAAGGTGCTGGATTACATCTGCAACTGTGAGCTGATGTTCGCCCCCGGCGAGGAAAAGTACAGCGACCTGGGCTTCCAGATGCTGGGCTTCCTGGTGGAGCGGATCACCGGGCGCTCGATGGACGAATACGTCAAGAACGAGATCTACAAGCCTCTGGGGCTGAAGCGCACCACCTATCTGCCGCTGGCCAACGGCTTTACCACCGAGGATGTGGTGGCCACCTCCTTCGGCAACCCGTATGAGTATGCCATGGTGGACGAGATCGACTACCCGGGCTTTGGCTACGACTGCACCGCCGATCTGGACGCGTTCCGCACCTTCACCGGCTGGCGCAACTACACCCTGCAGGGCGAGTGCAACGACGGCAATGCATGGATGGCAAACGGCGGCGTGGCCGGTCACGCGGGCCTGTACTCCGACGCGGAAGATCTGGCCGTGCTGTGCCAGGCCATGCTGAACGGCGGCATCTACAAGGGCGTCCGCCTTTACAAGAAGGAAGTCATCGACGAGTTCACCAGCGAGCAGAACGGCAAGCCGTCCCGCGGGCTGGGCTTTGAGCGCGGCTCCTCGTTTATGGGCCGCGGCGACCGCCACTACGACGCCTTTGGCCACGCAGGCTTTACCGGCACCCATGTGGTCATGAACAAGACCAACAAGACCGCCGTCATTTTCCTGACCAACAAGCAGAACGTCGGCTTCAAGCCTAACTCCATGTCCTACTACAGTCCCTACAGCTGCTGCGGCGAGATCTGTGAGCTGGTCTGGAACATTTTTGGAACCGAAGCTCCGGCTGAGACGCTGGCCGACAAGATCGGCACCTGGCTGTAAGCAAAACAAAAAATCATTGGGAGATGTCAGAGATGGATTTTGAACCGAGATTAACGATCCTGCACCAGGCAGGGATGCTGTCCGAGGAGGATTACCGGAAGGTACAGGATGTGATCCGCTTTTTTCAGGAGAAATACGGTCTGACATTGACCGAAGAAAACGCCTCCGCCATGATCACGCACCTGTGCGCTGCGCTGGGGCGCATCCACCGCGGAGAGCCGGTGGAGCCGCTGGACGAGGAGGTCTACGAAGAGACCAGCCAGGAGCCCACCTTCCCCAAGGCACTGGAAGCAACGCAGGCGCTGGTGCGGGAGATCCTGCCGGACCTGCCGGAGGACGAGCAGAAGTTCCTGACCATGCACATCGGGGTCGTGCTGGCACAATCGTGACAGCATTTGCATAAAACCCACATCAGAAAGGAGGGCTAGCTTATGAAAATCGTAGTAGGCGGCCAGATCGACAAGCAGAAGGTTTATGACACCATCAAGGGTGTTGTAGGCGACCGTGCCTCGGTGGAGATCAAGGATGACATTGCGGCGGCAATGGCGGTCAAGACCGGGCAGGCAGATTACTACTTCGGCGCCTGCAAGACGGGCGGCGGCGGTGCGCTGGCAATGGCCATTGCCCTGCTGGGCATGAACCAGTGCGCAACGGTGTCCATGCCGGGCAAAATGCTGAGCGAGGACGAGATCCTGGCACAGGTCAAGGCCGGCAAGAAGGCATACGGCTTTACGGATCAGCACATCGAAAAGGTCGTGCCGATCATTCTCAAGGGTCTGGGCTTCTGATCCGGATCGTCAAATAAGGAGGATTACATATGGAAACCATTCTGCGCTACGTTATCATCGCGGCAGTTGGTGCGTTGGCATCGATTCTGGCGAACCAGAGCATCGCCGTGTTCAACGACGGCCTGCGCCCGGTCCTGCCGGAGTATCTGGAAAAGCGCATGGACCGCAAGGCTCTGGCAGCCACCAGCTTTGCCATCGGCTTTGGCCTGGTCATCGGCTACGGCCTGCCCACGTCCATTGCCGCAAGCATCATCCTGATCCACTGCATCCTGCTCACCACCGACATCATCGGCACCTGGTGCCCGGACACCAAAAAGGGCATGATCGCTTCCGGCGTCATCGGCGCTGTGTACGGCGTGGCCCTGCTGTTCGGCCTGCAGGTGATCATCGACCTGTTCAACCTGCTGCCGGTCAACTTCCTGGGCAGCCTGGGCCAGGTCTCTGCCGGTATCACGCTGGCCTTCGCCATCTTCCCGGCTGTGACGGTTGCCCTGCAGTTCGGCGCTGCCAAGGGCATCATCACCGCCGTTGTGACCCTGCTGGTCCGTCAGATCGTTGAGACCTACGGCAAGATCGCACTGGACGCCGAGCACACGGTCAGCCTGAACAAGGACGGTATGGCCCTGCTGGCCGGTATGATCATCATGCTGGTGTTCGCTGCCATGGATAAGGAAGGCAACGACCAGAACTCCAACGAAATGCTGACCCAGATCTTTGCCGACAAGGTCGCACGCATCCGCAAGTATATGCCGGTTCTGGCCCTCATGGGCGGCCTGATCGCAGCAGGCACCAGCATGAGCATCATGGCCGGTGACCCCATCAGCCTGGGCCTGCTGGCCGAGGGTGACCGCGTCAACGCAGGTCTGACTGCTCTGGCCCGTGCCATCGGCTTTATCCCGCTGGTTGCCACCACCGCCATCACCACCGGCGTCTACGCTCCGGCCGGCATGACCTTCGTCTTTGTGATCGGTCTGCTGATCCCCAACCCCTTTATCGCCCTGATCGCCGGTGCAGCCTGCATCTGCGTGGAGATCCTGCTGCTGAACGTCATCGCAAAGGGTCTGGACAAGTTCCCCGGCATCAAGCGCTGCGGCGACAACATCCGTACCGCTATGAGCTACGTCATCGACATCGCCCTGCTGATCGGCGGCATCCTGGCTGCTCAGGCAATCATGCCCACGACGGGTCTGTTCATCATCGTGGCATTCTGGTGCATCAACAAGTGCAGCAAGAAGCCTCTGGTCTCCATGGCGGTCGGTCCTCTGGGCGCGATCCTGGTCGGCCTGATCGCAAACGTGCTGTTCCTGCTGTCTCTGTACACCCCTGCCGCCTGATCTCCGGATAAAATGAGCGCCTCCCGGCCTGCGTCGGGAGGCGGCTCTGGTTAAGAAACAATACAGGAGGCGAATCCTTTTGAAACTGCCTGAAAAGATTCTGTATGCGCACGAGCATACGACGATCGACCTGTCCGGCCCGAAGAAGAACATCGACTGCAGGCTGGATGATTTTGACGCGACCGCGGCGGAGTACCGGCGGCTGGCGGAACACGGTGTGGTCGGCATCATCGACCAGACCAACCGCGGGATGGGCCGGAACGTGGCCTATGTGCAGAAAATGGCTGCACAGGCGGGGGTGGAGATCACCCACGCGACGGGCTACTACAAGGAGCCCTTTCTCCCGCCGGAGTGCTATACGCTGACCGAACAGCAGCTGTGTGACATCATGGTGAAGGAACTGACCGAGGGCATGGAAGGCACCGGTGTCCGGGCGACCGTCATCGGCGAGATCGGCACCTCGAAGGACATCACCGAGACGGAGGCCAAGGTGTTCCGTGCGGCATCCCGCGCCCATGCAGAAACGGGGGCACCCATCTGCACCCACACAACGCTGGGCACGCGCGGCCTGGAGCAGCTGGAGATCTTCAAGAGCTTTGGCGTTGACCTGAGCCGGGTGGTGCTGAGCCACATCGACCTGTCGGCCGATCTGGATTACATGAAGCGCCTGCTGGATCAGGGGGTCAACATTGCGTTCGACACCATCGGCAAGTGCAACTACCAGCCCGATGTCTCCCGTGCAGACTGGCTCAGCCGCCTTTGTGCGGAAGGGTACGACACGCAGATCGTCATGAGCATGGACATCACCCGCCGCAGCAACTTTGAAGACCGGGGCGGTGTGGGCTACAGCTACCTGCTGGACACCTTTGCTCCGCTGGCAAGCGAGGCAGGCGTGCCGGACCGCGCATGGGAGAACCTGCTGTACCGCAATGCACTGCGCATCTACAAAGGACAGAAATAACAAGGATTCGAGGAATTGACAATGAAAACCTATCCCCTGCATTCTATCTCGCTGGAACAGGCAAAACAGCTCCAGTTCAAGGTCATTGACGCAGTGACCCGCAATTTTCAGGGAGAGGAAGTCCTCTCGCTGGGCGACCTCGGCGTGGTGAAAGGGCTGAACAAGCCCCGCTGCACGGTAAAGGTGGAAAAGGTCTTTGCCGACACCTTTGATGCCCCGGCGGCGCTGCTTGTGCGCGGCTCCGGCACGGGCGCGATCCGCTGGGCTCTGACCGCCTGCCTGAAACCGGGGGATGCCATTCTGGTGCACACCTCGCCCATCTATACGACAACGCAGGTGACCATCGACGCCATGGGGCTGAAACCCATCCGCGCGGACTTCAACGATCTGGAACAGCTCAAGGCCGTCTGTGCGCAGCACAAGGACGAGATCCGCGGCGCCCTGGTGCAGCTGACCCGGCAGAAGCCGGAGGACTGCTACGACTACAAGGCCGTGATCGCAGCCATCAAGGCTGCGCTGCCGGGCATCCCGGTGGTGACCGATGACAACTACGCCGCCCTGAAAGTGGACGCCATCGGCTGCCAGGCGGGGGCCGACCTGTCCACCTTCTCCTGCTTCAAGATCCTTGGTCCGGAGGGCGTCGGTGCAGTGATCGGCAGCAAGGAGCTGATCGACCGCATCTACAAGATGCAGTATTCCGGCGGCAGTCAGGTGCAGGGACACGAAGCCATGGAGGCCCTGCGCGGCCTGATCTATGCGCCGGTGGCGCTCGCCATCCAGAGCGAGGTCAACGAGGAGCTGGTCCGCCGCCTGAACGCCGGCGAGGTCCCCCATGTGCGGCAGGCGTTCCTGGCGAACGCGCAGAGCAAGGTGCTGCTGGTGGAGTTTGATCAGGAGATCGCCGAAAAAATTCTGGACGCTGCCCCGAAGTTCGGCGCAGCGCCGCATCCGGTGGGCAGCGAGAGCAAATACGAGTTTGCCCCCATGATCTACCGTGTCAGTGGAACGTTCCGTGCGCAGGACCCGACCATTGAACACCGGATGATCCGCATCAACCCCATGCGCAGCGGCCCGGACACCATCATCCGCATCCTGCGCAGCTGCATGGAGCAGGTCGAGGAAAACTGAACCGCTGAAAAAACGAGAGGAAAAGGAGAGATGCCCTGTGTTTTTAAAGACCGTAATGGAGCGCAACCAGCCGTTGGTGCGTCTGGGCATTGAATGGCAGCAGAATGGCGTGATCCTGCCGGACACCTATCTGCTGGATTACGACACGATCCTGGAAAATGCCCGCAGCATCAAACAGGCAGGCGACGCAAACGGCGTGCAGAACTTTTTCATGCTCAAGCAGATCGGACGCAACCCCCTGATCGCCCGTGCGCTGACCGACATGGGATATGTGGGCGCTGTGTGCGTGGACTTCCGCGAGGCGCTGACGATGGTGGAAAATCAGATCCCCCTCGGCAACGTAGGGCATCTGGTCCAGATCCCCCGGGCGGCCCTGAAAAAGATCCTCCGCGCAAAGCCGGTGATCGTAACGGTGTACACGCTGGAAAAAGCCCGCGAGATCAGCGCAGTCTGCACCGAGCTGGGCCTGCACCAGAAGCTGATGCTCCGTGTTCTGGGAGAAGGCGACATGCTGTATTCCGGGCAGTACGGCGGCTTTGAATTGCAGGAACTGGACAGCGCAGTGCGTGCGATCGAGGCGATGCCGAATGTGGAGGTGGGCGGCGTGTGCAGCTTCCCTTGCTTTTTGTACGACGAAGCGGCACAGGACATCCTGCCCATGCCCAATCTCCGGACCGTGCAGACCGCAGCAGAAATGCTGCGCGCCCGCGGCTACCGGGACCTGATGCTCAATACGCCCAGTGCCACCTGCACCCACAGCATCCCGATGATCGCGGCGGCAGGCGGCACCCACGGGGAACCGGGACACGGCCTGACCGGAACGACACCGTATCATGCCGGCCACCCGGATGCCGAGGAGCGCCCCGGCTACCTGTATGTTTCGGAGGTCAGCCACAATCTGGGCGATAAGGCGTACTGCTACGGCGGCGGGCATTACCGCCGCGGCCATATGAAGAACGCCCTGGTGGGCACGACGCCGGAAAATGCAAAGGTCGTGCCGGTGCTGCCGCCGGACGACTCCAGCATCGACTATCATTTTGAACTGCAGCAGAACTGTCCGGTCTCGGCTGCGGCGGTCATGGCGTTCCGGACACAGTTCTTTGTGACCCGGAGCCGGGTGGCAGTGGTCAAAGGGCTGTCCTCCGGCAAGCCGGAGCTGGCGGGCCTGTACTCTGCTCTGGGAGAACCGGTCCGGGAATGACAGAAAGGATAATTCGCAATGGGAAAGTTTGTTGTAATCGTTCTGGATGGTTTTGGTGTGGGCGCAATGCCGGATGTGCCGCAGGTGCGCCCTGCGGACTGCGGTGCCAACACCTGCGTGCATATCTTTGAGCGCACGCCGGACCTGAAGCTGCCCAATCTGGCAAGCCTTGGTCTGGCGAACATCGTGGGGCGGGAGTTCCCCGGCCTGCCGTTTGCGACGGATGCAACGTTCGGCCGTGCCGAGCTGATGCACGATGGTGCGGACACCTTCTTCGGCCATCAGGAGATCATGGGCACCCGCCCGGCAAAGCCTTTCGGCGAGCCGATCTGCAATAAGATCGAGCTCATCAAAAAGACGCTGGAGGATGCGGGTTACCATGTCCGGTATTACACCGGAACATCCGGCAAGCGCCTGCTGATCGTCAACGAGGCCTGCACCGTGGCCGACAATGTGGAATGCGATCCGGGTCAGGCCTTCAACGTCACGGCGGCCATCGACGACCTTGATTTTGAGGAAGAGCTCAAGATCGGTCATCTGGTGCGCAGCGTGTCGGTCGTGCCCCGCGTCATCACCTTCGGCGGGCGCGGCGTGCACCTGCAGAACCTGCTGGATGCCATTGAGGAACACGGCGATTACATCGGCGTGAATGCTCCGGCCAGCGGCGTTTACAACAACGACTACCATTGCATCCACATGGGCTACGGCGTTGACCCGGAGGTGCAGATCCCGACGATTTTGGGCAAGAGCGGCCTGCCGGTGTTCCTGCTGGGCAAGGTGGCCGACGTGGTCACGAACAATTACGGCACCAGCATCCCCATGGTGGACACGGCCAGCGTGCTGCAGCGCACCCTGGAGATCGTAAAGGAGCAGGAGACTGCGTTCATCTGCACCAACGTGCAGGAAACGGACCTGTGCGGCCACCGGGAGAATGTCGCGGCCTACGCAGACCGCCTGCGGGTGGCGGACGAATGGATCGGCAAGATCCGCGACGCCCTGGGCGAGGACGATATCCTCATCGTGCAGGCGGACCACGGCAACGACCCGACCATCGGACACCCGCACCACACCCGTGAGATGGTGCCGCTGATGATCCACAGCGCCCACTCCACCCCCAAGAATATCGGGATCCGCAAGACCCTCAGCGATGTCGGTGCGACCGCTGCGGACTATTTCCACAGCAAGGCACCGGAAAACGGCACCAGCTTTCTGCCGCTGCTGCTGAAGTAAAAACAAAGGAGCGGAGAACCGATGAAGATCATTCGCGCAAACGATTACGCAGACATGTCCCGCAAGGCGGCCAACATCCTTTCGGCGCAGATCATCCTGAAACCCGACTGCGTGCTGGGTCTGGCCACCGGCGGCACCCCGGTGGGTGCCTACCAGCAGCTGGTGGAGTGGTACAACAAGGG
>OGHD01001187.1_pt1 | contig 11184 bp, 8 predicted proteins | sample 1571341 | NCBI WGS metagenome assembly OGHD01 (sample SAMEA2582026, study PRJEB24529) | metagenome | biome: Human gut stool | place: China | collected 2011 | reverse complement strand
ACGGCAAATGCAAGATGGATCTCATTATCTCCCAGTTCATATGGTCGATCCATATCACGCAGCCAGGTGAGCTCTAAAAGATGCGGAGTCACACCGTCTGTGAGATATACAAGCTTAAAACTTTCGTCATCGGCAAGTTTTTCACGTTCTACTTTTAAATTCAGAGCTTTCTGGTAAAAATCCAGTGATTTTTCAAGATCATATACATTCAGGTTATTGTGTGCAAATGTAAAATTCATTTTAGTACCTCCATAGAATTATAAGATTTTTATTCACAGTCAAGTGGAATGCTGACTGGAATCTACTTTCTAAGGATATCACAGGAGGGGAGAAAAAATCAATAATGCATAGATAAAACCTGATGGGATAGAGTGATAACACGGAATATAGTGGAAAATGAATGAAAAACATTTTTGAAATGCAAAACATGTGAAAATAAAGCTGAAAAAAACAAAAAAATAAAAAAGAATGCAAGAACCCATTGACGAAACGTCAAAAATTATATACAATAACAAAAGTGAAAAAATAAAGAAAGTGGAGGATTCCTGCAATGACTGCATATAAAGATTTGAGCAAAGAAGAGTTATTGGAATTAAAGAGTGGCCTGGAGGCGCAGTTTGAAGAAGTGAAGGCAAAAGGTCTGAAACTGGATATGTCCAGAGGAAAACCTTCAGCAGACCAGCTGAATCTGTCAATGGGGATGATGGATACACTGACAAGTGGTGTTGATCTGACTTGTGAAGATGGTGTTGACTGCCGTAACTATGGCGGACTTGATGGAATTGATGAAGCAAAACAGCTTCTTGCAGATATGATGGAAGTTCCGAAAGATAACGTGATCATTTTCGGAAACTCAAGTCTGAATGTGATGTATGATACGGTAGCACGTGCAATGACACATGGTATCATGGGAAGTACTCCATGGTGTAAGCTTGATAAGGTAAAATTCTTATGTCCGGTTCCGGGATATGACAGACATTTCGCGATTACAGAGCATTTCGGAATTGAGATGATCAATGTACCGATGACATCAACAGGACCGGATATGGATATGGTTGAGAAACTTGTAAGCAGTGATCCGGCAATCAAAGGAATCTGGTGTGTACCGAAGTACTCTAACCCGCAGGGAATCACATATTCTGATGAGACAGTGTTCCGTTTTGCGAACCTGAAGCCGGCAGCAGAAGATTTCCGTATCTTCTGGGATAATGCTTACTGCGTACATCATTTATATGAAGATAAACAGGATTATCTGATTGAGATTCTGATGGAGTGTAAGAAGGCAGGTAACCCGGATATGGTTTACAAGTTTTCTTCTACATCTAAGATCAGTTTCCCGGGATCAGGAATTGCAGCAATGGCAGCATCTGATGCGAACCTGGAGGATATCAGAAGCACAATGCGTGTGCAGACAATCGGACATGATAAGGTAAATCAGCTGCGTCATGTAAGATTCTTCGGAGATATTCACGGAATTGTAGAACATATGAAGAAACATGCAGATATCCTGCGTCCGAAGTTTGAGACTGTTCTTGAAGTTCTTGAAAGAGAACTTGGCGGACTTGAGATTGGATCATGGATCGCGCCACGCGGAGGATATTTCATCTCCTTTGATGCGCTGGATGGATGTGCGAAAGCGATTGTTGCGAAGGCGAAAGAAGCTGGCGTTGTTATGACAGGAGCGGGAGCAACATTCCCTTATGGAAAAGATCCACATGACAGCAATATCCGTATCGCACCGTCTTATCCAACACCGGAAGAACTTGCAGTTGCCGCTGAAGTATTTGTATTGAGTGTAAAACTGGCAAGTGTTGATAAGATCCTTGAGACAAAATAAATAACAGCATTTTATAAAGACCTTTTGCAAGTGGTTGATCTGCCGGCAGAAGGTCTTTTTCTGATGGTTGACAGTTACTGTTTACTCCCGTGTCAATCACTCCGCTGATTGACACGGAGGATGCGTGTTTTGACTTGAATGCATCTCGCCCCATCGCCAAAGGCGATTTAAAATGGCGAGATGCGTTGCTGGTCGCACATCGTGTGAACAGTAACGGTTGACATGCGTTTCCAGGGAGATTATAATGTAGTGCATAGCAGAAAAGAGGAATGACATGATAAAAGGTGTAATATTTGACGTAGATGGTGTCCTTCTCAATTCCATGCCTGTCTGGGAGAATCTTGGAGAATTGTATCTGGATCATTTGGGAATTGAGGCCGAGAAGAACCTTGGGGAGACGTTATTTGAGATGAGCCTGGAGGAGGCGGCAGATTATCTGATCTCACATTATAACCTGGAGAAGACAGTGGAAGAGGTTGTACAGGGACTGAATAAGGAAGTGGAAGATTATTATGCAAAACGAGTTCCATTGAAAGAAGGGGTTCGTCAGTATTTGGAGGAATTCAGAGAGCGGAAGATTCCTATGGTGATCGCAACAACCGGTGACCGGAAGAATGCAGAAGCAGCTCTAAGCAGATTGAAGGTATTACCTTATTTTCAAGGAGTTTTTACAGCATCTGAGATCGGAAGCGGTAAGGATCAGCCAGATATTTATTTTGCAGCACTTTTGCAGCTGGATACGGAGCCGGAACAGACCTGGGTGTTTGAAGATACTTATCAGGCTCTGAGGACGGCAAAACATGCAGGATTTAAGACAGTAGCAGTTTATGATAAGGCAAATGACAAGAATCTGGCACAGATCTGGAATACGGCAGATATCTATTTGCCGGAATTTGATGATTTTAATGTTTTTTGGAACAGGGTGTCTGAGGAAGAGAAAGAACAGTTGCTGATTGTAGAATAAGAGGAGAATAAAAAAGCAGATTCGAATTCAAAGGAGAGATGCTCCAGTAGAATTCGAATCTGCTTTTTATCATATAATTGGCTGGTCTGTCTTGTGTTTAGAGAAGGTGGATGCCGGCATCAGCAGCAGCTTCAACTACATTTTCAGGCCAGAGGGAAGACTGTACTTCACCGATATGAGCCTTTCTTAAGTAATACATACAGATACGGGACTGTCCGATACCGCCGCCGACTGTATATGGAAGCTCGCCGTTGAGCAGTGCCTTCTGGAATGGAAGTTCTGCACGATCTTCACATCCGGCTTCTTTGAGCTGTGCCTTTAACGAGTCTTCGTCAACACGGATTCCCATAGAAGAGAGTTCAAGACCGATGTCAAGAACCGGATAGTAAACGATAATGTCACCGTTCAGCTCCCAGTCATCATAGTCCGGAGCACGACCGTCATGTCTTTCGCCGGAAGCAAGTACGCCACCAATCTTGGAGATAAACACTGCGCCTTTTTCCTTCGCAATCGCTTTTTCACGTTCTTTGGTAGTAAGATCCGGATAAAGGTCTTCCAGCTCCTGTGTAGTGATGAAAAAGATATCATCAGGAAGAAGAGGATCAATATAGTTGTAACGTCTGGAAATGTATTCTTCTGTATCTTTCAGAGCCCGGTAGACTTTGCGGACAGTATACTGAAGTGTCTCTGTGTTACGTTCTTCCTTAGAAATTACTTTTTCCCAGTCCCACTGGTCAACATACAGAGAGTGGATGTTGTCTGTATCTTCATCACGACGTATCGCACTCATATCTGTGTAAAGTCCTTCGCCGGAATGGAAATTATAATTCTTCAATGCATATCTCTTCCATTTTGCAAGAGAATGAACGATCTCTGCAACAGAACCATCCTGTTCTTTGATGTCAAAGGAAACCGGACGTTCAACACCGTTTAAGTTATCATTCAGACCAGATTCTGGACGGACAAACAGTGGTGCTGACACTCGTGTCAGGTGGAGATTCTTTGCTAGAGCACGCTCGAAGTGGTCTTTCACTTCTTTGATGGCTACTTCTGTCTCACGAATTGTAAGAGGGGAATGATAGCCAGCAGGTATTCTTAACTGTTCCATAATAAACTCCTTTATGTTAGCATTTCATTGCTGTTCATAGTATTATGCGGTCAGCAATAGCATTTCTCTTCTATTTTAAGTGGAGAAGAATAAGAAGTCAATGGAAAGGTGAAATGAACACTTGTAATCAGTAAAAAAAATTGCTAAAATGAGCAGTAGTGAGTAATAAATAGTAAGGGACGAAGGTGTAAATAATGAATGTAAATGATATGATTGATACAATTCTGAATTTTGACCTGGATGTTGTTCTGGCTGGACTTAATGAAAGCAGTCATCATTTGAGTCAGATGGAATTTGTTTCTCTGATTGTTATAACGGTCGGAGCAGTACTGTTATGTCTGACGGGGCTGAAGTTAGTACGTTTTTGGTCTGTGATCGCAGGATTGTCGGCAGGATGTGCAGCTGGAATTGCGGTCGGAGTGATTGCAGGTCTAGATCAGATGATCTCATTGGCGGCGGGAGCAGGTGTGGGACTTGTATTGGCGGTGCTTGGTGCATGGAAGAAGCAGATTGGTGGATTTGTGACTGTAGCGGTACTCGTCTTTGTTGTCAGTGTACATTTGATGAAACCACAGGATTTTATTATGTATGGAATCTGTGCGGGTATTGGTCTTGTGTGTGCATTGCTTTCTATTAAGTTTCATAACTTTATGCTGATTGCTTCTTCTTCTGTATTTGGAGCAATGGCAGCGGGCAGCAGTATCTTTTATCTGCAGCCATATAAAAACGGAATGATTCATGTGGCACTTTGTGTTGCAATTGGTGTACTTAGTATCTGGATCCAGCTTCTTTTGGAATCCGGAAAACGTAAGAAAAAGAATTTACTTAAAGCTGCAGAGATCCGTGAAGAACATTCTACAGAAAATGAAGTCGAGAAGGCAAGGGCACTGGTTGAGAATCTGGATGATTTTGATGAGCTGGATGAGATTATCGAGAGTCTTCCGGAAAATGTCCGGAAAGAAGACAAGGGCACAACAGTTGTCAGCATGGATGAATTTGATGATCTTGAAGATGATCTGGAAGAGGATGAAGTGGAGAACTTTAAAGAAGAGAAGTTTGATGTAGACGAGGAAGATTGGGAGGAAGACGTCGAAATTGAAGTAACTGCTGATGAGGCAGATGCGACAGAGGATTATGATTTTGATGAAGATCCGGGTGACTTAGATGACTTGAATGATCTGGAAAATCTGGATGACTTAGATGATTTGGAAGATCTGGATGATTTAGATTATCTCGATGACGATGATGATATCGAGTTTCTGGATGAAGATGAGTAGATAAAAAAGCTATCGATTACAATAACTTAACACATACCTGTGTTGTTATTGTAGTCGATAGCTTTTGTATTATCTTACTGCTGTAAATACTCCGCGGAGATCATGGATTACATGTCTTGGGCATTTAACAGAACACATTCCACAGCTTAAGCAAATCTCTTCGTCGATCACAGCACAATTATCTTCTACATGAATTGCACCGGCGGTACATGTTTTCTCACAGATACCGCATCCAATACAGCTGACTTCACACTGCTTACGTGCTACAGCTCCTTTTTCTTTGTTAGAGCATTTAACTACAATGTAGTTTGCACAATCGTGGATTTTGATCAAGTTCTGCGGACAGACTTTTGCACACTGTCCACAGGCAATACATTTTTCTTCGTCTACTTCGGCAACGCCATATTCATTCATGGAAATCGCGCCGAATTTACATTTTTCTATACAGGCTCCACATCCGATGCAGCCATCTTTGCATCCACCGTCTTCAGAGCCGGCTGCGCGGCAGCCACCGTTACAGGCAACTAGAGCTGCCCGGTAAGGAAATCTCTTTTTAATTGCCATGATTATTTCTTCCTTTCATATGGTGTGTTAGAAAGAGGAAGGCTGTAGCGTCTTTCTCCGTCAAATCTGCAATATGCATCTGCGATTGCAGGAGCAGTAGGGATGGATGTGATCTCTCCGATACCGATTGCTCCACAGGCAACATCCAGACCAGGTTTATCAATAACGATTGCTTCAATCTCAGGAACTTCGTGAGAACGGAAAAGTCCTAAGGAACCATATTTGTCAATTGGTTTACAGTTTTCATCGATTGGATACTGCTCTCTGAGTGCATATCCCATTGACATTACAACACCGCCTTCAATCTGACCTTCGCAGGAGAGAGGGTTGACAGCTTTACCAACATCATGTGCGGCAATCATTTTCTCAATCTTACCTGTCTTAGGATCAAGGATGCAGACTTGAGTTGCATATCCATAAGCAACGTGAGATATTGGATTAGGCACATCTGCACCAAGTGGATGAGTCTTAGCGAGATATTCTCCGTAGAAAGTTTCTCCAATCATATCTTTCATGGATTTACCGCTGTTTTTCGCTTCCATGAATTTTTCACATGCTCTGCGGCACGCTTCACCAGTTACAAGTGTCTGACGAGAACCGGAAGTTGTACCGGAATCAGGTGAAATCCATGTGTTGCTTCGCTCATAGACGATATCATCACGGGAAAGATCTGTATTTGTAACGATCATCTGTACAAGTACAGTACCAAGTCCCTGACCGATACAGGAAGCACCAGTGAAGATGTGAAGTTTTTCATCTTCTTCAACTATTAATTTTACACGTCCTGTATCCGGGATACCAACACCAACGCCGGCATTCTTCATAGCACAACCAAGGCCAACAGCCTTACCGGCCGCAAGCGCAGCATCATACTCTTCTTTGACAGCCTCAAGTGTCTCTACAAGACCTGTAGAGTTATCTACAATCTGTCCGTTTGGAAGTACTTCGCCTGGACGGATCGCATTACGGTAATGGATTTCCCAAGGTGTGATACCAACTTTGTCGGCCATCATGTTCAGAAGTGTCTCTGTTGCGAAACAAGTCTGTGTAACACCAAATCCGCGGAATGCTCCGGCTGGTGGGTTATTTGTATAGTAAGCAGTTCCTTCAATCTCAAAGTTTTCATAATGGTAAGGTCCTGCTGCATGTGTACATGCACGTTCAAGAACCGGGCCACCAAGAGAAGCGAATGCACCTGTGTCAGATTTAACAATCGCTTTTACACCCTGGATCACTCCGTTCTCATCGCATCCCATTGTCATATCCATGTAGAATGGGTGACGTTTTGGATGAACAAGCAAGGATTCTGCTCTGGATAATTTCATCTTGATCGGTTTCTTGATTACATAAGTAAGCAATGCACCTAAATGCTGAACAGTCATGTCTTCTTTGCCACCGAAACCACCACCGACTAATGCGTTCTGAACCTTTACTTTATCCGTTCCAAGCATAAGTGTAACTTCGTGTAGTGTCTGGTGAGCAGACTGGTCTGTTGAATATACGAAAATGTCACCGTCTTCATCATAGAAAGAAACAGCACATTCCGGTTCAAGGAAAGCATGCTCAGTCCAAGGTGTCTCAAAGTGATGTGAGATCACGTACTTGGAATTCTTGATTGCTTCTTCCGCATTTCCGCGGCTGAGGTGCTTATAAGCACATACGTTAGTCTCTTCTTCATCATAAACAAGAGGTGCATCCGGAGCAGCAGCTTCTTCCACTGTATGCACATGAGGAAGTACTTCATATTCAATTTTAATAAGTTTCTTTGCTTTTTCTACAGTTGCCATGTCAGTTGCAGCTATAAGGGCAATTGCATCTCCGAGATAATGAGTCAGTCCACCAACCGGAATCAGTGAATACTGATCATGTTTTAAGTGTCCGATCTTATTCTCCCCAGGAATATCATCGGCTGTTACAACTGCTTCTACGCCAGGCAGAGCCTCGGCAGCAGAGGTATCAATAGAAAGTACGCGAGCTCGTGGATATTTGCTACGAAGAGCAGCGCCATAGAGCATTCCTTCCGGATAATAGTCATCCGGATATTTACCTGTTCCAAGCACTTTTTCTTCAACATCTATACGAGAAACACGGGAACCAAGAGTCCAGCTAGAATCTCCATCATCTGGTAAAACCCCTTCTTTCAGAATCTTAGCTGCCAGACGTACCGCGTCCATGATCTTAACATATCCTGTACAGCGGCAATAGTTGTTGCGCAGCGCATAGCGAATCTCATCATCGGTTGGTTCCGGATTTACATCCAAAAGTGCTTTTGTGCACATAACCATACCAGGAATACAGAATCCGCACTGTACCGCGCCTGCCTTCCCGTAAGCATAAGTGTAAACTTTCTGTTCCCAATCAGAAAGTCCCTCGACTGTGATGACATTCTTTCCGGCCAATGAATCTGTGTCAGGTACGCAGGATTTGCAAGTCTGTCCATCAATGATAACAGTACAGGCTCCACAAGCGCCTTCGCTGCAGCCATCCTTTGCAGAGGTAATGTGCAGCTCATCACGCAGGAACCGTAACAGTTTCTGATTCTTTGAGGGTGAGACTTCCTGACCATTTACTATAAATGATGCCATGTCAGTTACTCCTTTCTTTGTGACAAAATCCCCAAAGAAAAATCTTTGAGGAGTATGTGTTTGTTGTGTATTTTTAATTATATAAAGATACCTATAGGTACATTTTATCACATATTCAACAAAAAGCAACAACTATTCTAAAAAAGTTTTTGACACCTAAAAATGTTTTAGATATATGATATAAAAAATGCATACTAGGACAAAAAAGGGAAGTACCGAAAAATGATACTCCCTTGTAATTATCTTATATAAATTGTTCTTAGAAACCAAAAAGATTTACAACGCGATTTTAATTATCGTGTTCTTCTTCAAATGGATCGTCGTAATCATCTTCATCATCGTAATCATCTCCACCGCGGGAAGCAATTGCGAGAATCAGTGAAATAACAGCAAGTACACCACTTGCACCGGCTAAAATCAGAAGCTCGAATTCATCTCCATGTTTCAGGAAAGCAAAAACAGCACTACCGATATAGACAATCATCGGGATAAGGAATGCAAAAAGTGTATCACGGTTATTCATGATGAAGTATAACAGTGCAGTGATAAGCATACAAAGAGCAACAATGACATAATTCATGCCAGGGGCAGAAGTCACGTCAGCTCCTGATGTGCTGAGTCCTGTTACGAAACCTTTATAAATACAGAAACCAAATGCAAGCAGGGAAATGATTCCAAGGATAATGCGCCCAGGTCTGAAACGTGGATATTCGTCTACATATTCATATTCATCATCATCTTCATCATCAGAGGATTTCGCATCATCATAGTCATCCATTTTTCTGGATTTTACATCTTCTTTTGCTTTCGCAGTTTCGGTTTCCTCTTTCTTTTTCTTCTTGGCAGCTTTACTGTCAGGATCAGTTGCAAGCATATCTTCGTATCCCTTGCGAACTGCTTTTTCACGCTTATCACGGATCTCTTCCGCTGGAATATTCCCATATTTCTGCTCTTCGGAATCATCAGTAGCATCAGTGGGAGCAGTGGCAGCTTTCTGTGCAGCGGCTTTGCGTGCTCTGGCTCTTTCTTTAAGGATACGCTCAGCTTCCTCTTCTGAAATCCCTTTATCAGCAGCAAGGCGGGCAATCGCTTCTTTGCGGGCACGCGCTTTTGCTTCTCTGCGGGCAGCTCGTTTCTCTTCAGCGGCACGGGCGGCGGCCTCAGCTTTCGCTTTTTCTTCAGCAGCACGGGCGGCAGCTTCAGCTTTCGCTTTCTCCTCAGCGGCACGGGCCTCAGCTTCAGCTTTCGCTTTTTCTTCAGCAGCGCGGGCTTCAGCCTCAGCTTTTGCCTTCTCTTCAGCGGCACGGGCCTCAGCTTCAGCTTTTGCTTTCTCTTCGGCAGCTTTTTTAGCAGCGATCTTCTTCGCACGTTGTTTATCAAGGTTCCATTGCTTTTTACAGCTATGGCAGATTGCATATTCATTAAAGATTGGATCCCCGTTTTCGCTGGTGCCAATCTGCTTATTCTGCAAATCCAGGTCTTTTCCACATATTGGGCACTTCATATTAATCATGTACTCCTCTCTTTTGTATCAAAATATTTATAACAGATTTATTATAGCATCTTAAAAGAGGAAGAACAACGAAAAAAGTGTGTTTTACATAAAATATTTTAGAAAAAAATCAAAATTGTGCAAGAATTTAGTTTAAATTCATAAGAAATGGTAGACTTTAAAAATTTAATGTGATAAAATCAAAAAGTGGTCTGAAAAGGCAAAAGGTATTGCTATGGTTTATGGTATACCGTAAGCCATCGTATAATTAGCCGGTTGAGAAGGAGATTGTTTCGTATGAGTAAGAAGATCAGAACGGAGGCGGTTGACTATCTTTTTAGCGCCATCTTAAGTCTGGAGAATAAGGAAGAATGTTATACATTTTTTGAAGATGTATGTACTGTAAATGAGCTGCTTTCTTTATCACAGAGATTTGAAGTTGCAAAGATGCTTAGAGATCAGAAAACGTATCTCGATATTGCGGAAAAGACCGGTGCTTCCACTGCAACGATCAGTCGTGTGAACCGTTCATTAAATTATGGAAATGACGGATACGACATGGTTTTTTCAAGACTTCAGGACATGGATAAAGAATAGAAATAAAAAGAACCGCTATTTTTAATTTGCGACAACAGGACATTCTGCAAAGTGTGCAGCCTGTTGTTCCATTGAAAATAGCGGTTTTTCTGTTAAATACGGTAAAACATAACAAGTAATCTGAGCGGGAAGCATGCAGCCTGTTATTTTTTGGATGGCTTTGTCTCAGGATTTTTTGAAGCCATCTGATCGATCATCTTTTCAATCAGAGTTTTTTTGATGTAAACGTCATAGCTGAGCATACAGATAAAGCTGAATGTATGCAAAAGATCTGCTTCATCTTCTGACGCATCCGGAAATGTGTTCATGGAAGTGTTGAATTTTTTTGCGAGATCTTTCATCAGGTTCTGTGTTTCCGGATGTTCTAAACTGAAAACTTCTTTGTAGATATCTTCGAGACTGTAATTCTCGTCATTGCCGAAATATTTTTCAGTGATCGGGTTTAAAATACCCTGAATGTCGCTGATGCTTAAAATACTTTTCAGATAATAAATAAAGATCAGGACCAGTACATGCTCTTTGGTATACTTCTTTTTCTCCGGTGGAGGAAGAAGATTGTTTTTTGCATAATTGTTGATCATTGTTTTGGTCAGGATCTTGTCATCATCATGACGTTTTGAAGCGGCAAGCTGTGAATCCATGAATGTGGTTACCTGATCCATATATAAATCAATATTCGGAACATCTTCCGGTTTGACATAATCAATCTGCTGCAGGGAATCTAAGATTGAACGTAAAAATTGTTTTGTATCCATATTTG
>OGHD01001181.1_pt1 | contig 11235 bp, 8 predicted proteins | sample 1571341 | NCBI WGS metagenome assembly OGHD01 (sample SAMEA2582026, study PRJEB24529) | metagenome | biome: Human gut stool | place: China | collected 2011 | reverse complement strand
AGACCGAAGGGCAGCAGCAGACGCTCCAGCGTACCATAGATGAACGGAGCCAGAATGGGAGAAGTCTCGGAAGAGTTGGCGATCCAGATGCCGAAGTTATTGATGCCGGTCTGCACCACAGGCCAGAACAGCGACAGCACGATGGAAATGACCACCGAGTAGACAGCGTAAAAAACGCTGCATCCTCCGGGGGTATTTTGATGCCCCAAAAGGCACAAAAGAATGCCCGCCCACTGTGGCTTTTCCACAGGTGGGCGGGCATTTTGCGTTTTATTGTTCGTTCCGCTGTAAAAGCATTCAGAGGGCGGCGGTCTGGGGTACCAGCCGGAAGAGCATTACGGGCAGCTCGCTGTTTGCAAAATCCAGCGTATAGATGAGCTTTCCGCGCTCCGTTTCAAACGGCATCTCGGCCTGTGTGCCGTCCGGGGCAATGCGCACAAGCGTTTTGCCTTCCAGCAGTCCGGCGGGCAGCGCAAGCCTTACCCGACCGGTGGGCTGCGTCAGGCTGCCTGCGGTTTCAAAGGCCACACTCAGGTATTCCCCGTTCGTCCGTGCGGTCACATCCTCCGCAGAAAGACTGCCGCTGTTAGCCCACGCCGTTGCGGCTTCGATCTTTTCCAGCTGCGCAGCGTTTTCTGCCTGCCCGCACACGGGGCAGAAGGTCAGCGTTTCGCCTTCCGCAGTGCGGAAATTGAACTTCCGGCAATCGGTGCTGCCAGTGTGCGCACAGCCCTGCCGCAGACAATCGGCGCTCTGAGAGCCGGTTCCGTTCGGGGACCATGCACCAAACTTGTGTCCCAGCTGATCCGTTGGGTCTGCGGTGTAGCTGTCTTTGCAGCGGGAGCAGGTAAAAACAGTATAGCCGTCTGTTTCACAGGTAGGCTCTACGGTAACAGCCTGATAATCATGGTTCAGTGCGGGCAGCTCTTTGCGGGTGGTATAGTCGCAGCGGGAGCAGGTTTCGTAAGCATCCCAGCCGATTTCCGTACAGGTGGGGGCTTTTGCTTGGTGGTGCACAAAATCATGCTGTGCAGGCAGTTCCACATAGGTGGTATAGTCGCAGCGGGAGCAGGTTTCGTAAGCGTTCCAGCCCTTTTCCATACAGGTGGGGGCTTGCGCTGCGTGCTGCTCCAAATCATGATTCAGTGCGGACAGCACCAGACTGGTGAAATAGTCGCAGCGGGAGCAGGCAACGTGCGCCCAGCCCTCTCCCGTACAGGTGGGGGCTGTTATCACGCGCTGCCTCAGATCATGTTTCAGCGCTGGCAGCACCGGAGTGTCGTAATAGTCGCAGCGGGAGCACTTAACGTAAGCCCAGCCGGTTTCCGTACAGGTGGGGGCTGTTATCACGGACTGCCTCAGATCATGGTTCAGTGCGGGCAGCTCTTTGCGGGTGGTATAGTCACAACGAGAGCAGGTATCGTAAGCATCCCAGCCGATTTCCGTACAGCTGGGGGCTTTTGCATCGTGATGCACCAAATCATGATTATTTGGGTCTTTTTCGCCGTATTCCGCGCCGCATTTTTCGCAGGTTTTGCCTGTGGTGCAGGTGGGCGTTTCGGTGCCGCCGGTATGTACCTTTAAATACGAAACATTGCCATCGTTGTGGCAGTTCTTGCATTCAGCTACATAAACCCTATGAGAGTTCGAATCATATATTCTGTATCCGAGGACCTCACGTGTCTCCACACTCTCACAGTTTTTGCAGCGCACCGTGGTTGTTTCTGCCGCCGCTTTTAACACGATCCCCGGTATCAGGCACACCATTGCCAGCACCGTCAAACACCAGATCAGCCATTTTTTCATGTTACTCCCTCCTTGTCATCAAACCTTGTTATCCTTTCAGATCAAACTGCACGGACAGCGATGCAAGCACGGCATCTACCACCTTCCGCGCCTCGGCAAGCATATCGATCTCCGCCACAAAAGCAATGACCTGCTCGCGCTCCTGCGCGGGGACCTGCAGCGCACTCAGGCTCATGCTCAGGAACCGCCGTATTTTGCGCTCCAGCGTAAAGTAGGGGTCGCACCGCCGTGCCATGTAGCCGCGCATCATGCCAGCCGTGCCCAGCTCCATCTCGTAGAAATCGCACTCGGCGCACCCGGGCAGATACGCGCTGAACGCCGCCTGCAGCTCCGCCGTGGTGCTGCGGTGGATGATCTCCGCCGTGGCGGGGAAGGTGTACGCTTCCACATAGATATCCCGCAGATTCTCGCTCAGCTCGGTCATCGCCAGCTGCAAAGCCGTTTCCACCGCGTAGAGGTACACCGGCGAGGGGGCGTTTGCCGCCAGCGGCCTTACCGCGCCGAACTGCCTGCTGAACATCATGCCAATCAGCTCGGTCAGCACACCGTCCTTGGTGCGGAAAATATTCTGGAACGACCCGGCGGAAACATCTGCTTCCTTTAAAATTTCTGCAACCTTGGTGTTCGTGTAGCCTTTTTCCAGAAAAAGCCGGACACAGGCGGTCAGGATCCGCCGTTTTGCTTCCTTGCTGTCGTATCTGCGCGCCATTGGAAATCATCCTTTTCTATGATTGGTTTCTGACCCAATTATATATTGATTTGAGAATTGCGTCAAGTAAACTTTTAAGGGCGTATTTTGGGCAGTTTGACGAGGGAGAGCTTTCTGCGGGTGCGCATCCGGGCAAAACAAAGCGCAATGGACATTGCTGTTATCCACTGCCGCAGCCAGACAGTTCGCGGCAGCAAAAAAGAGGCCACCGATCGGGGTGACCTCTTTTCAGCATATTTTCAGCGTAAATCCCGCAGCAGCCGAACCCACCATCTCCATGACGGCTCTTTTGGAGTTGCTCTTTGCGTAAGATAGCAAGATAAATCTTATTTCTGACAGAAAGAGCCGAACCCGTGCAACGAGTCCGGCCCTTTCTGTGCTTTGGTTGGATCTTAAGCAAAGTTATGGTAAATGAAGAAGTTGGCTTTGGGAGTTTACAGCAGGCTCAGTGCTTCCTCGTCTGCCACAAGGATGCAGTCCGGATGCAGCTGCAGGATGCTGCCGGGGCAGGCAGGGGTCACAGGGCCGGTCACGGCGTCCTTGACGGCCTGTGCCTTGGCTTTACCGTTGGCTACCACCAGCACCTTGCGTGCCTGCATGATGGTCTTGATGCCCATGGTGTATGCCTGTTTGGGGACAAGGGCCTCGTTGCCGTCAAAGAAGCGCTTGTTGGCTTCGATGGTAGTGGGTGCAAGGTCGATGCAGTGGGTCTCCAGCTCAAAGGCTTCGCCCGGCTCATTGAAACCGATATGACCATTGGGGCCGATGCCCAGCAGCTGCAGGTCGATGCCGCCCAGCTTGTGGATGATACCATTGTAACGGGCACACTCGGCGGCGGTGTCCAGATTGGTGCCGTCCGGCAGGTTGGTCTTGGCCGGGTCGATATTCACCTTGCTGAACAGGTTCTCGTTCATGAAATACCAGTAGCTCTGGGGGTGCTCCTTGGGCAGGCCGCGGTACTCATCCAGATTGACAGTAGTGACCTCGGAGAAATCCAAATCGCCTTTGTTGTACCAGTCCACCAGTTGGGCATAAGTGCCCACCGGGGTGCCGCCGGTGGCAAGACCCAGTACACAGTCCGGCTTCATGATGACCTGTGCAGAGATGATGTTGGCCGCTTTGCGGGACATATCCTGATAATCTTTTGCGCGGATGATCTTCATAATAATACTCCTTTTATAGTACCGTTACGCCTGCGTTCCGGCAGGCCTGTAAAAATTCTACGGGCAGCTTTCCGTCCGAGATCACAATATCAATATCGGACAGCTCGCAGATGTGGAACGTGCTTTTCAGTCCGATCTTGGAGGAATCCAGCAGCACGGCTTTCTGCTCACAGCGGCGGAGCACGGTCTGCTTGAGCCGTGCTTCATCCTCCACGCCGCAGGTAAAACCGGTTTCCGGGCTGTAACTGGTCACGCCCAGCAGCAGCAAATCAAAGTTGATGCCCTCCATCGTCTGGATGCTCTGTGCACCGCAGACGCTCATGCTGAACCGGTTCAGGCTGCCGCCCGGCAGGGACACATGGGGCTTTTCCAGCTTTGCCAGCTCCATGGCGCAGCTCAGGCCGCTGGTGTAGATGAGCATGGGCTGATCCGGGATGCACCGGGCCACTGCTGTGGCGGTGCTGCCGGAATCCAGAAACAGGGTGGTGTTGGGGCGCAGCAGCGCAGCGGCTTTTTCGGCAATGATCTGCTTTGCTTCGGCATTGCGGGCGGCACGGCGGCTCAGCAGGTCGTCTGTACCTACCACCTGCTCCACCGACTTGACACCGCCATGCACCCGCACCACACGGCGGGCTTCATCCAGTGCTTTCAGGTCGGTGCGCAGGGTCATTTCCGAAACGGAAGGGAAAGCTTCCTTGAGCTGGGCAAAGCTAATGCTGCCTTTGCGGTTCACCAGCTCCACGATTTGATTGCGGCGTTGTTCCATGGGGGATTCCTCCTGTCTGCGTTTGTCCTGTCCCATGGCACGTTCTGCTTAGTCCTCCGGGTTGAAGTTTGCCAGCAGATATTCCTCTGCTTCCGGGCACCACAGGCCGTTGTGGGCATCCACAATGTCAGCCAGTGCGGTATAGCGGGGGTCGTTGTCCTGTTCGCCCTTGGCACGCAGATCGGTCAGGGCGATGAGGGGCATGGTCAGGTGGGTGTAGATCAGCTTTTTGCCGCCGGGGATCTTGGGCAGGTTGAGGGTGGTCTCGGCAGCGGCGTTCAGACCGCCGATGTGGGTGACCATCACAGCCGGATCGATGCGCTTAGCGGCGGTCAGTTCCAGCGACTCGATCATGTCAGCGGTATTACCGCCGGTGGTGCCCATGACATGGGTAGAATTGTAGTGCACATCGTAGAAGTTCATCTTGGCGCTGAACTGCTTGTCGGTGGGGCCTGCAAAGAAGTTCAGGCAGCCGTCACGACCCAGCACAGCACTGGACAGCTCCACCACCGGCGCGATAGGGGCGTAGCAGAACACATCATCAAAGCCGGTACCGCCGGTCAGCTCCCGCAGCTCGGCAGCGGGGTCTGCCATGTTGGCGGTGTTGACGAAGTACAGGTCGATGCCGTCCTTCTCCTTGACCTCCTTCGGGGGGAAGAGGGACTCCGCACGGGCCAGACGATCCTCGTTGATATCGGTGACCACCACCATGCCGGGGCGCACATCACGGTGCAGTGCGTAGGTCAGAGCACCCAGACCCATGGGGCCTGCACCGGCCAGAATCGCCAGCTTGCCACCCTTCTTGATGCCCATATCGTGATGGTATACCCCCATCTTGGTGTGGTAGGCGGCGTTGAAAGCACCGATGGAGCAGCTCATAGGCTCGGCCAGAGAAGCCTCGTAGTAAGCACGGCCCTTGTACTCCAGCAGGCAGCCCAGTTCCATGACCTCGGCAGGGATGATGCAGTAGGTGGCGTCGCCGCCGAAGAACTCGTAGGAGTAGCCGGGGCTCCACATGGTGCCCTTGTAGTTCAGGGCGGGCTGCAGGGTGAACTTCATGCCGGGCTTGAACTTGTCCTGATGCGCCTTGCCCACCTTGACGATATCACCGGCGAACTCGTGACCCATGATGGCGGGGTGCTCGGCTACATCCGGATGCACACGCTTGTGACCAGTGCCGAGGATGGCGCACTTGTAAGTAGACATGCAGATGCTATCGGAAACGACCTTGACCAAGATCTCATCGTCCTTGATCTCCGGCAGTTCAAAAGTATCCAGACGCAGATCGTTGGCGGCGTGCAGACGAACAGCTTTGACTTTCATAATGAAACTCTCCTTTTATTATAACAGTTACCGTTGTGTTTTCAAGAAGTTTTACAGATGCTGGAAGGTGACCAGCGGCAGCAGTTCTTCGATCTGGCTGCGCTCTGCGGCCTGTGTGCCGCTGCACATCACATTGGCGGCTCCCGTGGCGATGGACAAGCGAACGGTGTTTTCTTCGCCAAGTCCTTCCGCTTCGGCGTAGGCGAGAGCGGCGACCACGCTGTCGCCGGCACCCACCGTGCTGCCCACTTTGACCTTCAGTGCCGGAGCGTAGATCACGCTGTCCTTGCGGAGATACAGCGCACCCCGACCGCCCATGGACACCACCACATGTTCGATGCCCCTGCGGATGAGCGCCTGACCGGCATCGGCCAGTTCATCCAGCGTTTTCAGCTCCCGGCCCATCATGCGGGAAAGCTCGTCGTTGTTGGGTTTGACCAGATAGGGAGCAGCCTTCAGCCCCTCTGCCAGCAGCTCGCCGTCTGCATCCAGAAAGACCTTTGCCCCTGCCTTTTTGCAGGATTCCACCCATGTGTAGTAGGTGTCCTTGGGGGCACCCTTCGGCAGGCTGCCTGCCAGCACCACGATATCCCCCTGTTTCAGTTCCTTCAGCAGGTCGTACAGCAGGGCGGTCAGCTCCGGGGCATCCACCTCGATGCCCGGCTCGTTGATGTCGGTGTTGGTGTGGTTTTCCGGGTCGATGACCTTCAGGTTCGTGCGGGTCTCGCCGGGCACGAAACGGAAGTTGTGGGCAAGCCCTTCACTGTCCAGTGCGTCCTGAATGGCTTTGCCGCTGTTACCGGCCAGAATGCCGATAGCCTTGCTGGTCCCACCCAGCTTTGCGATCACCTTGCTGACGTTGATGCCCTTGCCACCGGGATCGGTACGCATCTTAGTGATCCGGTTTACGGTGTCCAGCGCAAGGTTCGGGATCTCAACGGTCTTGTCCAGCGCCGGATTCAATGTTACGGTGTAGATCATGGGAACAACAGCCTCCTTCACGATTGTTGTTATGAAACTCGAAACTGTTGAAACGAAAGCTCTGGCATTATAATACCAACAGTTCTCGCCCCTGTCAAGCTGTTGTTTCAACAAATCGCACTGCGTGTTTTTGGTGCTTTTCGCCAACTTTCTGGGATACATGATTTTTAGTTCAAAAGTTCTCTAATAGGTATCTTTTTACAACAACAAAAAACTCCCGGCTCTGCCCAAAAAGGCAAAAGCCGGGAGTTCGTTTTCAGTTCATTTTGTGTGCGGCGGTTTGCAGTCCGCAAAAAAGCCACGGTCAAAGCCCTGTTCCAGCAGGTCTGCCGCTTCCTGCTGCTGGCCGGTGCGCAGTGCCTCCATCAGCCGGGGCGTTTCGATCAGCTGCCCGCTGACATTCTGCATGACCTCCACCGGGACGCCGTTCCCGTCATCCGGGGCCAGCAGCACCAGTGCCCCCAGCACGATGCGCCCCGGCTCATAGACCGGCGGCTGTGCTTGCAAATAACCCAAGCGGCAGTCCTTTACCGCACTTGTCCTGCAATGGAGCAGCAGGGCATACAGGGGTTTGATGTAGGTATCGCCCAGCGTTTCACGGCGGCGAAGCTGCTGCTCCACCAGCCGGGCGTCCGCTTCCTGCGGGCAGAACAGCTGCGCCGCTGCATGGATGAGGGCAGCGCGGCTGCCGGGAGCCTTGACGGGCTGGATGGTCAGATGTTCCAGCAGCCCGGTCATGGACCGGGTCAAGCGTGCATAATACTGCAGCTTGGAGCCTGCGTGCGGTGCATCCTGCACAGGCTGCACCGCCGGTTCCGGTTCTGCGCGGTTCTGGCTGTACCGCGTGATAGCGTCCTTCAGCACGGCACGGTCTGGTTCCAGCAGGGAAGGGCTGATGCACACCGCCGGGTAATCCAGTTCCAGCGGCACGGTAGAGATAATGAAGTCGATTTTTCTCCGACGCAGGTCGGCAGTGTTCAGCTCCCGCACCGAGCAGCACCCCTCTACCTGCAAAGAGGGAAACTCGTTTCCCAGCCGGGAAGCCAGAAAGCGGCTGGAACCCATGCCCAGCGGACAGGCCACTACCACCCGCAGCCGCAGCCGGAACATGGCATTCTGTTCCAGCACTGCGCCAAAGTGCATGGCAAGGTAGGCCGCTTCGTCGTCCGAGATGGCGGGCAGAACGAATTGCTGCTGCACCGCATCACAGGCGGCGCGGGTGGCTTTCCACAGGCCGGGGTAGTCGGTGCGGATGGTGTCCAGCTGGGGGTTTTCGGTACGAATGTTCTGCTCCACCCGCAGCAGCATGGGGCGCAGGTGGCAGTACAGGTCATCCCGCAGGGAGGTGTAACCGGAAAGGTCTGTGTGCAGCGCCTTTTCCATTTCCCGGATAAGGGCGGCTTCCAGATTCCGCAACTCCATCTCCTGTGCGCTGCCCCAAGGGTCCTCTGCGCCCAGATAGGCGGAGAGATACAGTTCCAGATACTGCGCTTCCTCAGACGGCAGGGTCAGCCCGAAGGCGCGGTTCAGCGCCGCCACCAGCCGGGCAGCATGATTGCCCGCCGGGCGCAGCCCTCTGGGGGCGCTGCCCTTGTCGCCGCCCTGCCGCAGCTGCTGAATGGTCAGGGTGCAATGGATCGCCAGCGCCAGAAAGCCTGCATCCGGCAGATGGAGCTGCTCTTCCTGTTCAAACTGCTGCAAAGCCGCCCAGACCTTTTCGGCCGTTTTTGTATCCAGCAGGGTCGAGAAGATCTCGTTTTCCGGCATCCGTCCGCAGAGCACCTCTGCCAGTTCCTTTTCCGGCATACTGCTGCGCAGCAGGGCAGACACCACCCTCCGGTAGGAAGAAGCATCCCCCTGCAGCCAGACCCCCACGCCGGGGCGGCGGAACATCTCCACCCGGTAGGGGTGTAGCTTGGTCTCAAGTTCATCCAAGTCCGCAGACAGCGTGCTTTCCGAAACGCCAAGCGCCCGTGCCAGTACCGCTGTTTTGCAGGGCTCCTGCTCGCTGAGCAGCCTTGTCAAAAGCTGCTGCCGCCGCTCTGCGCGGGAAAGTTCTTTCCTGTCGCCGCTGTTCAGCTGGGTGCGCAGTGCGTCTCGCCGCTCCGGCGCTTCATCCAGCAGCAGACCCTTGCCGGGATTCCGCACAAAATGCGCCCCGGCAGCCTGCATCCACTGCTCCACAGCGGGCAGCTCCCGCAGCACGGTGCGGCGGCTGACCCCGATGCTTTCAGCCAGCGCCGCCGCCGTCACCCAGCCCTGCGGAAGGCTGAGCAGCTGCTCGATCAGCTTCCGTGCATTTGCCGACAGTTCCTCACGATACACCGCACCCATGTTGCTTCTCTCCTTTTCCCAAAAGTTACCCATTGCTTCTATTGTAGCATAGTGCCACCCCGTCTGCCAGCCCCCAACGCAGAAAAGAAGTTGTGTGTTTTTTGTCACCATTGCCCGGTGACAAAAGCTTCCTTGTTCCCGTCTTGTATCCCGGCGCATCAGCAAATATGCACAAATCACCCGCGCATCCATTGGAAATGTTGCCGTATCAGCCCACTGGTGTCACCATCCTCCGGTGACAACCCCACCGCTTGTCACCATTGAAATCCGGCGCAGTATCGGCTAGAATAGTGCCAGAACGAAACGAAAGCTCCTCCGAACAACCGTCCGCAGGCCGCAGCTCCCATGCCACAGGAGCTGCACCGCCTGCCTTTCAAGTGAAAAAGGAGAGCTACAAATGAAAAACGCTGTTTCCCGCTTTGGCAAGTTCCTCAGCGGCATGGTCATGCCGAATATCGGCGCATTCATCGCGTGGGGCTTCCTCACTGCTCTGTTCATTGAAGCAGGCTGGTTCCCCAACGAAAAGCTGGCCAGCATGGTCTCCCCGATGCTGACCTACCTGCTGCCCATCCTCATTGCAGGGCAGGGCGGCAAGATGATTGCAGGCGACCGCGGCCGTGTCATCGCCGCCATCGCCGTGGTGGGCTGCATCTGCGGCTCGGACTACACCATGCTGATGGGTGCTATGGTCATGGGTCCTCTGGCCGGCTGGGTCATCAAGCAATTCGATAAGAAGGTGGAAGGCCATATCCCCGCCGGTTTCGAGATGCTGATCAACAACTTCTCCATCGGCATTCTGGGTATGCTGCTGGCCATCCTCGGCTACTACGTCATCGGCCCGTTCATGACCGCCATCCTCACCGTGCTGACCGCCGGTGTGGACTTCCTTGTGGCGCACAGCCTGCTGCCGCTGGTGTCCATCTTCATTGAGCCTGCCAAGGTATTGTTCCTGAACAACGCCATCAACCACGGCATCTTCAGCCCCATCGGTGCAAGTCAGGCTGCTGAGACCGGTCGTTCCATCATGTATATGCTGGAAGCCAACCCCGGGGTCGATGTCTATTTGCCGCACTCCGGTTCGACGCTGACTATTCCGCAACAGCTGATCCTGCCTGACACCGTGCGGGAGGGGATCGTGATCAACGTTGCCGAAATGCGTCTCTATTATTCCCCGCCGCTGGGCAATAGCGTCGAAGTCCTGCCAATCGGCATTGGTCAGGCGGGACGCGAAACGCCGCGTAACTGGGTGACGGCAGTAGAGCGTAAGCAGGAAGGCCCCACCTGGGTGCCAACCGCCAATACCCGCCGCGAGTATGCGAAAGAGGGCAAAACGCTGCCGGCGATGGTGCCCCCCGGGCCCGATAATCCGATGGGGCTGTATGCGATCTACATCGGCAGGCTCTACGCCATCCACGGTACCAATGCCAACTTTGGTATTGGGCTGCGCGTCAGCCAGGGATGCATCCGCCTGCGCAATGACGATATTAAATTCCTGTTTGATAACGTGCCGGTTGGGACGCGGGTTCAGCTGATCGATCAGCCGGTGAAGTACAGCGTGGAGCCGGACGGCAGTCACTGGCTGGAGGTGCACGAGCCGCTGTCGCGCAACCGCGCGGAGTTTGAATCCGACAGAAAAGTCCCCTTGCCGATGACCTCGGCGCTGCGCGACTTTACCCAGGGGCCGGGAGTGAGCCCTGCCCAGGTCGAGCAGACCCTGCAGCGCCGCTCCGGCATGCCGGTGAATATCAGCGCCACAGCGGCGCAGGGAAGTTTGTAGCGGGTCGTTTAGTCTGATTAACGGCTATTGTAAGAAGGCTCTTTTGCTGACGATGCATTCAACGTTGTTGGGAATAAGGATCGGGAAACCGATCCTTAACTTATCAATAGTGGCTGTGATGGCGTTTTAATGAGGGCGCCAGGAGATGCTCAGGAGGGGATGATAAAGTCTGCAAATATATCTATGGATTTAATATTGTTACTGAGGATCTTTTTTTTGGCTGCCATTGTCCATGAAAGCGAAGATCCCCTTTATGATAGCCATTATCCAGAATATAAGACGGATGAGTTCTGCTGAATCCCTATTGTCAAAACACGCCTGACCACAGTCACTACCGCTGAACCCCATCGCCGCTGATAAGCGAATCAGGGGATGG
>OGHD01001164.1_pt1 | contig 11328 bp, 9 predicted proteins | sample 1571341 | NCBI WGS metagenome assembly OGHD01 (sample SAMEA2582026, study PRJEB24529) | metagenome | biome: Human gut stool | place: China | collected 2011 | reverse complement strand
GGGAACCCTTGAAAGCCGAAGATATCGACCTGATTAACTACGACCGCATTCTCGAAATTGCAAAAGAGCGCACAGCCAATGCAGCCGATTATACCTTCATCTTCGTGGGTAATTTCGATATCGACTCTCTGAAACCGGTTGTTGAAAAGTACATCGCTTCGCTGCCTGCAAACAAGAATAGAGACAAAGTCGGTAAAATATCCACCATACAACCGGGTCTTATCGACAACAACTTCACGTTGCCCATGCAAACGGCTAAATCTACTGTGTACGCCATCTATTCGGGAAAACAAAAATACGACCTGCGTAGCAACATTATGTTCAGTATGCTCGACCAAATCATGGACATCGTATATACCGAAACTATCCGTGAAGAAGAAGGCGGAACCTACGGCGTAAGGACATCTTCCAATTTATCGCCCGTCAACAACTCATGGTTGTTCCTGTTTGGATTCGATACCAACCCGCAAGACGAAAAACGTTTGACCGATCGGGCTCACGCCGAACTAAACAAAGTTGTTACCGAAGGCCCTCGTGAAAAAGACTTCAACAAAGTAAAAGAGTATATGCTTAAACAATTACGAAAACATTATTAACAGCATTACGCTCGACGATATGAAGAAATTCACAAAGAAACTCTTTAACGGTAAAAACATCATCGAAGTAACGATGACCGGAGTTGTCGAAGACGAAACGAAATAAAAACGAGAATGTCAAAACTAAAATGACCGTTCCGAAAAATTGCAGTTTGTAACTGCTAAACTAAACCTAAAAAGGAAGAGCCGTATCATTACTCCAAACAGAGTTTGATACGGCTTCTTCTTTTCTTTTTGGGAGGCTCAAATTCCAACTTAAAAATCTTTGGTAAAATTGAGTTTTGGCATACCTTCTTTCGATATTTTTATAATATTATTATAATGTTATCCTTTCTTAATTTATTAAGAGTCTGTGTTATGTTTTTAGTACTTTTCCGTCTCTTTAATATACTTAAAATTAATGTTTATGAAAAAGTTTTTATGGATAGCGTTTTTGTCATTCTGTTTCAGCGGTGTGGCTGCGGAATCCGATTGGAATGCCGATAGTGTGCAAGTCTATTTTAGCCGGAGTGTGACTCCTGTCATTCAGAAAAATTGGAAGGACCATAAGTTGATATTGAAAACATATCGACAGTTCCTCAAAATTTGTGAATCTGTGCCAGATTCTGTTTTGAAACAGTGTTCGTGGTGTTTTATCGACACATATTACAATGTGGCTTGCTGCGAATCCTTGATGAAACGAAAAAAAGCGGCGGTCGATGCCTTCTTCATAAGTGAGGGGTATCGACTTTCCGGAACCGCGTGACCTTGCAGGGAACCGCGCAGCCCCACGCGCATCCGTGAAGCCGGTACACGATTCCGAGCAGCGCGGTTTCGTGGAATGATTTCGCCGCCGCGCAAATTTCTTTCCGATTCTCACCTGCCTTGCAGATACCCCTTCCGTTTCAGCTCCGCCAGATCGACGGCCACGTCCTCTGGGCGCATCCGCGCAAGGCAGCTCAAGTCGTAAATGTCGAACTGATTCACCTGAAGCAGCGTCATCAGCAGCTTCTGCGTGCAGGTCAGGTCGCTGTCGTACAAGTGAAACAGCGGCAGCTCCTTATAATAAACTCTTCCCATTGCATCCTCCTTCACAGTTGAACTTGAAAACATCTATCCCATCCATCCCATCCATCCGGGGTTTTTGGGATGCGTGGGATGGATGGGATGGGGAATTTTGAGTCTAAGCTCATACAACCGGCGGCGCGACCAGCGCCTCAATGCCCCAGAAGCCGTTGACCCGCTTGCCGAGGGCGTTCTGGATGTGATTGTCGTGCTCCAGGCCGAACTCATCGGCGTGCTTTTTGAGCGTCATGCTCACCGTCCGCGCGGAGCGCGGCTTGTAGGCGTTGTCGCTGCACCACATACAATAGATGCCATACAGCGCGGCGGACGGGATGGCGCTGTCGGCCTTCAGACGGATGTAGCCCTCAGAGCGGAGGAACAGCAGCACATTGTCGGCCTCGCGGCGCGCGTCCTCGCGGTTTGCCTTCGTCTGCGAGCTTTCCGTGAAGCGGAAGTTATTGGCCTGCAAGCGCCGCAGGCCTTCGAGACACCAGAGGAAGATGCCCTCGATCTCGCCGCAGAGCTTATCCGCGAGAAAGGGGTCATCCGCGCGATCAAGCGGCTTTTTCTTCACCGACAAAATGAGCTGGCGGCGGTAAAAGCCGTCCGAGTGGTCGTAGAGCGATTCCAGATCGCCGTTGGAAAAGGCCAGAAACCGGACGTACATCTTGCCCTGATAGCTCTGCTCGCCCTTGCGCTCCAAGTCCATCGGCATTTCGGCGGTGATGAGGGACTTGAGATAGTGGGTGGATTTCAGCGCTTCCAGCTTCATGTCGTCATCCACCATCAGCAGCTCGTGCTCCAGATCGGCGCGGGCGAAGGGGCTGCGCTCCACCTTGGCGATGCTGCCGTTTTTCAGGTTGCTGCCGAGCAGCTTCTGCATCACCACGCCGATGCGGCTCTTGCCCTCGCCGCCGTTGCCCTTGAGCAGCATCATCACCTGCCCGCGGTTTGTCGGGATCAGGCAGTAGCCGAGGTATTCCTGCAAGGTCAAAATGTCCTCCGCTTCCAGAAGGTCGGACAAAAACCGCAGCCATGTCACCGGCTGCGGCGCGCTTGGGTCATATTGGATGGGAAGCCGGTTGCGGCAGAATTCCTTCTCCGTGCAGAACGCGCCGCTGAGAAACAGCGTGCCGTTGGCAACGTGGATGCGATCCTCCTGAATGGGCAGCTCCGGCGTGTAGGCCTCCAGCCTGAGCGTTTCCAGAAGGGTGGAGGCGCGGCGAGCCGTGCCGCTCGTAAAATGCGGGCGCAGCATCTCATAAATCTGCTTGCGAATGCCCTCTTCGTCGGCAACGCGGCCCTCCACGGTGAAGAAGCTGCCGTCCACGCAGACCATCGGGTGCGCCGATAGAAAGTCCTCGCAGAACAGGACTTCGTTGAAATGCTTGTCCTGAATCCAGCGCGGCGGTTCATTTCGTTCCATGTGCTTCCTCCCTGAGCTGCCGGTTTCGCGCCTCCATCCGCGCAAGGCGGTCGTCCTTCTGCAAGTCGGCCACCACCTCGCCGCGCTCCTGCGGCGTGCCGAAGGCCAGAATGTCCAGCATATTCCCGATGCGCTCGAGCATATGGCAGGCCTCCGCATAGCGCGGGTCGATGGCGTCCTCCGGCGATTGCGGCGCACAATTCGTCTTCCAGTCCTGCAAGATTTGCAGGTAATCCCCCAGCACGCGGAAGCAGCGCCGTTCGGCTTCCTCCTGCGATTTCCCGCGCTGTAGCCTTGCAAGAATGGACGGCTTCTGCTCGGTGATGCCGAAGTCCGCCGCCAGCTTCTTCGCCGCATCATAGCTGCTCAGGCCGAACAGCCTTGCCGCAAGGTCGATCACATCGCCGCTTGCCCCGCAGCCGAAGCAGTAGAAGTAATCCTCGTTCAGTTTCATGCTGGGCGTGCGGTCGGCGTGGAAGGGGCAGCGGATCATGCTGCCTTGCTGGATCGGCAGCCCGTACCGCTCTGCCGCCATGCGCGGGGTGACGGCAGCCTTCACGGTATCAAATAGGTTCATAGGCATTTCTCCCTTCAAAATTTTCTGACAATTTTTCCTTGTCACCTGAATATACGGAGAAAGCGGCGTAGACCAGTGAAATCCGGCGCATGTTCAAGAAAACAAAAAAGCCCTCCTGAAATCTTGCAGAAATGCAAGCAGGAGGGCGAGAGTTTGAAACGCGCTGCGTTATCATTTTTCTTTTAATTTCATCATTTGCGCAGAAATGACGAAATTAAGGTTGACGTGATGTTGTTGCATGGGTATACTATAATTGTATCATCGAGGCGATTATGATGAAATTAAAACGCAAATGAGGAACTTGAATGAGAGCCTTTCACTTCAAAGCAGAATACAATCAGCTTCTGACGCCGGAGATCGTGGCCTATCTCACGCAGATTCATGAGTACAAGGGGCAGCAGAACCTCTTCATCGAGGCCAAAGCCGACGCGCTTTCCAGCCTGTTGGAGGTTGCGCGGATTCAGAGTACCGAGGCATCCAACCGCATTGAAGGCATTATTACGACGGATGACCGCCTGAAAAAGATCGTCCGCGAGAAAACCATGCCCCAAACTCGCAGTGAAAAAGAGATTGCCGGATACCGCGATGTGCTTGCGACGATTCATGAGAGCCATGACTATATTCCGCCTAGGCCATCCGTCATCTTGCAGCTTCATCGGGATCTGTACAAGTACAGCGGTAAGTCCATCGGCGGCAGTTTCAAGAATTCAGATAACGTGATTGCCGAAGAATTGCCGGACGGCCAGCAGATCGTCCGATTTAAGCCTGTCCCTGCATGGGAAACGCCGGAGGCCATCACGGCATTGTGCAGCGACTTTCAAGAGACGATGCAGGATGCAGAACTGGATCCTCTGCTGCTGATCCCCATTTTCATTCTGGACTTTCTCTGCATCCATCCCTTCAATGACGGCAACGGACGCATGAGCAGACTTCTGACGCTGCTGCTTCTGTACCGCTCCGGCTATATCGTGGGCAAGTATATCAGTATCGAAAAGCTAATCTCCGATACCAAGGAAACCTATTACGAAGCCTTACAGGCCAGCTCCTACAACTGGCACGAAGGGACGAACGATTATGCACCCTTCGTGACCTATATGCTGGGCATTCTGGTAGCGGCCTATCGGGATTTTGAAAGTCGGATTGAGCGGTTGACGACAAAGGGGCTTTCCAAGCCCGACCGGGTGCGCGAGATCATCAGGAACCATCTCGGCAAGATCACCAAGAGCGAGATCGTGGCACAGTGCCCGGATATCAGCCAGATCACCGTCCAGCGGGCGCTGGCAGATTTGCTGAAAAACGGAGAGATCACAAAACTCAGCGGCGGGCGATACACGGCGTATGTTTGGAATGGGAAGGAATAGTGCGAAGACAACCTATTTTTACAAAATGATCTATGGAGAAACAAATTTGAAAGGAACGCAAAAGATGGGGAAGATTTATTTCAAGGCAGATATGGAAAACACAACTCTGAATGTTATCAAGGAAGCACATGATTGTGCAGAAGTTGCAAACGACCTGATCAGAATTCAAAGGACCATCGCAATTGGAACAGATGAAGATGCCCTGCATCTTGATTTGGAATTGCGGCGAAAATATCCCGTAATTGATACTATGCTGCAAATTGCAAATTCTCTGCCGGTACAGCCGTCTCAATGCGCGGCTGCGGCAGCAGGTGAATCTCCAAGCAAGGCAAACTTGTGGCAGGATTACTACGGTATTCTTTGCGATATCGCCGTAAAAAAGGGAATTAAAAAGAGCGTTGAAGACTGTATCGACCATGTTAGCAAATCTTGATATGCCGAATTATATGAAGGAGGTATGCCATATGGACAACGAAACCGTATATCTCCCCGGAAAGATCCGCGACCGCATCCAAGACCTGATGAAGTCCCGGAAGGTCACGCAGGCAGAGCTGGCCGCGAAAATCGGCTGCTCTGAAAGTGCGCTGAGCCGCTTCATCAGCGGCAAAACGGACAAGCTGGGTGACGAAAATATCATCCGCATCGCCCGCGCGTTTGAGGTGTCCACCGACTTCCTCTTGGGCGAGGTAGATGAGCCGGATCGCAAAAACTACGACATCTCAGAGCTGGGTCTTTCGGTTGAAGCGGCGCGGAATCTCTACACGCAGAAGGTCAACCCCAAAATCGTCAGCTACCTTCTGGAAAATCCACAGTTTGCCGATACCACATACCAGATCGCCCGATATCTGGACAACGAGCTGACCACTGGATTTGCCGCGCAGAATCAGCTTTATTCGATGGTTTCGTCCATGCTGGGCACAGTGCCGCAGGCCGCAGATGAGGTCAAAAGCCTGCGGACGCCCATCGATCAGGCAGATTTGAGCGCCATTCAGAACGCCTTCATGAAGGCCGTCCGCGCCGTGAAAAAGGAAGCCGAGGTGGAGATGCCGCCCACGCGCCAGCTTACGGCGCAGGCGATGAAGAGCATCTATGCGGAGCTGACCAAGGGCGGCCAAAAACTGAACCGGAAAATCACGAAGGAGCAGGTTGCGGACGCGGTGGCGGCCTCCGTTTCTCACCTGCCCGGTGTTGACACGGCACAGGTCAGAAAGTTGTTCCTCTCCATGACCGGAACGGCGGCAAGCGATGAATCCGACCAGCATGACCAATGAGCGGCTCTGCGCATTGGCTCAGAAGGGCGATGAGGCCGCGCGGGAGCTTCTTGTGGAGAAGAATATGGGCTTCATCGTGCAGACGGCTAATCTTGTATACCAGAGTTCGTCGCTAGAGGGCAGCGACCTGAACATCGATGTGGACGATCTGGTGCAGGAGGGCAGTATTGGGTTGCTGCGTGCCGTTAACGGTTTTGATCCGGCGCGGAAGCTCAAGTTTCTGACCTATGCCGCGCCCGCCATCAAGAACGCGATGATTGACCTCGTACATACGGAACAAATGTCCTTCGAACATCGCATGACGACCGCAAAGGTGAAGGACGGTATGGAAGGACTTGGCCTTGAGCGTGTATACCTCGATGAGATTCTGCCCGGCGATGAGCGGCTGCTGCGGATTGAGGCGATTGCCGATCCGTATGCGCTGCCTCCGGAGCAGGCATTCATCAAAGCGGAGACCCTGTGTGAGCTTTATGCGGCGCTGGACAAGCTGGAGCCGCGGGAGCAGACGTATCTTCTGTACCGCCATGGCTTTACGGACGATATTGGGCACACGCTGATCGGCACAGCGATTCATTTTCATCTCAGCGAGAGCAGGGCAAAGAGGCTGGAAGGCGAGGCGATGGACAACCTCTGGCTGGAGCTGCCGTGGTGGTTTTAGCGCGCAACGCTGCGGCGGGACGGGGGCTTTATATACCTTTGCTTCCGCGTCGTCGCAAACTCCATATCCCTCGCTTCGCCGCAAGCGGCAAAGCTCACTCATTTCGTTGCTCCTCCTTTCCCCACAAAATCTCTGATTTTGCGGGGAGCCCCGTCGGCCAGTCGGATTTTGCTTCTCAAAAATCCTGCATTTGTGCTGTAGCTCACATCACAAAATCCGCCTGTCCTACTGCCGCGAAAAAGCGTTTGTTGCCACACTCTGCCGCACCGCAGAGTATACCGTCAACCCCTTTCCCGCGTCAGCCGGAAGCAAAGGTATAACACACTAGACTTTGCAGAGCAAAATCGTGTGCCAACAGGGATGCTCGCGCCCCTATTGGAAACCCAGCGGCAAAGAGAATATTCCCTTTGCAATCCCTCATTTTCCTCGCGGGTGCATATACAAACTGCCAAAATGCAGCTTGCAACGTCTGCTCAGAAAGTGCAAAAGGAAGCCTGTGCGGGTGCGTGGCACAAACTTCCTTTTGGACGGAAACGCAGAAGACGGAAAGGTGCTTTCTTCTGCATTCCCGCAGTCCGCCGCGGCGGGGACGGGAGATAGCAATGCGACACGCATTGGCTGAGGATGAAAAAGACGGGATGCTCATGAATTTTGTTGGACAAGGATCAACCTGTTATCGAAGGAACAAGTACTTGATGCTGATGATACTACGCAGGGGATGTAAGATGTAAGAAGAATTGATAGTCTTCAAACGATGGTCTTCGCAATATTGAGCAGTCATTATGAAGTAGGCAAAAGAAAAGACTGCATTTTCTATAAAATCACTTGTAAATTAGTAGCCAAAGAGGTAAAATGAATTATATACGCTCTCACTTTTGATCGATTGATATAATTCGAAAATACAGGCACAGTGTATCTCAAAGATCATAGTATAGAGTGCTACGATATCATAGACTCTATATGAAGTTGAGTACCAAAGACAGTAGGTGACTTTAACCCCGTAATATCCTACCGAGGGAAGGAGATATTTATGTTATATAATTCAGAAATTACATTTGTTGACAAGTTTATTGCTACACTTAAACTTGGCGGGATTTCTGAAATTCCATTTGATACCCCTGCATTTTACAATGGTGTTGATCTTATGAGTAAGTTTTTCCACACTAATAGAGATGAACTTGGAGAAGTATCAGATGAAATTGCTATGCTATTTATAAAAAACCCATTTGAGGGGATTTACAAGAGATTTAGAGATGCAATTTCCACACAAAATGGCGAGTATATGTCATTTGTTAATCCCGAATATGAAATTGGAATTGTTAGAATTACACTACCTGATGCTAGATATATTTTAAAGAAGCGCACTTCGACAATTTCAAATGAGTTTATGACTAAGTGCACTTCTGAATTCTGCAAAGGTGCAGACTTGAATTTTAATAATTGATAGGAAGAAGTTCTAAATGCGAATTATAGATATCCTTTCATCAGACAACTGTCAACCATTATTTTTAGAAGTACAAAAATTTGTAGCAGATCTCTTAAGCAAATATAATGATTCCATTGAGCACAATGGGTTTCAATTTTCGGAAAAAGATATTTTTGACTTCGTTTGGGGCACAGTAAGTTTTAGCTCTGCCGAGATATGCGTATTAGACTCTCCCCTTTTACAGCGACTCAGACGAATTAGACAATTAGGTTTAGCCAGCACAGTATATTGTAATGCCGATAGTTCAAGGTTTAGTCATACAATTGGTGTTACAGAGGTCGCTGGTCGAATGGCTAGAAGAGTTATGCAGAAAGTCGGCGATGGTATATCTCAAAAAGATCGCTTTGATGCAGAGGAAATTGTCCGTTTAGCTGCTATCTTCCATGATGTAGGTCATATGTTTTTTAGTCACGTAAGTGAATTGTACTTTTCATATGACAAATCATTTCCCCGTTGTAAAGAAATCATCAAAGCAAAAACATACTTTTCAGAACAAACTTCTGCTGAGGTTGCACTTCACGAATTGATTAGCGTTATGGTGGTCAACTCTCCTGAAACAATTAGACTTCTAAAAATCATTGAACCTCATATGAAGAATTCTCATCTGAGACAAAAACCAAACTATGATAATTTGGCAGAATATATTTCGTGCCTAATTATTGGTGTTCCAATTAACAAGTTTATTTTGCCATATGCCACTATTATTAATAGTGCTCTCGACGCTGATAAATTAGATTATTTGTCGAGGGATTCCGCGTGTACGAAGGTACCAATTGCGGTAGATATTGCAAGAATTATTCAAAAATTAGGTGTTGTAATAATTAGAAGTATTGAGTTCCCGAATATTTGGAATGACACCAGTTCTGAAGCTATACCGCTGAAAGTAATGGCAATTGCAAATTCCGCTAGAAATGTTTTTTGGCAGCTTTCAAATGCTAGGTCAAGTATGTATGAAAGCGTTTATTATCATCACAAAGTACTTACGGCGGAAACAATGTTCCGATTGTCATTGCGAAAATTGTATGAGACAAAAACCCGTGATCAGATAAGTTTTACAGATATTTTGCATTTAACGGATGATGTTTTCAATGAATATTGGGATAAGATTCTTCTTCCTAGTAGTGAACGGGAGACTTACACATCTCAAGAAATTTCTAAAGTTTTAGAATGCGTTAGAAATAGAAATCTCTATAAACGTGTTGCGGCATTTTCTCAAGATAAACTCATTGCTCCTTTATCTTGTAAGGGCGAGTTTTTGCACGAAATAGTACAAAATCCATTGTCCGACGAATATAGGGCCTTTTGTAATACATTAGAGGAAGAATACAAAGAAATTAATAAGTTATTAGGTTCTGAGACTCAACAAGAGTGTAATCCAATATTTCTTTTTATTTATTCAAAATACGAGCCTATGTCCTCCGTGCCAGTTGAAAGCGGTGACGGTTTTTGCTTGTGGTCTTCTAATTTAATGAAACAAGAGACAATGGAAACGGGCAAGAAGTCGAAACAAGAACAGTATTACTTACTAACCAATTGTACGGATAGAGACAATGTGTATCTCGCCCTCGAAAAGGCGCTTGCAAAATTTGGAATCACTCAACTTGCTAAAGATGCTGCTATTTGCTCTAAAGTTGATCCATCACAGTTAAATGACAAACGTCGTCGTTTGTTAGAGTATAACTACTATCATGATACACTTTTTGTCCTACATAATGATATATTCATGACTCTGGTAAATCCGAAACAGTTTCAGCGTATTTTGCAGAAGTATCGCAGTTTTACGGGAGTAAATTATTGTCGGATAACTTCTACACGACTGACCGACTTTTTGAGACAGTTCTTGTGGCTTGATCTGACAGCAAACGAACTTAAACTCCTAATTAGCGGAATCCTAAATATTTTGGAATACGCATACTATTTGGATAGAGATTCATTTGCTACACAAGTAGGAAAGTTGTTTGGCGAAGAGTTGCCCCAAATTAAATGCACCCAAAAGCATATCGTAATGCTAGGAGGATTGCTGGATAGTTCTAATCATTTGGCTTATTATCTAAATGATGTAAAAGACAAGGATAGCATTACCATTGATGGATCCGTCCAAAACGCCCTAAGAAATGTCAAAGATGATGACTGTGTATGCTTTTTTGATGATGGCGCCTATTCGGGGAAACAAGTGATTTCAATATTCCAAGAATTTATGGGAGTTCCAGAAATGGAACGCACCACAAGTGAGCACCATGTTGATGAACTTACAGAGGGGCAAAAAGATAAGTTAAAACAAACGAAAATAGTTTTGGCTTATCTTTGTTTTAATCCCCGCTCTGAAGAATACATTAAGACGGAATTTTCAAAATTAGGCTTGCATGACATTGCAATTTGTTACACACATGATTTATCTCTCAAAATTTTTGATATGCTACAGCCCTACTTTGCAACTACAGAGCAGCAGCAAATTGTAAAAAAGTGTTTGCAACAAATCGGCTGCAGTATTCTTATGTCGACAAAAAAACTAGAAAATGGCGACTTTAAATTGCGTTGGGATGAAAATCGAGTAACCAGTGCAGCATTAGGATACAATGATGCCCAACAATTCGTCGTGTTTTCTACCAATGTCCCCACCTATTCTATCACGCCGTTTTGGGCAAATGGCAGATTTGGCGATAGAGAGTGGGTAGGCCTATTTCAACGCACTAATAAAGATTGATCTATGTGAAAGACTAAAGCCAACTTATGCACTTTGATGTGGGTTGGCTTTAGTCTTTTTAAGCAAATGTATTAAGCAGTTGGGATGGTAATGGGGTCCCGTCAAGATTTATGGTAAGCGCGCTCGATAAGGTAGATAAGGTACAATAAGGGACCTGTTGACAAAGGTGGCGAATACGTCCGTTCTATGGTAGAATAACCATAAG
>OGHD01001160.1_pt1 | contig 11342 bp, 22 predicted proteins | sample 1571341 | NCBI WGS metagenome assembly OGHD01 (sample SAMEA2582026, study PRJEB24529) | metagenome | biome: Human gut stool | place: China | collected 2011 | reverse complement strand
GAAGCATCGCATCTTCTCGGTGCCTCATTTCGGCAATACTTTCCCCTATTTTAAAACGTGTACTCTTATTAATATCTTCTACTCTCATAATAATATACCTCATTAAGCTGATTTTCTTTCTAATTTACTAAATAAATTAATAAAATATATCTGACCTTTTCCTGTTACTTTAGTTGTTTTCACAATTTCAATATGGTCAGAATGATTAATTGTTCTTTCTTTTATCTCAAATAATCCCATATCCATTGATTTTTGTGTAGGACTATTATATGCTGAACCTTTTTGCTTAATAAGATAACCATTTTCTCTTAAATATTGAAATAAACGTTTTTGACCAATATCATAACCATTTTGTTTAATAAGTTTTGCAAGTTCTCCTATAAGAATTGACGTTTTTGCAGTTGCTACAGCTTCAGCGAATAATACTTTAGGTTTATTAATTTCAAGTTGTTTTTCAACCTCAACACGTTTTGCTCGTTCTTCTTTTAAATCAGTAGCAAGTTTTATAATTGTATCTGGATTTAATAATACTTCTTCGATTTTAGCTGGTGTTAGATATCCGCCGTGCTTACGAATAGACGGTAACACTTCTGAAGTTATCCAACGTTTAAACTTTTTGGCACTAGATAATTTTGAAGAAAGAACTAATGAATACAAACCAGACTCATTAATAATTGTTGCACCTCTTTGTCCAAAACTCGACGACGTTTTGTCGTTGAGTTGTTTATCTTCATCATCTACATGCATTGCTACAGCTTTATTAGTATCACTATAACCTAAAGCTTCCGCTATATCTCTACCAACAAACCAAACTTCATTATCTTTTGTAATAGTTCTAATTTGTCCGAATTCTACATTATTAAATATTTGTAAATCATTCATAGTTTGCACCTCATATTAAGTTTTACTTTATAGAAGTACCATTCTATGATATAATAGATTTCACAGAAGATTACTTCTATGCAATACACTCGCGTGAGCTTTGGTCGGTTCGATAGCGGGTGTATTTTTATTTGTCTAAAAGTAAATTAATCCCTTGTCTAATTGCTTCACCTTTAGATATTTCATGTTTTTTACAGTATTTAAGTAATTTTTGTTCTGTATCAACATCAAGACGAATACTGAATTTAATAGTTTTAGGATTATTTACTTTGGGTCTGCCAACTTTAGCCTGCCCCACTATCGCCTGACCGACAATAGCGTTTTCATCTAATGTTAGCATTCTATTCACCTCCTAATTTTTGTCCCACATTTATAATAAAATATGTGGGACAAAAAGTCAAGAAGTATTTCTCACCGACCACGAAAATTTAAAGTTGGGCATATTTAAAGCACCTATTTAGGTGCTTTAAATATGTTTATATGTTATAATATCTCTCGTTGCCCTTCCTATACTGGTAACAGTTAGGAGGTGTCCATGTGTCAAGATTTATCATGTTTTTAGAAGCTGTCATGGCAAGTATAGTTGCCTACTATATTTGCAAAGGGTTAGATAAGCTTCTTTCGGTTTTATGTGGCAACTAGCCTAGCTTCAGCGTTAGCTATATAACGCAAGAAACCCCATGAAGGTGCGAGCTTCATGGGGTTTTGCTGTCCATATGACAATTTATCATGTTTTGCCTATATTTAGTATAGCATATTACATAAATTTTGCAACATGAAGGCTATTATTCTAATATAAATTATAAAAATACATATTATTATTAAAATATATGGGTATATACCAATATTTATACAAGATAAACTTATAAAACAATAAAACCGCTAGTATTTTTACCAACGGTTTATCTTTTTCTTTAACAAGTATAACTATATCACAATTAAAGTATGAACTTCTATGAATTTTAGTGAACTTTAGTGAACTAATTTTTTATTTTTTTTGCAACAATGGATAATCCTTGAGAATGTAATGTATGCACCCATCTAAATGAACAATTAATAGAACAAGCAATTTCTTCCCATTTTCTAAGAGAAACATAACGTAAAATAAGTACATTCTTAATATTTTCGCTCATATTTATATTGTTTAAAAAAGATTTTATTTCTATACGTTTATTTAGCCATTCTAATTTTAATCTTTCCATTTCTTCTTCCTGTTGTTCTAATTTAGATATAAAATCACTGGTATCATGTTTTATATTACTAAAACCTGTACGTTCTTTATATGAGGGAATTAACATAATAGATGTTGCACGTAATTCTTCTAAATCTGCATTACATCTTAAACATACTTGTTTAGCCTTATATACCTGTTGTAAATATTCTTTTGCTTCATCTATTTTAGTCATTATTTCTATACTCCTTTATTTCATATAAACACTAAAAGGATAGCTTTATTTTAGCTATCCTAATTAGTGGATTTATCCTATTAAAAATATTGTAGTTGCTATTAAGCACAATATAATACTTGTAATTTTGATTATAGGAATATTTCTTTTATAAAATTCTTGTTCTGTCTTTAATGGTATTCTTACCAACTTAGGTCCATTATTATTCATATTTTCCTACCTTCATTACTTTTTTATTATCTGTTTCCATATCCCAGAAATCAATTCTTAACATCTTTATATTAAAATGTTTCCATAAAAACTCATTACCACGTTTGAATACTTTCCTACAAATAGATTTAAAAAACTTTCTACGGTCCATTTTCTCAACAGCTCTTTTATATGTTGTATCTGCATATTGTCCATCATTTGTAAGTGGATTCTTGTCTTTCATGTTTTATTACTCCTTAAACAGTTTCTATTTATTTTCTTAGTATTTGAATATTTTAATACAATAGTGTTATATAATTTTTTCATAAAAGAGTGTTTTTCTAAAACAGAATCAGAGTTATCTTTACCCATTTGTTCAAAAATTAGCTTAATGAATTCCAATATAGCAGAATGCATACATATAGCTTTATTATTATATTTATGTTCCATAAACCACTCATATTCTTTTTTATAGCTAAAGCTGTCCTTATAATATACTTTTGCAGCTGCTAAGTAATCACAAATAAGCTCTAAGACATATTTATACGGCATAATTAATGGCTTGCAACCATAGTCATAATCATCTTGCCAGTATTCGTAGTGATGCTTGTTTAAATGACAATGATGTAATTTAGCCATAGAATAACCATTCGCCTTCTTACTTTCTTTTAAAGGGCTACTACCTTCTTTATAGTACATAACAGATTCAATAAATTCTGTTGGTGAAAACTTACTCAAATCATGTGTTAGACCTTGAAATGGAATTCCAGCTTTGCACGCATAATCAAACACATACTTCTTATGTTTTATAATGTTTTTAGTATGATTAATAATATTATTTATCAACATTTTCTAATACCTCTTTATAAATCATCGTCTATTACATCAATTTCTAATTCTTCAGTCTGTCTAATTTCACTTTTAAATTCTTTTACTACCTTTTTAGAAAATTCTTTTGCAAATCTATGTTTTAATGTACAGTTATTTTTATTACATGGTTTCTTATTAATCCAACACATAAAACCTGTATCAGCTTCATAATATCGTTTATCACATTGCATAATCGTTCACACTTTCTGTGTTTTTTAGTACCTATAAACTTTCTAAATCTCCTATTATTCTTCACCTGGTTGAAAATAACACCATTTCACAAAATCCTCTATTTCACATAAAGGGTCTTCACCTCTTTCGTGAAAATATGGATATAAACAATATCCATCTTCTGTAGCTATCATATTTCCTATATAAAATCCATGAGAATATGACTCTTTGCTTTCTACAATTACTATTCTATTAGGTAATGGTAACACTTCGTTAGCATCGTACCATTTGCTTAGTTTGGCATTAACATAATTATCCATGATAAAACCTCATTTCTATTCTTTATTTATTTTCTTTTTCCAATTTCTCCGAAAGCCTAATTAGTAGTGCAGCAGCCTGATATATTTCAGCTTGTATATTTTCTTTGCCGCCTAGTTTGGTTTTTGTTTTGTTAGGTAAATATGTTTCATTAACGGCTTGAGCTATTTCTCCGACCTCTTCTTGTATTAGTTCTAACCATTGATGAGGTGTTAGCTCGCTTTCATCACCCCACTGCTTTAGTTGCTTTTCTATCACAAGAAATATGTTATATAGGCACATACATCTATCATAGTTAATACCATCTGTTATCGGTTCTGGTCCTCGTCCTAGTAAATCATCTGTAGATATGTTTAATAAGTCGGCTATTTTGCAAAGCATTTCATATTTTGGCTCACGACCTTTATTTTCATAAGCAACATAGCTAGTATACGGAATATTTAAAACATCAGCAAAATCTTTAGCAGTTTTATATCCTGCTTTTTCTCTATAATATTTTAGATTTTCTTGAAAGCTCATACCTATTCTCTCTTTTCAATTTCTTCAACCAATTCTGGATTGTCGTACTTATTGCCTCCTACATAAAACTCGGTAATACTATCTTCAAATGGTTCATTCAAAGTAGTGCTATTTAATACAAAACCCCGACGTTCATTATCAAAATCAACCAAGGCTAAATATTCGTCATCCACGTTCAAAATATCACCCTCATACACATCATGTCCATAAGGGTCTGTAGTTACATACTGACCTAACGTATATAAGTGTATTTTCTTAGAACGATATTGACCTTTTGGTAATATTAGATGCGTATCACCTTTTTGAATGTATGAACCATATACCCATGTATTATTCTTTTTTTCTTTAGCTCTAAACAATATCTTATCCATGCTTTCATACCTCAATAAAATTAATATTTGGATACATATCCAGGAGCATTTTCTTTTTTATTTTGTATGCTTCTGTTTTTACACCTTTAACATCAATTATTTCTCTATGTCCATCAGCATACTCAACTTCAAAATCAGCTACATAACGTATACCCTTTGTACGCTCCCCATTCTCTAATGTAAATCCTCTTAAAATCAAAAATTCTGGCTGTAACTTTATCCAATTTATTTCTCCATTAATACGTTTAGCTTTTAATTTTAAATAGTATTCCGCTTCTTTCTTACTATCAAATTTTAAATTTCCTATTATTGTTTTTTTGGCATTATATTTTGGTCTATTTTGCATTACTTTTAACTCCATAAATATTTAATATTTCTGTTATATGTTTTGTTGCTTTTTCCTTAGTTTTAAAACAATTACCTGTTATAAAAAAAGCATAATCCGTTGTTGTTTCGTCCCATTTATCTTCTATAACATCACCTGAAATACCAACATAATAATATGTTTCCTGTTCTTTTGGTTTCCAACAAATTTTTTTCTTTACAGTATTTTCAACTTCTTTTTTTATTCTATTAAATTCCTTTTCTATTTCCTTATACTTTTTTCTGCTTTCCAACAATACTTTACGTTCACCTTTATCTAAAGTATAAGTAGTAGCATATATCTTATACTCATCTTTTAAAAAGAATGGATTAGGCTCTAATATTTCTAAAAAAACAATATCCTCTTTTTTTATTATCCCAGCATTTCCACTTATAAATTCACTCATTATTATTCCTCATCTTTTTAAAACTAATTACTACACAAAAACCATTTTCTTTATCTTTAGCAATCATTGTATTTTTACTAAGAAAATCAACTACATCTGGATTATTTTTTCCATATTGCAATAATAACTTCATTGCAATGTCTATATATTCAAGCTTATCTTTTATTGACTCTAAATCTTCCATAGAAATTTGCTCCTAATTTGTTGATATCATGAAATAATCAAATCCACCTGTAATTTTCCCACCATGTGATTTAACTATTTTAGGTTCGTTTATATCTTCTTTAATCTCACCTATAGATTTAAGATAATCAGCATATTTATATAGTCCTTCTAAGTTGTTAGTATCATAAAAACTTGCTACTAAACCATATTTATTTTTTAATCCTGTTTCTGCCATTAAACGATTAATGTCATTTCTACGTTTTTCCCTCTTAGCTTTATTTTCCACTTCTATTCTTTTCTGCTCTGCTTCTATTTTTCTTTTAGGTTCAGGATTCCAATACTCTTTATGCTCTTGATAAAATGCTTTGCTATAACATTCTTTACAGCAAAATCTTTTGTTTTTATAATTACTTTCAAACTCTTTTCTACATTCAGGATTTGCACATATCTTTTTCATAATCACACCGCCTGTGCTAATCTTATACGATAATTTTCTGCACCTTTCATTCCAACAGGTTTTGTCATTTCTGCAATTCTACTCATTATTCGTTCTCCGAATAATTCAAATAGTTCTTGCATATTATAATTAGTAGTTATTATCGTTGTAAGATTATTTTCATATCTAGTATTTATTAGCAAAAATAAATTTTCACGTTCCCAACTACCCACCATTTTTAATTTTCCGCTATTATCTCTATCTTTTTCTGCTCCAAAATCATCAAGAATTAATACGTCAACTTGTTTAGCTTTATTTACTAATTCTGTTGCTATTAAAGCTTTTTCCTTATCATTAAAACCTTGTTTTATACAGTCAAATAAATTTGCTGTAACAACCATCATACTTGGTATATTTTGCTTTAATAAATTATTTAATATAGCTGCTGCAAGATGTGTTTTACCACACCCATATCGACCGTGTAACCTCAATCCCCTACATTTAGGAGTATAGTTCGTACAAAAATTTAAACAATCATTATAAGCTTTCTCTGTTGCTGGTAATACTCTAAAATTATTAAAGGTCTTACTTTCAAAAAGTTTACCTACATTGCTTTGCTCCATAAGCCTATTTATTTTTTCTTGCTGTTTATAATTTTTCCAGCGTTCACAATTACTGTAGCTTATAAAATATTTACCAGCTTGTTCATCTACTTTTACATAAAAACAATTCTTGCAATCAATACCATGCTTATTACAAATCTTACATTTTTCTTGTCTATACATAGCATCAACTAATGCCATTTCATTTTTAGAAAACTCACATGGTATATATTTTATTCCTAGTTCTTTACATACCAATTTCCCATCAATCAAGCTCTGCCCAATTGATATCTGTTCCTGTCTTTCTTTGAGCCTGCGTTGCAGTTCTTGATAGGTTGCTAGATTGTAATTGTCCATTAGATTCACCACCTGCTATTTTCAAATTTGCCCAACCTCTTAATATTCCACCTACATACTTAACAAAGTATATTCCTTGCAATTTTCTAGAGCTTTGCAATGCTTTTTTTAGAGCCTGTATAGTTTGTTCTGCTCCATAAACTTGTGCATATTCTCTAAGACAGGCTATTTCATTAGCTCCTGGTGTTCCTCCTAGATTAGAGCCGATTCGATTTTGATAGAAAATAAGTACTTGACTTTCTGCTGGAGAAATGTTATCATCACGCGCGTTATTATATATATTATTCTCTATATCTCTATTACTCTTATTATGGCTAGCGTTTTCACTAGCATTTGTACTAGTGATTGGGCTAGTAATTGGACTAGCATTTGTACTAGCGAAATTATCATGATGTGTTCTCAATCCTTTATCATTGTTGGCTTCTAGCGTTTTATTTTTACTAGCAGTTGTGCTAGTGATTGTACTAGCAGTTACACTAGCATTTGTACTAGTAGTTGTACTAGCGAAATTATCATGATAATTTTTTAATAGAGAATAACTTGAGGCTTGACCTCTTTTTTTACTAGGCGTATATTTTATTAAATTTAATTTTATTAAAATTTTTCTACGAGATATTAAAGAGCTATCAGAGTTAATTCGTGCTAATTCCATTAATCTTTTATTGTCTACATAAAAAACTTCTGGTCTTCTTGCTTTATTCCATATATATACAAGCTTAAAATATAATAATTGTGTTTTTTCATCTAAATTAAATTGTTCAGCATAATTATCATTAAAAGAGTTTAAGAGATTATGAGCTTTTAATTCCATATTTTTTACCTCATGGGAAGGTGCTTGACTTAGCAAGCACCTTTTCCTATTTATTGTGCCACTGTTGGCATTTGTACAACATTATTTGGTACATCTATTACATTTTCTACAATTTCTTTAGAATTAATTTCTGTATTTGAAGCATTATCTTCTGTAAATAATGTCTGCTGGATATTATTTCTATTACCTTCTAAATATTTAATTGCTTCGTCTGCTATAATATTAAGCTTATCTACTACGTCATAAGTAAAAAATCCTTTTTGTCCATCTTCAAAACTATCAGTAGGATATTTTCTTATATGTGTATTAATAGGTATCCATACATCATCATCTGTTAAATGAAAAAGACAACTAATTATTGCTGATGTAGCTTCATTAGAACCTTTAAAATTAACTTTATATATTTTTATTCTTTTAGAAAAAATTGCTCCTATTTTAAAAATATCTAATACTGGTTTAATTAAATCATTTAGTGCATTATAAAAACTTGGCAATGGCTGTTCTACATAATTATTTTTATGTTCTTCTATAACACAATTATTTTTATCAAGTACTTTGTAAAAGATATCAAGTGTTCCATTACTTTTTATTTCTACTTTAGTTATAAATCGGCTGTTCATTTTACCGCCTCCATATTCTTTCTAGTTAACTTATAAATTTTTGCTATATCTTTAGTTAATGCTATGGATTGTAAAATATATTTTTTCAAAAATGTTAATTTACCAATGTTATGAATTTCATTGTGATGTACCCTACAAAGTGGTAATACTTGCATTCCTATTTGTGGTATTTCTTTTCTATTTCTACCAGCTCCTATAGCATCTACATGATGAAGTTCCGCTTTTTTACCACACACTGCACATCTTTTCTTCATTAAACAAGCCCATACATATTTAGGAATATCTTCACATAATTCATATAAAGGTTCTCCTATATCTATATCATGAAGTATACAAAAATCTATTAAATACGTTATATATAATCTAGCTACTTCTACACTACAATTCGATAAAGAAAAATCCGTATCAAAACTACATGGAACATGACCATTAAACATTTGTTTAGTTATTTCTTTTGTTGCTTCTAATGGAGTATATCCCCACCATGCTGAAATATATCCCAACAAAACAAAAGCTTTTCTTCTTTGAGCCATACTTATTTTTCTACTATCTGGTATTTCAACAATAATTTTTCTAGCTGTCTTTGTAATCTCATTATCTTTACAAGGAACGAAGGCGATTACACCGCCTTCAGTTCTCTTTACAATTTTTCCATACTTAATCATTAAAATGGAATTTCTTCTCCAAAGTTTTCAGCTAAATTATTATTGTTTTCTAATACTTTTTTTGCAGGTGGTTCAATATCTGTAATTCCTTCTACTGGTCTAATTGATATTAACTTAACAGCAGTAGATAATCCGCCGTTACGATTAATATATTCTTCTTCCCTAAATACTCCACCAAATAATTTTCCTTCTAAACTTTTTTCATTCCAATTCCACTTATATCCTGAATTTGATTTTTCAATATTTAATAACATACCTTTAAAACGTCCCATGCTATCACCTTCTGTAAGCTGATAATATGAACCTCTCCATTTTGCTTGTTCTTTATTTCGTTCTTGTTCTTGTAGATATTGATTTAGGTAAAAGTCTTTATATTCACCTTCTGCAATATCTATTGCAAGTTTTAACATCTCTTTTCCATTCTTAGATTTAGTACATTCAGCTCTAACAATGCTACATACATAGCCACCAGCAGGTAATTTTTTATATTCTCCTGTAATAGCTTCTACACTATCCCAATTTGCAGGTTTATTCATCATAGTTAATTACTCCTCATCATTTTCATATTTTATTAATTGTTCAATTACAGTTTTTATATCATTAGGTATTTCTTTATCAAAACACCCCATAGGACTTTTTGCTGTTGAATGATTAGCATATGTTTCAAATACATAGTTGCCATCAACTGCTTTAGCTAACAATACTGTTGTAAATTTACTCTCTAAAACGATTTTATCTAACTTTTTACCACTGGTTTTTATACGTGTAAAATAAAAACCACTGTCATCTCTATCTGTTTGAGAATGTGCAATACATATAACTGTTAAATCATCTCTTAATAAATGCAATTTGGAAATTACTCTCCATATACAGGTAGCTAAATCTTGCCATTTATCATAATTTTTTTCTTTCATACGAGCCATTTCATCATCAACCATAATGGCATTTATAGTATCTATTACAAGAACTTTTATATCTTTAAAATCTGTATCAATCCTACTAATAACATTTTCTATAGCACCTACATTTGAAGTTTGAACATAATTTTTATTTTCTGTATTATATTGTTTCTTCCAACCTTTCCAGCTAAGACCTTTTCTATCTGCGTCAATAATAAATGTAGTTTTATAATCAAGATTACGAAGGCTGGTAGTTTTACCAGCTCCGCTTTCGCCCATTATACAAACAACTCTACTCATTTAAAGCACCTCATTTTATTTGGATATTTTGTTTTGTAATTATCTGAACACCATTTATTTCAATACCTTGTTTTATTGAGTTTTTTAATGCCACTTTATCAATTTTAGGTTCTTGTGATATTAAATATTCTGCTGGTATATGTTCTGTAGAATTAATCTCTAATTGTTCAGATTTTCTAAAACTAACTACAACTTTTGCAGTTTCAAATTTATGTCCTTCTAAATTATCAGCTAAATATTTTTTTAATCCTTCTACTTTATTATTAAGAACTCTCTTTCTATTGGTTAAATTTTTAGCTTCTTCATCAATAGCTTTTACTTCTGCACTTAGATTTTTTATATATAAAGCCACATTTTCTCGCTTGTCAGTTAAAACCATATTTAATTCATCAAGACGAGCAGGATTAATTATTTCTCCTGTCTCCATATCCACACATTCTTCAATAGCCTTTTCAAATTCTTGTTTTATTTCATATAAATTCATCACGCCACAGCCTTTCTATTTGTTATTATCTGCACATCTGGTGGTAAAGTATCTGCATAGCCATTACCTTCATCATCAAAATATTCAATATGCCAACGGTTATTATCAAAATATATATCACTTAATCTACCGTTTAAAATATTTTTATATTCCCAATCAGTTATACAATTAGTTGCTATAACCAAGATTGGTTTAACATCTTCTTTATATTCATAGATAGCAATTGTTTTCATTTTTTTACTCCTATGTTATACTTAAATTACGAATAATTTTTTATATAGTTACTTATCTGATTGCCGTCATTTAAGCAACTTTTTTCTTCTAGCCTGCATTTGCTTAATAGCTTTGTAGGCTTTTTTTAACATAACTAAATCGAAGTATCCAAAGTGGCATTCTTCTACAGGTATTTCTAAGATTTTAGCCATTTCAATACCTTCATCAATGGTTCTAAAGCCTTCTACTCTTTGATGTGGTGTAAATTTAACAAGCACTGGCATTGTATCTGGA
>OGHD01001152.1_pt1 | contig 11390 bp, 7 predicted proteins | sample 1571341 | NCBI WGS metagenome assembly OGHD01 (sample SAMEA2582026, study PRJEB24529) | metagenome | biome: Human gut stool | place: China | collected 2011 | reverse complement strand
TGACGGGGCTCTTCATTTCCTCGCAGGCGGTCAGGACTGCCTTGGTCCACTCCAGATTATTGATGTTGAACTGCGGCACACCGTAGTGGCCATCGCGTGCCTTGAGCAGCATTTCGGTTGCATTTACCAACATTATTCATTACCTCCAAAAATTATCGGGGTTCCGGCTCTGCCACACACCGCATTGTGCATGGTTTAACGAGCCCACATGGTTAGTATACCCCAAACTGCGCCTAAAATCAATCCGAACAGGCGCTTTTTCTTGCGCAGAGCTGCTGCGGAACGGGCACGGCACAAAGCGGCTGATGCGGCTGCGGCAGAAATACTCTGCGCTTGGCGACAAAAATCCATATACAATGCAACATCTGCCTTGCGCGGAAGCGGCGCGGGTTTTCAACATATTTTAACATTCGTCAAAATGATGTTGGAGGAAATTGCAAAAGCGGACAATTTCCGGTTCAAAAAATTGTCATAATTCCAACTTGAATTTTACAAATTGTAAGGCTTTTGCCAGGATATGGGGGAACTTGCTGTTGAAAACCCGGTGGAAACTGTTTAATTCCACCCGAAAAACAGGCGCTGCGGCTGAACTTTTACACACTTTCCACTGAGTTTTCAACTTGTGGAAAAATCACAGGCTGTTTACGGAATGTATAGACACATTTTGTGGAAAACTTTTTGCTTTGGCAAAACAGCGGAAATGCGCCGTGCTGCCCGGGCAGCGGGCAAAACATTTTTACAGCTGCCCTGTCCGGCGGGGAAGTTGCGTTTTACTGAAAAAATTTCAGGCGTCAGAAAATAAAATCCCAGCAATTTGTGGCGAAGCCGGGCGAGATATGGTATACTTTATCTTGGATTATCATAAACAAAATAAAACGTTCCGGTGCGGCGCAGCCCGCCCGGAACGGAAGGAGCATAAAAAGATGGAAGAACGTAACCAGCCGCGCCGTCCGCGCCGCGATGCAGAGCAGCCGCAGCAGAAAAGTGAGAGCCTGATCTACGGCAAAAACCCGGTGACCGAGCTGCTCAAGAGCGGCTCCGGTGTGGACACCGTGCTCATTGCCGAGGGGATGGCCCCGGCAGTGGCGGCATACTATACGGCACTGGCCAAGGAGGCCGGAGCAACGGTCAAGCGGGTGCACCCTAACAAGCTGCGCCTGATGACCGGCACCGAGAGCCATCAGGGCGTGGCGGCCTTTGCCAGCGAGATCGAGTACGCGACCGTGGAGGATCTGTTGGCCGCAGCCAAGGCCAAGGGCGAGCCGCCCTTTCTGGTGCTGAGCGATGGCATTGAGGACCCCCACAATCTGGGCGCAGTCATGCGCAGCGCACTGCTGTGCGGTGCCCACGGCATCGTCATCCCCAAGCGGGGTGGTGCATCCGTTACCCCCACCGTCATCAAGTCCAGCGCAGGCGCTGCCGAGCGTCTGCCGGTGGCGCGCGTGGCCAACATCGGCGAGACCATCCGCCGCCTGAAGGAGCAGGGCGTGTTTGTCTACTGCGCCGACATGGACGGCGTGTCTCTGCGCAAGAATAACCTGACAGGCCCCATCGCGCTGGTACTGGGCAGCGAGGGCAGCGGGGTATCCCAGCTGGTCAAGAAGCTGTGTGACGGCGTGGTGCGGCTGGATATGGCTGCACCCGGCACCGGCGTGGACAGCTATAACGTTTCGGTGGCGGCAGGCATTATCCTGTACGAGATCCAGTCGCAGCGCGCCGTAGAAGAATAAAACAAGCGGTAAACTCCATCCAGAACAGTGGGAGGGACAAGGATGCCGAACAATAAAAATGAACGCAAGGGCAAGCAGACGGGAGAGCTCTCGGCTGAAGAGCGTTTCCGCAACTTCTTCAGCACCAGTGTGATCGATCTGCCCGAGGAGATGACCCGCCGGGACGAGCCTGCCCCGGTGGAGGAAAAGCCCAAGGCCGGGTTGCTGGGCAAGCTGTTCAGCCACGACAAGGAAGAGACGCCCGCCCCGGCACAGCCTGTGCTGGAGATCCCCACCGGCGAGATCCTGCTGGGGGCAGATGCAAAGCCGGTACAGCCGGAGCAGGAGGACATGGCGCTGGAACTGCGTACCGCAGACCCTGTTCCGGCAATGCCGATGCAGCCCGCCAGCCCAGAGCCTGCCAAGGCAGTTCCGGCAGAGCCGGTGCCTGCACCCAAGGCGGCTGCTGCCGTGCAGCCGGAGCCGGAAAAGCCCGCGCCTCAGCCGGTGCCGCAGCCTGTTGCAGCCCCCCAAAAGCAGCCTAAGGCGAAGAACGCCCCGGAGACGCTGCTGCCGCAGGAGGAACTGGAGCAGCGGGAGATGCAGCAGCTGAAGGATATGCTCAACGGCATGAGCGGCAAGGCAAAGCCTGCCCCGCAGCCCGCAAAGCCCGTACAGGTAGCGCCGCAGCCCAAGGTGCAGCCCGCGCCTGCACAGCCTGCGGCAGAGCCGGAGAAAGCCCCGGCAAAGGCTGCACAGAACGCCGCCGAGGAGTTGCCGCCGGTGGTGTTTGCCAGCGCGCCGGCAGACCCGGAAACGCTGCCAAAAAAGCCGGAGAAAAAGTCTATTTTCCAGATGTTCGGCACGGCAGAGGACGAAAAGCCCGCTGCCCACAAGCCGGAAAAAGAGGATACTATGAGCCTGCCGCTGCTCCCGCTGGAGCAGGACAGCGCTCCTGCTGAACCGGCTCCCGCACCGGCAGATGCTGCCCCCGCCGCCCCGGCACAGCCGGAGACCGCGCCGGAAGCAGCTGTTCCTACTGAGGAAGCTGTGCCGGAATCCACTACTGATAAGCTGCACCACATGGCCGCAGAGCTGACCTTGCGGTGTGTGCTGGCGGGCATTCTGGCCGTAGTGCTGCTGCACCTTGGGCTGACAGCAGAGCGTCTGCTGCCGCCGCTTTCGGTGCTGGACCCGGACGCTGCCCCGGCGGCGTTCTATGCCGCCAATCTGCTGCTGTTTGCCGCCAGCCTGTTTGTGGGCTACCCGGTGCTGCGGGACGGTCTGACCGGTCTGCGCGGCCGTCCCAGTGCGGACACCATGCCCGCGCTGGCTGCTGTGGCAGCGCTGCTGCAGGCAGTGGTGGCCATGCTGAATGCCAACGCCTACCGCAGCACCGAGGGCATCGGTCTGCTGACCGGTATGGCGGCGCTGGGACTGTTTCTGGCGCTGGTGGGCAGCCGGGTGATGCTGTCTGCCGTGCAGGGCGGCTACGCGCTGGCGGCAGAGGGCGGCGAACTGCGGGGCGCTTACCGCACCCGCGATAAAGACCTGATCCGCGCCCTCGCCCGGGATCTGGAGCAGAAGGATCCGTGGGTGCTGCTGAGCCGCCCGGTGCAGACTGCCAGCGATGACTTTGTGGAGCAGAGTCTCAGCGAGCGCGCCAGCGAGCGCCGCGCCCGCAAGGTGGCCTGTGTTCTGCTGGCGGCAGCAGTGCTCAGCGGCGCAGCCTTCCTGCTGTTCGGCGGCGGCATCAACTGCGCTGTGGCTGCGGCTGCTGCCGTGCTGTGCATGGGCGCACCCCTTTCCTCGGTGCTGGTGCCGGGTCTGGCGGCGCTGCGGCTGCAAAGAGCTGCCGCCGCTGTGGGCGCTGTGGTGCCCGGCTGGGCAGCCATTGAGGAACTGGGCGGCATCGACACCATTGAGCTGGATGCCGATGACCTGTTTACCGCTGACAGCGTGACGCTGGAGGATATCCGCATCTTCAAGGGCGGCCGCATCGACCGCGCCATCCTATATGCGGCAAGTGTACTGAACGAGAGCTGCGACACCCTGCGCGGGCTGTTCCGCCAGATCATCGAGGATCGCACCGATATCCTGTTCCCAGTCAAGGATCTGGAGCAGCACACCGGGCTGGGCTTCTCGGCATGGTGCGACAATAACCGCATCCTCATCGGCACCCGCCGCTACATGGAGCAGGAGGGCGTGACCCTGCCGGAGCAGGATTACGAGGACGGCCACTCCAAAAACGGTGAGCTGCAAATTTTGTATCTGGCAGTGTCCGGCAACCTGCACGCCATGTTCGTGCTGCGCTATGTGGGCGGCCGCAATGTGGCACGCAGCCTTGCCTCCCTGCAAAGGGAAAACATCCGTCTGCTGGTCACCAGCAAGGATCCCAGCCTGACGGCACGGCACATCACCGAGGCTTATCATCTGCCGGAGGGCATGGTCACCGTGCTGGACGGCGACCAGTGTCAGGCCATTGAAGCCGCCGATGCTGCCCCGGAAAAGCCCGACTGCTGCCTGTACCACCACCGGGGCTTTGCCAGCCTGACCGGCGGCTTACAGGCTGCCGATCAGGCACAGAATGCCGAGACCAGCGCTACTACGGTGCAGCTGGTGTCGGTGTGCTTCTCGGTGTTCATTGCGGTGCTGCTGACCTATGCGGGCAGCATCTGGCAGCTGTCCATCGCCACGGTGCTGATGTATCAGGCCGCATGGAGCGCCCTGAGCATCGCCGTCTGCGCCCTGAAGCAGCATAGCTGAAAGCTTTCGCATATTACAAAACGGGCTGTTGCACAGAACCTTGTGCAGCAGCCCGTTTTTGTGATCTTATTTTATTTTCTTGCGCTTTTCGTAGTCGTTCAGGGCGGTCAGCGCCTCGCCGGAAAGGGGAATGAGCGCCAGCATATTGAAGATGGTCATCAGCCCGATGCCCACATCGCCCAGATCCCACACCACGGTGTAGGCCTGTGTGCCGCCCACCAGCAGCATGGCCAGCGCCAGCAGCTTGTAGGCGGTCTGGCTCCACCAGTTGTCGCCGCACAGGTAGGCCACATTGCCCCGGGCGTAGTACAGCACCCCCAAAAAGGTTGAAAAGCTGAACAGTGCTAAGATCACCGCAATGAACACGATGCCAAAGCCGCCCAGATGGTACTGCATGGCGGTCTGTAAAAGGTTCATGCCGGTCAGTCCGGCGGTGATCTCCTGCGGCACCAGCAGCATCAGAAAGGCAGTGCAGCTGCAGATGACCACGGTATCGATCAATACGCCCAGCGCCTGTACAAGGCCCATCTTTACCGGGTCGTCGCACTCCGCAGCGGCAGCGGCGCAGGGGGCCGAGCCGCTGCCCGCCTCGTTGGAGAACAGCCCGCGCTTGACACCGTTCATCAGCACCGCACCAAAGCCGCCTGCGGCCACCTGACGCAGGCCGAAGGCCTCGGCAAAGATACGTGCCAGCACAGCGGGCAGCTGCCGGAAATTCAGCACCACGATGCCCACCGTGATGACAAAGTAGCACACCGCCATGACCGGCACGATGAAGTCAAGGCTTTTCACGGTGGCATTCTTGCGCAGCACGATCAGCGCCGCCAGCAGGGTAAGCACCACGGTGGTGGCCAGCGGCGGGACGTGAAAGGCGTTTTCAAAGGCAGAGCTGACCGAGTTAGAGATGACCTGGCTGATGCCGCACCAGCAGATCAGACCGGACACCGCAAACAGTGCTGCGCACACGGAGCGCTTGAGCTTTTTGCCCCGCTTGCGCTCGGCCAGCACATGGAGGTAGTAGGCTGGGCCGCCCCGCCAGCCGCCGTACAGCGGGTCCGGCACGCGGTATTTCTGCGCCAGAGTGGACTCCACAAAGGAGGTGGAAGCACCCAGCAGCGCAGTGACCCACATCCAGAACACCGCGCCCGCACCGCCCGCCGAAACAGCGGCCACCACGCCTACAAGGTTGCCCATGCCCACCCGGGTAGCGGTGGAGATGACCAGTGTCTGGAAGGAGGAAAGCCCGCCCGCAGCCTGCTTTTTTTCGCACACTGCGCCGATCATATCCCGGAACAGCCGCACCGGCAGCAGCCTTGTGCGCAGGGTAAAGCCGATACCGGCTGCAAACAGCAGCACCACCATAAAGGAGATGCCAATGCCGCCCGCCACCGGCAGGGTGAATAAATCGCCCCACAGCAGGCGGTAAAACGCTTCAATCAGATCAACTATCAAGAAAACAGCCTCCTGTACTTTTGAGAAATAAAGTTGCTACTTCATTATAGTACAGCACAGAAGAATTGTAAAATCTAAAAAATTGATAGAATAGATTGACCAAACTGAACGCAGTGCAGCAAATGCAAAATAATAATTCCACTGAATGTGCCGCAGCTCGGCAGCGGAGGGCATTTTAAATCGTCCCACAAAAAAAGGACTGCCGCACGGTTTGTGCAGCAGTCCCGGAGGAAGAAGCGCCTTTCAGCGCGGGGAAAGCTTACAGGATATCGATGTATTCACCGGCCAGCGCCTTGTTCATGCTGCGCACAGCGCAGAACTTGCCGCACATGCTGCAGGTGTCGCTGTGGTCGTCCTCGGGCAGGCGTGCGTCGCGGATGGCCTTGGCGGTCTCGGGGTCCAGCGCACAGGCGAACTGTGCATCCCAGTCCAGTACGCGGCGAGCATCGCCCATCTTGTCGTCAATGTCCCGGGCGTGGGGGATGCCCTTGGCAATGTCAGCGGCGTGGGCGGCGATCTTGGAGGCTACGATGCCCTGCTTCACGTCCTCCACATTGGGCAGTGCCAGATGCTCGGCGGGGGTTACATAGCACAGGAAGGCCGCACCGCTGGCTGCTGCCACTGCGCCGCCGATGGCAGCGGTGATGTGGTCGTAGCCGGGGGCGATATCGGTGACCAGAGGTCCCAGCACATAGAAGGGGGCGCCCATGCAGATGCTCTTCTGCACCTCCATGTTGGCAGCCACCTGATTCAGGGGCACATGGCCGGGGCCTTCTACCATCACCTGCACGTTGTGCGCCCATGCGCGCTTGGTCAGCTCGCCCAGACGCACCAGTTCTTCAATCTGGCACACGTCGGTGGCGTCAGCCAGACAGCCGGGACGGCAGGCATCGCCCAGAGAGATGGTCACGTCATGCTCGGCGCAGATCTCGCAGATCTCGTCAAAGTGCTCGTAGAAGGGGTTCTCGTTGCCGGTCATGCTCATCCATGCAAACACCAGAGAACCGCCGCGGCTCACGATGTTCATCTTGCGCTTGTGCTTGCGGATCTGCTCGATGGTCTTGCGGGTGATGCCGCAGTGCAGGGTAACAAAGTCCACACCGTCCTCTGCGTGCAGGCGTACCACATCGATGAAGTCCTGTGCAGTCAGCTCAGCCAGATCCCGCTGGTAGTGGATGACCGAATCGTACACCGGCACAGTGCCGATCATCACCGGGCACTCGTGGGTCAGCTTCTGACGGAAGGGCTGAGTGTTGCCGTGGCTGGACAGATCCATAATGGCTTCTGCGCCCATGTTCACGGCGCTCATCACCTTCTGCATCTCAATGTTGTAGTCCTTGCAGTCGCGAGAGACGCCAAGGTTCACATTGATCTTGGTGCGCAGCATGGAGCCCACGCCCTCGGGGTTCAGGCACTTGTGGTGCTTGTTGGCGGGGATGGCTACCTTGCCCTCGGCGACCCACTGGCGGATCTCCTCGGTGGTGCGGTATTCCTTTTTGGCTACGATCTCCATCTCCGGGGTGATGATGCCCTTGCGGGCGGCATCCATCTGGGTGGTATAAGTCTGCATACGCTGTGTTCCTCCAAATGACAGTTTATCTCTGAACAGCAGGGTGCTGGTCATGCAGTGATACGGGGCAGCCTGTGTGCCGGGAGCTTTCTCCTCGGACACGAGTTCGGGTTGCGGCACCCAGCGGATGCTTCGTGCATTGAGCAACACTCGCATCCTGCTGGCCGCTGCCCCAACAGCAACTTCCTGTTTCCGCCACTGGCGGCGGTCGTTGCTGTTGCAGGCCATTCCATCGCCCGCCCTACTGCCTGCGGCAGCAGGGTCCCACCCCAGCGGACGGTCCTCGGAGAAACTCCCGACCCGCAGGCAAGGGTGGCAGACAGGTAACCGTCATTCAGAAAAAACAGTATGCTCTGGATGCCGGCACCTGCGCAAAATACGCTTTTCATGTTGGTTTTCTCCATGAATTTTGTAACGCGGCCCAAGGTGGTGCCCCCGGTTTGCCGCGGGATGATAGCTTACTTTATGATCTGCTCCGAAAGGGCACGCAGCTCACGGCACTCGGCCTCGATGTCCTTTGCGGCAAAGATGGCACTTACCAGCGCCACACCGTCCACGCCGGTGCCCTTGAGCTGCAGAATGTTCTCCTTGTGGATGCCGCCAATGGCTACCACCGGCACATCCACGGCGTTGCAGATGTCCAGCAGGGTCTGCCGGGGCATCTCGCTCACGTCCGTCTTGGTGTGGGTGGCAAATACCGCGCCTACGCCCAGATAATCCGCGCCGTGCGCCACAGCGTCCAGCGCTTCCTGCACCGTGTGAGCGGATACGCCGATCATCACGCCGTCACCCACGCGCTGGCGCACCTGTGCGGCGGCCATATCGTCCTGCCCCACATGGATGCCCTCGGCGTGGCACTGCAAGGCCACCTCCACGTTATCGTTGATGAACAGCGGCACACCGTATTGCTGGCACAGAGCGTGGATTTGGATGGCTTCCTGTAAAAAATCCGCGTCGCCCAGCTGCTTTTCCCGCAGCTGCACGCAGGTGGCACCGCCCTTCAGGGCACTTTCCACCTGCTGATACAACGTCTGCTCGCCCACCCATGCGCGGTCGGTCACCGCGTACAGGAGCATGGTGTGTTTATCGCACTTCATAGTTTGCGCCTTTCTCCAGCTGTTCGGGGGTCATGTTGTAAATGGCATCAATGATGTAATTGCGGTAGGTAGCGTTGCCGTCCTGCGGGGTGAGCCGCTGGTGGGCGATCTCACCCGCCAGACCCATGGCGCATACCGCCGCAGCGGCAGCTTCCAGCGGGTGGCCGGGGTTGGCGGTGACAAAAGCCGCCGTCAGGGCAGAAAGCTGACAGCCTGTGCCGGTGATGCTGCTCATCATGGCGTTGCCGTTGCGGATGCAGTAGGCTTTTTGTGCATCGGCCACGATGTCAATGGCACCGGTAATGGCGATTACCGCGCCGGTGCGGGCGGCAAAAGCCTTGGCAAAGGCCACGGCGCTGTCCAGATTTTCCTCAGTCACCTTGTCGGCTACGTCCGCATCCACGCCCTTGGTGGTGCCTGCACCGGAGGCAAGGGTCTTGATCTCCGAGATGTTGCCCCGGATCACTGTGAACTGCACCTCCCGCAGCAGGCGGAAGGCGGTGTCGGTGCGCAGACGGGAAGCACCGGCACCCACCGGGTCCAGCACCACGGGGTGTCCCAGCTGATTGGCCTTTTTGCCCGCCAGCAGCATACTGGTGACGGTGCGGCTGTTCAGCGTGCCGATGTTGATGTTCAGCCCGCCGCAGATGGCGGTGATCTCCTCAACCTCGGCGGCATCGTCGGCCATGATGGGGGAAGCACCGCAGGCCAGCACCATGTTGGCGCAGTCGTTCACGGTGACATAGTTGGTGATGTTGTGGATCAGCGGACAGCGGCTGCGCAGGTTCTCAAAGGCGGTTTTGAGCATTTCCGGCACCTCCGCTCAGGAAAGGCTGTTCTGCATGGAGCGCAGAGCGCCGGAGCGCTGCAGGCTGAACACCACAGCACCGGCGATCACCGCACCCACGGCGGTGGAGATGAGGAAGGGCACGATATAGGCGTAGAAAGCGATGTCCGCAGCGCTCTTGCCCATCAGGAAGATGGCCACGGGCCATGCGCACAGGCCGCCCAGAATGCTGGTGCCGAACACCTCACCCACCACGGTGGCGATCAGGTTTTTGGTCTTGTGGTATGCAAGGCCGCACAGCAGTGCGCCGAACATACTGCCCGGGAAAGCCATCAGGCTGCCAAGACCCAGCAGATTGCGCAGCAGGGAAGCCACAAAGGCTACGCCCACGCCCCACCAGGGCCCCAGCAGAACGGCGCACAGCACGTTGACCATGTGCTGCACCGGGGCACACTTGCTGCCGAACATGGGAAAGCTGAACACGCTGCCCACCACGCACAGGGCACAGAACATACCGGCAAGGGCAAGCTTTTTGATAGAGAGATTCTTCATGATAAATTAGCTCCTTTTCAACCATCTGCGGCAGCGCAGGATGAATACCGGCGCTCCCGCAACAAAACAGCCCGTGCCCGCCGCAAGGCGGGAACAGGTACGGAAGGTGCGGTCGAAACTTACTGGTTTCCTCTCACGCCGGAACACGGCTTCCCATCGCTGCATTCATCCAAGGCTCAGGGCGCTCCCCCTCAGCCGGCTGCGGAACCTCCGCAGAGGTACAAAAAAACAGGAGGAACCCGGCGCGGCTCCTCCTGCAAAAAATCATAAAGGGTATGACTTCCTACGGCGGCATTATCCGCATCAGGTAAAAGGGTCGAAGCTTGCTATACTTCCTCTCAGCCCGCTGCACGAGCTCCCCTGTGTTTGATTGTGACTGTATTCTACACCTCTTTCCCAAAAAATGCAAGAGGGAAGGGGACGATTTAGAATGGCCTCCGCTTATGCTCTGGCCATCTTCAGCGGAAAGATTATTTTTATTTCACGTTTGTCGCGGCCTGCGGGAACTTGTCGGGGCAAAGCCCCTCCATCTGCTCACGCAGACCGCTCCGCCGCTTAAAAGCCCCACTGGGGCTTTCATTGCTACGCAACCGCGGCCTACTCCAAACGCATTTTCACAAGCGGGGTCGCAGAGGAAAACAGCATTTGCAGTCTGAAAGCGCTATTTTACCATTACGACCCCTCCCGTGAAAAAGCATTTCAGCCAAGCCCGCAGGCTTGGCTGAAATGCAAATTAAAATAATAATTCCGCTATCTATGCGCAGAGCGAATGCGGAGCGCATTTTCAATCATTAAACTGTTTCATTATAAACCAAAGCCGCCGTGCAGGGGTCTGCGCAGCGGCTTTGGTCACAGAAAGGAGAATAATATGAAAAAGCAGAAAAAGTCGGGTTAACCCATGGTCACCTGCACCGTTACCTCAGTCCCGGCGGCAGCCAGCGGCAGAACGTTGCCGGAGATGGCCTTGCCGTCCACGGTAACGGCCTTGATGCCGTGCTGCACCCCGGCGGCGTTATCCACCGTGATGTGGTACACAGCACCGCGGAAGCGGCGGGTCACGGTGAAGCCGGACAGGGTGTGAGGGATGCAGGGGTCTACCTTCAGGCCATCCAAGGTGGGCTGGATGCCCAGAATGTACTGGCTGATGTTGAAGAAGGTCCATGCCGCTGTGCCGGTCAGCCAGCTGTTTTTGGCTTCACCAAAGGTGGGGGCGTCCTTACCGGCTACCATCTGACTGTAAACGTAGGGCTCGGTGCGATGAATCTCGGAAATGTCCTCGATGTAGGCGGGGCAGGTCTTGCGGTACACCGCAAAGGCGCGGTCACCGTGGCCAAGCGTTGCCTCGGCGCAGCTGATCCACGGGTTGTTGTGGCAGAAGATACCGGCGTTCTCCTTGTATCCCGGAGGATAGCTGGAGATCTCGCCCAGATTCAGCTGATAGCTGGTGTAGGCGGGCT
>OGHD01001147.1_pt1 | contig 11417 bp, 9 predicted proteins | sample 1571341 | NCBI WGS metagenome assembly OGHD01 (sample SAMEA2582026, study PRJEB24529) | metagenome | biome: Human gut stool | place: China | collected 2011 | reverse complement strand
CTTTGCTGGATGGCGAACTCACGGTGTTCCAGACCATAGATGATGTGGCGAAGGGAGAAATCAGAAATAAGATTCGCGATTTGCTGGGTGCATTCATGTTTGGCGGCGAGGATTCTACCAAGAAGGTGAAGGTATTGTCGGGAGGCGAGCGCACCCGTCTGGCTATCCTGAAGTTGCTGCTGGAGCCAGTGAATTTATTGATTCTCGATGAGCCTACCAACCACCTTGATTTGAAGACAAAGGATGTGTTGAAGCAGGCGCTGCTGGATTTCGACGGCACGCTGATTGTAGTGAGTCACGACCGAGACTTCCTGGATGGTCTGGTCAGCAAGGTGTACGAATTCGGCCATGGTCGCGTCCGCGAGCATCTCTGCGGAATCTACGAGTTCCTGGAAACAAAGAAAATGGAAAGCCTTCAGGAATTGGAGAAGAAATAAAATCTCAAAAGTTTTTTTACGTAAGAGGATGCTCCATTATTCATCGGATGAAGAAACCAAAAAGAGGGTGTGTCATAGACTTACGACACACCCTCTTGTATTTCAAATAATTTCTTTAAAAATATTTCTTTTTCTTCAATTCCAACTTCGGAATCTTGACTTTCTGACCAGGCTTCAACTGGGAAGTACCATTCAGAGCTTCAACGTAACATTCCATTCCTGGACCTAAGTACTTTTGGCTAAGCGACTTGATGGTTTGTCCTTCTCTTGCCGTAACAACCTCGGAAACACCAATGATACGATAGGCTCCGGTTCGAACACGGGCATCCTGGTCGTATTTGCTGCTTGCCTGGGCAGCATGCTTTTCAGTCTGCTTTCTGGCTTCTTCTTTTTTCTTGGCTTCTGCAAGTTTTTTAGCCTCCTGCTGCTTCTTGGTTTCTGCAAGTTTCTTTGCATCAACCTGCCTTTTCGCATCAGCCAAATTCTTCGCATCGGCGAGTTTCTTGACTTCCAAATTCTTCTTAGCCTCAGCCGATTTTACATCAATCGATTGCTTATCAACCGCCGCATCCATATTCTGCTCGGCATTTTCGGCTTTCTTGACGGCTTCGCTTGCCTGCGCCATTCTTACACTATCCTCGATAGCCTTCTTGCGAAGAATTTCTTCCTGCGTTGGGGCAGACTTGGCTGGTGCCTTCTTCTCTGTCGGAACCTGCTGGTAATTATCCAACTGCAGAGCGAGATGATCACGCTGGGCAGCCATCTTGCCATAATTAAAAGCAAACCAACCAAAGCCTACTATCATAGCCAGGAATACTACGCTCGCAGCAACAACTAGAGAACGAGGCAAAACAACATGACGCTTATCGGTTACCTCATCTGAAGAAGGAGTTTCCTCATCTGAAGAAGCTTCCTCTTCAATAGGAGTTTCTGTAAAGTTTTCCTTATCAGAAGGAACTTTCTCTACAATAGGAGTTTCTGTAATAGAGTTATCCTCACCAGAAGGAACTTTCTCTGCAATAGGAGTTTCCTCTGTTAATGTCGATTCATTTTCTTCATCAGAAACAACAGACTCAACTTCATTCTGAGCTGGAACTTCAGATTCCTTTGTTTCCAATTCAGAAGTTGCAGATTCAGATTCTACCGGTTCAGATACTGCAGGTTTAAATACAGCAGGTTCTGTCGCTGCAGGTTCTGATCCTTCCGGTTTTTTTTCTTCCGGTTCAGCAACATTTTCCTGAGACAATCTCTCTCCTATCACAATCATTTCATCGCTAACAGGAGCATCGTTTTCTTCATCCAAGAAATCTATCACACCACTTGTTGCAGGAGAATCCTGTTCAACGAAAGAATCCAAGGAAGAATTATCTGAATCAGGAACACACTCTAACGTAGAATCGAATACAGAACCGTCCTCTTCAGCATTTTCAAATTTTCTGTCGATTTCATCGAAATCCACACCATCATTCACCACAACGGTCTCAAACTGGGCGAAAGGCTTGTTCACAATCTCCTTCAGAATATTATCGGGCGTGAAGGAAATCTTGTCACGGCCCTCGATGATGATACGCTCGCCCGTGTTCACATCCACGCTTTCACGATCCTTCACCGCCATTACCTTGAAAGTACCAAGCCACTTCATCTTCACGAGCTTATCAGACTGAAGCCCCTCGTTGGCAACATCAAACATCTTTCTGATAAACAATTCGGCATCCTGCAGACTGATTCCCGACTTCTCTACCAGGCGCTGCGCCAAGTCGCTTAAACTAATCTTACTCATAGTCTTCACCTCCATTCTTCAGTTTTTCCTTGACACTGGCCACAGGGCGAAAGCCGAGTACGAGCTTAGGCGGAACAAGCTGGCGCTTCTTGGTTGTAGGATTAACAACCACACGCTCCAAGCGCTTCTTTACCTCAAACGTACCAAAGTTGGGGATGGAGACAGCCTCACCATCCTCAAATTCAGCAATCATGGCATCTATCACCTTGCGCACCATCTTCTGGGTGTCGTCCTGTGAATAGCCAGTCTGCTGAGCAAGTTCTGCAATATACTCCTTGTTATTCATTCTGATGTCAAAATATTACCTCCCATATTACTTTACCACTTCTCCGTAGAGATCAAACTCCTCGCTCTGGGTAATCTTCACATTGTAGAAGCAACCCACGCGCAGACGCTTCTCTCCTGCCTTAATCAGCACTTCAGGATCCACCTCTGGCGAGCAGAATTCGGTTCTTCCTATATAGTAATCACCCTCCTTGCGGTCGATAATCACCTTCAATATCTTGCCCACTTTCTCAGCCTCTACCTCTGCGCTGATTTCCTGCTGCAGAATCATCAGTTCGTCAAGACGGCGCTGCTTCACCTCGGCAGGAACATCATCCTCGTAGTTATTGGCACTGTAGGTACCCTCCTCCTCAGAATAAGCAAAGGCACCCATACGCTCAAATCGCTGAGTACGAACGAATTCGAGCAATTCATGGAAGTCTTCCTGAGTCTCACCAGGGAAACCTACCATAAGAGTGGTGCGGATATGAATGCCCGGCACACGCTCACGGATGGTCTTGAGCAGATCAATGGTTTCCTGCTTGCTCACGTGGCGATGCATTCTGTTGAGCATATTGTCGCTGATATGCTGCAGGGCGATGTCAAGATACTTACAAACGTTTGGCTTCTCGCGCATCACATCGAGCAAATCGAGCGGGAACTGGTTAGGATAAGCATAGTGCAGACGGATCCACTTCACACCCGGAATATCCGCCATACGACTAATGAGTTCGGTGATGTGATGCTTGCCGTCCAGGTCCACGCCGTAGTAGGTGAGCTCCTGGGCGATAATCTGGAATTCCTTCACACCATCGGCTACCAGTTGGCGCACCTCGTCGAGGATTTCATCCATCGGACGGGAAACGTGCTTGCCGGTGATGATAGGAATGGCGCAATACGCACAGCGGCGGTTGCAACCATCAGAAATCTTGATATAGGCATAATGATGAGGAGTCGTGAGATGGCGGGTTCCACTGCAAGCAGGCACATCAGCCTTGCCCAGTTCCTTGAGCAACTCCTTATAATTAAACTTACCATAAAACTTATCCACCTCGGGCATCTCTGCCTCCAGTTCCTTCTGGTAGCGCTGTGAGAGACAACCCATCACATAGAGTTTGCGGAGTCGTCCCTCTTCCTTAGCCTGGATGAACTCCAGAATGGTATCGATACTCTCCTGCTTGGCATCCTCGATAAAGCCGCAAGTATTGATGACGGCAATTTCACCCTGTGGGCGTTTCGGGTCATGAACGCAGTGGTAGCCATTGTCCTCGAAAAGCTTCATCAAGGTCTCACTATCCACCAGATTCTTGGAGCAACCCATGGTTACTATATCTATCTGATTTTTCTTCATTCTTATCCTACTTATCCTAATAATAATCTTAATCTAATTCTTTTCTCGACTATTTTACATCGAGCTTCATCTAATTCTTTTCTCAAAGTCTATAAGCACCTGTATTCTAGTGCTTAAATAGGGAGTCAACAAATTCAGACTTATTGAAGAGCTGGAGATCCTCCATGCCCTCGCCCAGTCCGATATACTTCACTGGCACCTTGAGCTGGTCGGAGATACCGATTACCACGCCCCCCTTAGCCGTACCATCGAGCTTGGTGATGGCGAGCGAAGAGATATTGGTAACGGCAGCAAACTGCTTAGCCTGCTCAAAAGCGTTCTGTCCGGTACTTCCATCCAGAACGAGCATCACCTCATCCGGAGCCTCAGGCATCACCTTCTTCATCACCTCCTTGATCTTCTTCAACTCATTCATCAGGTTCACCTTATTATGAAGGCGTCCGGCAGTGTCAATCAGCACCACGTCGGCACCGTTCGCCTTGGCGCTCTGCAGGGTATCGAAGGCCACGCTGGCAGGGTCAGAACCCATCTGCTGCTTCACCACTGGCACCCCTACTCGCTCGCCCCAAATGCAGATCTGCTCCACGGCAGCTGCACGGAAGGTGTCGGCTGCACCGAGATACACCTTCTTGCCAGCCTTTTTAAACTGATAGGCTAGCTTTCCTATGGTGGTAGTCTTGCCCACACCATTCACACCCACTACCAGAATCACGTATGGCTTATGATCGGAAGGCAAATCCCAGTTTTCATTGTCATCGGTATGATTTTCCTCTAGGAGGCTTGCAATCTCTTCTCTCAGGATTCTGTTGAGTTCTGAGGTAGAAACATACTTATCTCTTGCCACGCGCTCTTCGATACGACGGATGATCTTCACGGTAGTCTCCACACCTACATCGGATGTGATGAGCACCTCCTCCAAATCATCGAGCACGTCATCATCTACGGTTGACTTACCAGCCACCGCACGCGCCAATTTTCCAAACACGCTCTCCTTGGTCTTTTCGAGGCCTTTATCGAGAGTTTCCTTTTTTTTGTTGCTAAATAATCCGAATAATCCCATATTTATAGCTATATTTTTTTGCAAAGATACGAAAATATTTGAAACTAGGAGCGTTTTTCCTAAAAAATATTGTTAACTTAGCAAAAGAATGTATAAATAATCGCTTCCTTATAGAAATATATCAAGTTATTTTTATACCTTTGTATGTTAGAAGCGCCTCCGAGTTCTTAATACTCGGACGAGGAGGACAAGACATTAAACATTTAAACAACAATCATGAAAAAGATATTTATCTCAATACTGATGCTGATTCCTGCTCTCACCATGCAGGCGCAGAGTGTGCTTACCCCTGAGCAGCAGTTGGAAAAGGCGCAAAAAGAGTTGGAGGAAGCCAAGAAGGCCCTGGAAGCAGCCAAAGCTCAGGCAGAAGCTGCCAAGGTGAAGGCGGAAGCTGAAAAAGTAAAGGCGGAAGCCGAGAAAACGAAAGCGGAAGCTGAAAGATTGAAGGCTGAAGCTGAAAGAATGAAGCAGGAAGCAGAAAAGCTGAAGAAGAATACTGAGAATTCGGTGCCTGCTACAAAGCTGGTGCCTGCTACCAAGAAGGAGAATACTACCGAAACTTCAGAAGGTGCGGGATGGGTCGTGCCAACCATGACAGAGGAGGTAGAAGAGAAAAAGGTGGAAAAGACTGCCGAGGGCGTGGTGCTCAAGGAAGATCCGAAATACCTGGCGGGAGCCATCCAGCTCAATGCCGAGGGAAAAGTGGAATTTGTTCTCGACACCCAGGCAAGCGGAAAGAGTGCAGACGAAATCTACAACATCGTTTTCCAATATATGAGCAAGCTCATCAAGAATGAGCAAAACATCAACAGCCGCATCGCCCTGGTGAACAGAAACAACAAGAACGAGCAGATCATCGCCTGTATTATGGACGAATGGTTTGTCTTCAATCAGTCGTTCATCTCTCTCGACCGCACTGAGACCAAGTACCAGCTGGTGGCAACCATCAGCGACAACCATCTCCACCTCTCCATGACCCGAATCGTATTCAACTACGAGGAAGGCAGAAGTACCGGTTTCAAGGAGCCTGCAGAGAATGTGATCACCGACAAATATGCCTTGACCAAGAAGAAAAACGACTTGGCTAAGATCTACGGTAAGTTCCGCCGCGGAACCATCGACCGCAAGGACCAGATCTTCAATGATCTGACCAAACTTGTTAGAAAATAAAAATCATCTTATAAAATATGGATCAGACAAAAGATAACAATATAACAAACACCCCACAGAGCGAGGAAACCGCAAAGACTCAGCCACAGAGCGAGAGCCACGAGGCGTCTCAGACACAGCCACAAACCAGCTATGCCGTGCGCCCAAACCGTCGCCACCACAGAAGACTGGAGTATGCAGACAAGAGCAATATGCTCGTAGCCAGAAACTGGCTCAACATCGGATTCATGCTCTTCGCCATCGTAGGCGTCATCCTCTGGACACAGATGGACGACCGCACGATTGCCAATGTACTGCTGATCATCGGCGTAGTCTTGAAAATTGCCGAGGTTTGCATCCGACTATTCAAAAAATAAGAAAGGTTTGCATCCGACCATTCAAAATAGGCTTGCATCCGCTTATTCAATAAATAAGAAATGAAGAAAATATTATTCTCTACAATCCTAGCTTGTGCTGCAACTCTACCAGTTGCGGCACAACGCGATTTTACGGATTTCAACAATAACGAAGACTCACAGTTCCGCCCACAGACCGGCAACCGCATCAACACCGACTCGCTGGGCACTGACAAGGAGATTCCGAAGGGCATCAGAGTATGGACTGTGGATGAGAGATTTGGAGATACCCGGGCTGCCGTGGTGGACACCATGCAGGCAATGTACCAGAACACTACCTTCACCGAAGGACTGCGCGGAGAGTACAACACCCTGGGCAATATGGGTACCGCCCGCATCAACCGCATCTTCATCGACCGACGCAACACGCAGGGCAACTTCATCTTCACCGAGCCATACGACAACATCGTTACCCCGGTGAGTGACTTCCACTTCACCAACACCTACTCGCCTATCACCAACATCACGCTGAATAGCTGCGGTGACAGAACCAACGGTGAGGATGACTTCAAGGCAATCTTTGCAGTGAATGCCAACAAGCAGCTGGGTGGCGGATTCCGATTCGACTACAAATACGGTCGCGGCTACTACGATGCACAGAGCACGGCGCACTTCAAATATACGATGTGGACTTCTTATCTGGGCGACCGCTATCAGGCGCACTTCCTTTTCAGCACCAACCACCAGAAGGTGACGGAGAACGGAGGTATTACCAATGATGACTACATCAAGCATCCGGAGCTTTTCACCGAGAGTTTCGCCACCAACGAAATACCGACCGTGCTGCAGCAGAACTGGAATCGCAACGACAATCAACACATCTTCTTCACCCACCGCTACAATGTGGGCTTCAGCCGCAAGGTGAAGATGACCGAGGAAGAAATCAAGGCCAAGAAATTCGCCATGGAGTCAGCAAAGGACAATGCAGCCGAGGAAGCCAAGGAGGAGGCAAGAAAGAAAGCAAGGGAACAAGGCAGGGAGTTTGACGAAAAGGCTTTCGACAAAAACCAGAAGAAGCAGTTCTCAGGTCGCCCTACAGATGCAAAGATTGCCGGCGATGAACCTGCCAAGAACAACAAGGCAATAGTTGCAAACAAGGCAGCCCAGGACTTCAAGAGCGACAGCACTCGAATTGCAGTAAACAGCAAGGAAATGGCAGACAGTCTGCTCGCCGTAGAGAAGAAGAAAGCGCAAGACTCACTCTTCTTCAAGACTGAATATGTACCAGTTACAAGCTTCATCCACACTGTGCAGTTTGACAACTACAAGCGCATCTACCAAGCTTACCAGACTCCACAGGACTACTATCTCAAGGAGTACTACAATGCCGGCAAGTTTACAGGCGATTCTATCTACGATCAGACCCGTCACTGGCGCATCAAGAACACCGTGGCAATGGGAACGCTCGAGGGATTCAGCAAGTGGGCAAAGGCTGGTCTGAAAGCTTTCGCCAGCTATGACCTCCGCCACTACGAACTGCCGAATACCGAAGGCGGATTAGAGAAGTTCAATGAGCATGTTCTGAGCGTAGGCGGTCAGCTGAGTAAGACTCAGGGCAAGACCCTTCACTATAATGTCGTGGGCGAGGTAGGACTCACCGGAGTGGATGCCGGTACCTTTGCCATTGATGGAAGCGCAGACATCAACCTGCCATTCCTGGGTGACACCGTACAGGTAAGAGGCGATGCTTTCATCCATCACGAAACGCCATCGTTCTACTATCGCAAGTATCATGCCCGACATCTCTGGTGGGATGATGATCTGAGCAAGATTATCCATACCCGCATCATGGGAACTCTGAGATTCGGCAAGACTAACACCACGCTGCGTGTGGCTGTGGATGAAATCAAGAACTATACTTATTTCTCACAGCAATATACGATTACAGAAAATGGCCTGCGCACAGGCGTAATGGTGACCCCTATGCAGAGCGGCGATGCCATCAATCTGATTACAGCGCAGCTGCAGCAGGACTTCAAGTTCGGTATTTTCAACTGGCAGAACATGATTACCTACCAGCATACCAGCAGCAAGAGTGCCCTGCCAGTGCCAGACCTCAACGTATATACCAACCTCTTCATCAAGTTCAAGGTGGTAAAGGTACTGAATATCGAGTTGGGTGCTGATGCCAGATACTTCACCAGCTACGAGGCTCCGGACTATTCTCCTTACATCGGTCAATATACCGTGCAGGGCAACGGCGAGAAGAACGTGAAGGTGGGCAACTACCCTATCGTCAATGCCTACGCCAATGTTCACATCAAGCACACCCGCTTCTTCGTGATGATGAGCCATCTGAATGCAGGACAAGGCGACAAGAACTACTTCTTCACCCCTCACTATCCGATGAACCAGCGAGTTTTCAGAATGGGTGTAAGCTGGAACTTCTTCAACTAGGAAGCGAATCTTTTCCACAAGAGATTCTTCTGAAACAAAATAGAAGCGAATCTTTTCTTAATGAATAACAACAAGGAGCGAGGTTCCCCAAAAACCTCGCTCCTTATAATTTAAAAGCAACAATATGATGATAAAGACAAATTCTATCAAAGCATGGTTTCTCGCCGCCCGCCCCGTCACCCTTTCGGCAGCGGCAGTACCGGTGATGCTAGGAGTAGCCCTGGCATACAAGGATTCCAACGCCCACAGCCAATGGGTTCCAGCCCTGCTCTGTCTGCTCTTTGCTTGGGTAATGCAGATAGACTCAAATCTGGTAAACGACTTCTTTGACTTCAAGCATGGCAACGACGACGAAACCCGATTGGGGCCAAAGAGAGCCTGCGCCGAAGGCTGGATTACCATGAAAGCCATGAAATGGGGCATCATCTTCACCACCCTTCTAGGCTGCATCATCGGTCTGCCCCTCGCCTTTTACGGCGGAAAGGAGATGATCATCGTGGGTATCTGCTGCGTACTCTTCTGCTTCCTCTATACCACCAAGCTGAGCTATCTGGGATTGGGCGACCTGCTGGTACTTCTCTTTTTCGGCATCGTGCCAGTCTGCTGCACCTATTATCTGGTAATGCCTGAAGGAATGCAGACTGTATCAACGGAAGCCATACTTACCTCCATCGCCTGCGGACTGGTAGTAGATACGCTGCTCATTCTAAACAACTATCGCGACTACGACAACGACATCAAGGCGGGCAAGAAGACACTGATCGTTCACATCGGCAAGAAAAACGGCGAGCGTCTCTACTGCGCACTGGGCAACATCGGTATCCTCATCATGATTGGAATCAACATCTATGGTGCACTTGCCTACGATGCAGATACTAAGTTTTTGCCTTTCGCCGCCACATATCTCGTGGTGCACAACCGAACATTCGCCAAGATGAGGAAGATAGGAGAAGGCAGAATGCTGAACAAGGTACTGGGCTACACGGCTCTCAACATCTTTACCTTTGGTATGATCTCTACCTTCATCATCCTTGGAATGATGTGGTAATCCCAGAGATACCCGCCCCCTCTGGAATGGCATGAGAAGATTCTAGAATGAGAAGATAACATTCAGGAATAATAATTATATAATGTACGCGCGTACATTATATATATAAAAGAAGAAAAAGAATGAAGCAACAAGTAAATCTCGAAATCATGCAGTTTGTGGAAACACAGATTCTGCCCAAATATACAGAATTTGGCGAGAGCCACGGATTGCGCCACGTAACCCGTGTCATCAAAAACGCCATGAAACTCGTACCTGTAACAGGTGCCGACATCGACATGGTTTATATCGTTGCCGCCTACCACGACCTGGGAATGAGCGGTCCGCGCGCCATCCACCACCTCACCAGTGGCAAAATCCTCCAGGCTGATGCCAGACTGAAGCGCTGGTTCACTCCCGAGCAGATTAAAATCATGAAAGAAGCCGTGGAGGATCACCGCGCCTCCTCCAGTCGCCAGCCCCGAAGCATCTACGGCAAGATAGTAGCCGAAGCCGACCGCGACATCGATATTCACGAAATCTTTCTTCGTGCCATCGAATACGGAGAGGAGAACTATCCCGGAAAAGGAAAGGAAGAGCAATGGCAGCGGTTCGCCGACCACATGGACGAGAAATATTCCCGCAACGGCTACATCAAGCTCTGGATTCCTAACTCACCCAATGAGAAGGCTCTGAAAGAGCTGCGGAATATCATTGAAGACAAGACAGAACTCAGGAAATATTTCGAAGAAATATACGAAGAGCTCAGGAAAAAGAAGTCTTGACCCTTGAGAGAAACAAGGAAAAGGGAGTTCTGACTTTTGATAAAGAAGATTTTTCGAAAAAATCAGCAGAAAGATTTGGTAGTTTCAAAAGATTGCATTATCTTTGCAGTATAGAAAATCCAAAGACTTCTATCAATAGATGATAGCCTATGCTATGTCTATTCGACAAAGATATAAGGGTCGTGTCGGTTCGATCGGGATACTCATCAAATTACACTTATGAAACCGAGAAGACTTCTCTTGCCTATGGCGGGCCACATAAACTGACATGTCAACTAAGCTGCAAAGCCGGTGGATTACAAAAGCGGAGAGCTCTCAAATGTTTATGACATTCGGAGTTTCATCACATCATCGAGCGACCCTTTCCTACAGGAGGCAGATTTCCAATAATTGGTAAATCTGCCTCCTTTTTTGTTGACAAAGTCAGCTTATCCCCTATAATTCCTCCCAAAAACAAGAAAAATCAAGAAAATATGCATATTTCTTGAAAAAAGTTGCAGAAAAATTTGGTGGAACAAAAAAAATGTAGTATCTTTGCACCCGCATTTGAGAACGATGCTTGTTGATTTGGCAACAATATCCGATTGGAAGGTTGGGTGAGTGGCTGAAACCACCAGTTTGCTAAACTGACGTGCGGGATTACCGTACCGGGGGTTCGAATCCCCCACCTTCCGCAAGCGGAGTTCAAGATTGCATCGTTGGTCGATTCATCTAATGGTTAGGATACAAGATTCTCAATCTTGGCATAGGG
>OGHD01001146.1_pt1 | contig 11427 bp, 7 predicted proteins | sample 1571341 | NCBI WGS metagenome assembly OGHD01 (sample SAMEA2582026, study PRJEB24529) | metagenome | biome: Human gut stool | place: China | collected 2011 | reverse complement strand
CACGACCTCCGCCGTGACAGGGCGGCATTCTAACCAACTGAACCACCGGGCCAATCAACTACGAATTATATTATACAGGCTTAAACCTATTTTGTCAACATCTTTTTATACTTTTTTTAATCTTCCAATGCAGCCATCAGTTTTTCCTCTATATGCACCTGCAAAGCCTGCAGCTTATCCTCCGCCGGCACGTTGCCAAGCACGTCAAAAGCGTCTGTGGTCAAGGGCAGATGATTCTTGCGCATTTCCGCAAACAGCTCATCACGGAAAATATTATAGGAAAAGTATATCTGATTGCCATGCTTAAAATCAGTATAATCCAAAAAGATAAAGGAACCATTGATATAAGGCAAGGGATTATCGGGCGTAATATACAGCTCATAATCGCCTACCTGAGCAGGCAGCGTACGCCAATAGTCCCACTGCTCAAAATGCAGCGCTTTCGCTTCATACGGCAGCGTATGCACGGTTTTCTTATCCATGCTGGCCAGAATATCCGGCAAACTCTTGCGCATCATGTCAGCAAAATGCTCGCGGTCACGACAAAAGAAACGCACGTCGCGGAACGTATGCAGGCCAACGGTTTTTACCGGCACATAGTCAAATGTTTCTTTTGTATAAGTCAAATCAAGACGGCAGTGCGATGCTTCATGCACATAGGCTGCAATATTCAAAATCTGCCCGTTGATACCGGAGCCCGGCACAAGGGTATAATCACCGATTGCTGCAGGCAGATTGCGCACAAAGTCCCAATCCTTAAGCCCTGTCTCTATTTCTTTGATATCAGGCTGTCCCATCTCAACCTCCGCACTTTTCCAGCAGCTTGCCGATTTTACTGTAAATCCTTACTGCATTGTTATAAAATACATCCTCGTGATAGCATTCGGGAACAACGTGGCTAATCATCCAGATATACAGGGGAATATTTACAAGCGGCCAGTCGCTGCCATACATGATTTTTTCATAATTACCAAGATAATTCAGCCAAGTATGCAGCTGGCGCAAAAAGCCACGCTGTCTTTCGAGCAGCATCAGCGGTTTGGGATTGCCCTCCACCAGACCTGAAAGGTCAATGCATACGTTGGCGTTCTTGCAGGCCACCTCTGCCGCATCAGCAAACCAGGGGCAACCACAGTGCGCTATAACAAAGGTTACATCAGGAAACGCCACTGCCGCTTCATCAACAGTAAGCGGATGCGAATATTTCAAAAGACCGCTGGGCCAGGCTGTATCGCCTGTGTGAATTGCAACTGGCATATTATAGGCACGCGCCAGCTCAAACAGCGGCCAATGCCTTTTATCGTTGACATAGACAGCATTATAACCGGGATAGAGCTTAATGCCCAAACAATGCGGGTCCTTAATAAAGCGTTCAAATTCCTGCGCTGTTTTTTCCGCATTTGCTTCGGTTATAGCCTCGCTGTTTACACCCATGCAGTAACCCATGTTCTGCGGCTGATTGTAATGCGCCTCGTCAAAAGGCGCTGCAAGGTCAATCATGCGCGGTGTGACACCGCCGTATTTCGAAGACGTATAATTAGTGTTGCCCATAGCTACGGAAAAAGCGATATTGTTTTCTTCGCATATTTTCTGCCAGCAGGCCGCTGTATTTTCATAGCCTGCATTGGCTGCAACCTGCACAAAACCATCAACATTGTAATAATGCATATGGGCATCAATAATCTTCATTTGTAACCCCTCTTTATTTTAAAACACGTATCGTTATTCTTCTTCCTCTTTAGGCAGAATGATATTTAATACCATAGCCACGATAAAAACTACAGCTACACAGTTTTCTGCAAAAACATTCTTAATCAAATCAGGGAAAATCTTAAAAATTGCCGGTGTCTGAGTAAAGCCGATACCGATGCTGAGTGCCAAAGAAGCAATCGTTACATTACGGGTGTTGTAGCCGCAGTTGGCAATCATCTGCACGCCGCTGACTACGATAGAACCGAACATCATCAAGGTGCAACCGCCCAAAACAGCCTCCGGCAGAGATGCCAGCAGCACGCCCAGCGCTGGGAACAGACCTGCCATAATCATAATAACAGCGCCTGTCATGATAGCAAAACGGTTAACAACCTTTGTCATAGCAATCAGGCCTACGTTCTGGCTGAAAGAGGTAATAGGCAGGCAGCCGAAAACGGAAGACAAGCTGCTTACCAGACCATCGCAGACAATAGAACCGGAAATTTCTTTTTCTTTAACATCGCGGCGCAGACCGATAGCAGTCATTGCGGAGGTATCACCAATGGTTTCGGTAGCGGAAACCAGGAAAATCAAAAAGAATGCAAAAATTGCATCGGGATGGAATTCCATGGTAAAAGGCATCAGCTGAGGAATAGCAATCAGCTTAACCTCAGCGAGCTTGCTCATGTTTACCATGCCCATAAAATAAGCAACTACATAGCCGACAATCAAACCAAAAAGCACGGAAAGCTGTTTATAGAAGGATTTGGCGAAAATATTGTAGGCAATGCAGCTTACCAAAGTAATCGTACCTACAATAATATAAGGAGCATCACCGAAGTTGGGGTTACCGAAGCCGCCGCCGAAGGAGTTAGCACCTACCGCCAACAGAGAGAAACCGATGGAGGTAACAACGGTAGCAGCAACAATCGGTGGAATCAGACGGCGCCAATATTTTGCTCCCAGACCTAAAAAGCCTTCCAGCAAACCGCCAACCAGCACCGCACCCATAACGCCGCCGTAACCGTATTTAGCACCGATAACACAGGCGATGGATACAAAGGTGAAGCTGATGCCCATAACGATAGGCAAACCGCTGCCGACACGCCAGACAGGATAAAGCTGTATCAGCGTACCGATGCCTGCTACCAGCATTGCCGACTGCACCAGCGCACCGCTCTGCTCTACCGGCATTTTTACCACACCGGCTACAATCAGAATCGGAGCGATATTCGCTACGAACATCGCCAGAATATGCTGCAGGCCGAAGGGAATCGCCTTGCTTACAGAAATTTTTCCGTCTAAGTCGTATATCGGATCAGTATATTGTTTTTCGCTCATTACTCTTCCTCATGTCTGAACACTACTGTGTTGGTTTTGGCATCCATCTTATCAATAATAGCTAAGGAATGCAGGTTGTAGCCGGCTTTGCGCAGCTTGTCGCCGCCACCCTGGAAGCCTTTTTCTACAGCAACGCCAACGCCCTCAACAGTGCCGCCGGACTGACGCACAATGTCAATAAGACCTTCCAGAGCACAACCGTTAGCCAGGAAGTCATCAATAATCAGCACGTGGTCGTTTTTAGACAGGAATCTTTTAGAAACAACAACGTCGTTTGTTTTGCTATGGGTATAGGAATAAATTTGAGTGAAGTAAACATCCTTATCCATATTGCTGCCGCTGGATTTCTTGGCAAACACTACCGGAACGCCAAAATACATTGCCGCAACGCAGGCAATACCGATGCCGGAGGCTTCAATAGTCAGGATTTTAGTAATATTCCTGTCTGCAAACAAGCGCTTTAATTCTTTACCAAGCTCCGCAACAAACGGCACATCAATCTGATGATTTAAAAAGCTGTCAACCTTCAGGACATTACCGCTTTTGATAACACCGTCATTAACAATTTTTTCTTCCAATAATTTCATCGTCAAGCCCTCCATACATTTTGTTTTTTAACTGCTGCTACGAACATGTCAGCAATCGATTTGCCTTTTAAGTATAAAGATTATTTTATCACACTGACAATATATGGTAAAGTAATTTTCTGCTTCCGCAGTGATATTTTTACCTTAATCCACCACCAGTGCGACTTCGCTGCCTGTCCCCTGTTGGCCGCGTTTTTTCCTGACGAGAATTTTTTTGTCAATCATTTCCTGCAAATCGTGTACATGCGAAATTATACCTACAAGGCGATGGCCTTCACTGAGTCCCTGAAGTGTAGCAATAGCCTGCTGCAGACTGCTGTCATCCAGTGAGCCGAATCCTTCGTCGACAAACATCGTATCCAACTGAATACCGCCTGCACAGGACTGCACCTCATCCGCCAGCCCCAGCGCCAACGCCAACGATGCCATGAAGGATTCGCCGCCGCTTAAGGTTTTGACGCTGCGCAGATTACCGCTGTAATAATCCTTAACCTCCAAATCAAGGCCTGTTTTGCTGTTGCCCGTCTTGCTGTCCGCATCCTGCATTTTGTCACGGCACAGCTCGTACTGGCCGCGGCTCATGTGCAGCAGCCTTACATTGGCGCGCTGCAGAATTTTATCGAAGTAGTGCATCTGCACATAGGTTTCCAGATTAACACGTTTTTTGCCGGTCAGGGTTCCGTTCAGCGTTGCGGAAAGGCTGTTGATCAAGCTGTACTCCGCTTCGCAGGCTGCCCTGCGCGCTTCGTAGCCGCTGACCTCCTGCTTAATCCGCTGCTTATTCTTAATGGCGGCATACAGCCGCTTATCCTGCAGCTCCAGCTCACGCTGTTGCACCAGCAGCTTTTCATGCTCCTGCTGCAGCTTCTGTTCATCCACATCCGTCAGCAGCTCATTCTGCTCGGCAAGCTGCTTTTTCAGCTCCTGCAGCTGTCCTTCGGCACCTGCCAGCTGCTGCCTTATGCTCTGCGCCGCAGCCTCCGCCTGCTTGTCGACAGCCTTCTGCTGCTCCAAAGTTTTCGCCAGCTTACGGTATTGCTCCACCTTTTCCTGCAAAAAGCCCATCTTCAGGCGCAGAGCCGTAATCTTATTGTTAACATCCTTCAGCTCTGACTGCGCTCTTTCGGCAATCAGCTTCAAATCGTCACAGCCAAGCAGCTCTACTCCCTTGCCTAGCAGCAAGGTTTTATCCAGCTCCAGATGCTCCTTTAAAGCCTTGCCTTCACCTATAAGGCCATCCCTTATTTTCTGAGCAGCCTCAGCTTTAGCGCGTGCCTGCTCAACATCATTTTCGGTAGGTGCATCCTGCGCCAGCTGCACAGGCTGCGGATGCTCGCAGGAACCGCAAACCGGGCAGGGCTTGCCTGGTTTCAGCTTATCGTGCGCCAGAAGGCCCGCCTGCGCGCTCAAAAATCTGTCAAAGCAAGTATCACTCAGCTCATTAAGATGATTGAAATTATCACAGGCCTGCTTATACTCCTGACGCTTCTGCAGCAGAACAACCTCCTGCCTTTGGTAACGCTGCTGCATATCCTGCAGTTGCAGCAGCTCCCTTTGACGTGCAGCCAGCTGCTGCCTTTCTGTTTGCAGCTGTGCCAGCTCCACCTCGCCCTTTTGCGCTTCGTTGACCTCTGCCTCAAGCTTTTGCAGAGCCTCCTGTCTTTGCACTGCTGCAGCTGCTTCCTGCTCCAGTTGCTTTTGCATACTTACCATTTTTGCTTCTGTTGTCTGCATATATTTTTCAAGCTGCTGCTTTTTAGCAATAGCGCCCAGGCTGTCCTGCAGCGCAGTCAGATTTTTCGTCACGATAGCCGCCGCTGCCGCCACCTGCTGCTGTTCCTTTTCGTCCAGAGCAGTAATCGTATCAACCAAAGTCAGTACTTCTTCAACACAGCCCTCGTAATGACGCAAAGCAAAGCTCTGCAGCTGCTCCGTATATGCGGGATAAATGCAGCTGATGCCGTTCAGCGCCTGCTCGCTTCGGCGCTGCTGCTCGGCAAATTCGTTACGCTTAGCCGCAGCATCCTGCTTCAGCTTATCCTGCAGTTGCTGGAAGAAATATGTATGAAATAAATCACGGAAGATTTTACTGCGCTCATCCGTATTGGTATCCAAAAATTTGCGGAACTGTCCCTGAGCAATCATCGTAATCTGCGTAAACTGCTTGTGATTAAGCCCCAACAGCTCCACTATGCTTTTATCTACCTCCGACATTCTGGTTACCGGAACGCGGTCATCGGGATAGTACAGCTCGGCACCGGCCTTCTCCTTCGTCATACCGGTGCCACGCTTCGCCGGACGACGGTACTCCGGGTTGCGTTTTACCCTGTAGCACTTGCCGCGGAAGGAAAACTCCAGCTCCACAAAGGTCGGCGTATCAGCATCCGCATATTGGCTGCGCAGCATGTTGGCATCACGCACACCGCCACTCGTCTGCCCGTACAAGGCATAGGAAACGGCATCAAAAATTACGGTTTTGCCGGCACCGGTATCACCGGTAATCAGATACAGTCCCTGCTCTCCGAGCTGGGAAAAATCTATCACGGTTTGCCCCGCATACGGACCAAACGCACTCATAATCAGCTTCAGCGGTCTCATAATACGTCACCTCCCATTTCCGACAGCAGATTAGTAAGATACTGCTTCTGCTCCTCGCTCAGCTTCTGATTGTTCTGCAGACGATAAAAATCATCAATAAGCTCTAACGGTGTTTTTTCTACCAAATCTTCCGTTACCTTCAGCTCCGCATTCGCCTGCGTGCGCTTATTGTCATAATCAAGCTGCAGCAAATTCCTATATACAGTCTGCAGGCGCTGCATAGCATTAGGAACATCGTTTTCATCCGTCAGCGTCAGATAATAAAAATCCTGCAGGAAGCCATTTTCATCCATAGGGAACATAGCGTAGTTCGGCTTTGTCATTAAATTCTCAAAGGTATCCTTTAAATACCGCACCTCACGCAACGGCGTCAGCAGCAGCTGCGTAACCTTCATATTGCCTTTTTCGGCAAGCTCAACCATTGTTACAGACTTTTGCTGCTGCAACTCGCTGAAGGAATACTTCAGCGGTGTACCGCAATAGCGGATACGCTCATTACCGCCGACATTCTGCGGATTATGGATATGCCCCAAAGCCACATAATCAAAAGCAGCAAAAACCTCCGCACCGATATTATCCAGTCCGCCCACATTAACAGCCTCGCTGCCTGCGGTAACAGCGCCGGTGACAAACTGATGCGCAACAAGCACATTACGCTCCTCCTGTACCAGCGGTAGCTGCGACACAGCATATTTCACCGCATCATGATAGCTTGTAATCTCAGCTGCAGCCTCCTCCGGTGCCCAATGCTTCACAACAGCAGGCTTCAAAAAAGGCAGCAGGAAAATATTCACCCTGCCGAATTCATCCTCCAACACGAGCTTCTGCTCCTCACCGTTGTAGCTGCCCGCAAAATGAATGCCGCTGCCGCTCATCAGCTGCGCACCGAATGCCAAGCGCTCCGCCGAATCATGGTTGCCGCTGATGATGCACACAGGCACCTTGAGCTCCGCCAGCTGATTCAGAAAATTATCAAACAAAACGACAGCTTCTGCCGGCGGCACCGGTTTATCATAAATATCTCCGGCAAGCAGTACGCAATCAGGCTGCTTGGCGCAAATCATCTGTACAATACGTTGTAAAATATATTTTTGATCCTCATAAAGAGAAAATTCATCGAGTTTTTTTCCTAAATGCAGATCCGACAAATGTAAAAGCTTCATGCTATCACTCCCTGTCACGAATATTTATTCACTGTTATTTAATCGTTATATTATCTTGATTTTATCATGCTAAAGCATATGCGTCAATCTATACTTCAAACAAACGTTGCTAGTCCTCCAAAACTTTTTCTAAAAAAATTCTTCTTTTTTTCAAAAAAAGTACTTGACCAACTGCTATCTATCTGCTATAATTGTTATTGTTCTGATGAGCGTGCTCAAAAAGAATTGCTACTCCGGGATGGTGTAATGGTAGCACAAGTGACTCTGGATCATTCGGTCTGGGTTCGAGTCCTAGTCCCGGAGCCAAATGGCGCTATGGTCAAGCGGCTAAGACGTCGCCCTCTCAAGGCGAAATCAAGGGTTCGATTCCCTTTAGCGCTACCAGAAGTTAACGCTGATGCATAAGCATCAGCGTTTTTTATTGTTTAAATGTAAACTAAGCATAAACCGCATCTTGTTGTGCGGTTTTTTGTGCGCAAGAAGGAGAAAACACGTTAGAAGTTTTGCGACTGAAAGGTAGCGCTCTATAACGCTGATGCTCTGTTATCAGATTTTTGTACGGAAAATATCAATTTTGGTATCTTAATCCCCCTATGCCAATCATAATTTTCATATTTGAAAAGCCATGTCTTACCGAAAATCAGTAAAACATGGCTTTTTCTGTAAATCTGCGTTAGTCCATTACTTATGCTTAAAGATTCCCTGGACTAATGCTATATTTTTATTATTCTAGAGTCTTTATCAGAAGCTGAAGTTGAGGCTCAGGTTGAAGCCTACACCCTTTTGCTTACCAACGGAGCCGTTAACGCCAAGGCCCAGTTCGAATTTGTCGGAGTTTTTAACTCTCCAGCCAAGCTCCATAATACCGGTATCGCCCTTCATTGAAGGAGCAGGTGCGGAAGCAGAGCCAAGGGTTGTTGCTACAATCGCATTGGATTCACCGTCAAATTCATGCTGCCATGCCAAGCCTGCATAGAAAGCATTCTTCTCGCTCAGTTGATGCGTATATCTTGCACCAAGACGAGTACGCAGAGAGGTTGTAGCATCGAAATCATAGGTTGCGCCGGTGCCTACAGTAACCTTATCACCCTGTTGACGAGTGTAGAACAGCTTGCCGTAGTAGTCAAGGGTATCCTTATCGTTCAACTGAACAACCTTACCCATGCCAAGATGTGCTGCGTAATAGGTTGCATCGCTGTCGTATTTAATGCCGCCTGCAACAGCAGATTGATAATCGGTGCTCATTCTGCCAGCACGCAGGGAGCCTTCATAATAGAGGCCATCATCATTGAGCTGCTTAGCCATCAGGCCTGCACCCCAGAAGTGTGCATCGCCATCGCCGTGCGTACCATTGTCAAGATAGGAGTCATAGCTGCCGCGACCGTATTCAATCACAGGCACAATTATCAGCTTACCGGAATTGTTGTTGATTTTCTTTGCAAAGCCAAGATTCATGTTCCATGCTTTGAGGTCAACGTGAGAACCGGTATCGAGCTTTTGATTGTTAGCGCTCATGGTGATAAACGGATTAACAGAACCTTCTTCCTCCCCGTCAACAGCCAATGCAGCGTTTTCATAGCTTGCAGTTGTCAGCAAATCATGTCCCAGGTTCAGCATAGTGAGCGCAGCGGACTGTGTTTCAACCGGAGATTTTGCGTCAGCATCAGCATAAAAGCTGCCGGCACCAGGAGTTGTGCCGCCACCACCCGGAGGTGTTGTGCCACCGCCGCCCGGAGGTGTTGTACCACCGCCACCCGGAGGTGTTGTGCCATTGATAACTCCGACTAACTTATTTCCATCAGGTCCAATAGCAACTTTAATTCCCTTGTCAATATTAATCAAACCATCAGTCAAGGTTCCTGTTGTGATATTTTCAGCCTTTAGTGCGCCTGCAGTAATCAGGTTGATTTTATCATTTTCGTTTAATTTAGTACCAAGCTCTACGCCAGCCTTAATCTCTGCGTTATTGATAAGAGCAGTATCTGTTACTTTCAGCATAGTATCGTTGGCAATAAGATCTTTGGTGATAAAGAAGTTAAGTTTATCAAAATTTTGAATGCTTTTTGCTTCGTTGCCTTTACCAACTACTTCCAAAGTGTTATTGGTAATATTGGCTTTATTCAGTTTATCATAACCACCGTAAACATCACCCTTGATTTTCGCACCATTTTTGAAAATGACTTTATTATTTTGGATTTTTTCAGATATAGCACCATCGCTTTCCGTATAACCACCATAGACATTTTCATTAACAATACTATTATCAATAGTTACAGTATTATCCAGGCTGTTGCCTTTAAAGGAATAACCGCCATAAACATTTTTATTAACGCTACTGCCATCTGTGATGCTTATAATATTACCAATGCTATCTTTAGCTCCATAACCGCCATAAACATTCACATTAACACTACTATGGGCAATATTTACTTTGTTGCCCTCGCTAATTCCTGCTAAAGCTACGCCACCGGCAACATATGCTTTTACTACACCAACACCCTCTATTGTTACTTCATTGTTTTTGCTGTCAGCTTTTAAAGAATAACCACCAAAAACACTTTCACCAACCTCAGCAACATTACTAAAGCTTACCTTATTCTCGTTGGCGTTATGATTAGCATAGCCTCCATAAATACTACCACTTACTTTGCTTCCAGCGCCAATTGTAACCTTGTTTTTTTCAGCACTGCCATTATTATCATTATCTGCATAACCACCATATACCGAATTCCTAATTGTGCCTTCACTAATCTCTACGCTATTTCCCTTACTACTTGTGTCGCCTTTTCCGCCATATACATTAGCAGCACTGCTCTTGATAATCCTAACAGTATTGCCTTCGCTACTACCTTTTACAGTAACACCGCCAGCAACATTTGCTGTTACTACGCTACCACCATTGATTGTTACTTCATTGTTTTTGCTGTCACCTTTAAAAGAATAACCACCAAAAACACTTTCTTTCACTGTACTGCTAGCATCAATGGTAACATGGTTTTTTTCAGTATTGCAATCTGCCTCACCACCATATACAGTTTTATTGATGGTACTGTCGCTAATCATTACATCGTTTTCCTTGCTGCTTGTGACACCTTTACCGCCATATACTATCCCGTTTACTTCGCTATTAGCTTTAATGATAACATGGTTTTTTATAGCGTCTGCAGCACCGGTGCCACCACCACACACAACATTCCCCAAAGTATTACCGCTAATCGTTACAGTATTCTCTCTGACATTACCATAAAAAGAATATGCACCACATACGATGTTAGTTGCAGCAGTACCGGTAATAGTAACATTGTTCTTAAATACTTCCGGCAGAGACACCTCTGTATCATCATAACCACCGTAAACAGCATCATAATTACCAGAGTCCAGCGAAACATTAGCACCTGTTAATTGCTTAGTATTACCATCGTTACCATAGTAATCAGCTGCCTATGCGCTCGGCATTACCAGTACGCCTGCGCACAGCATTCCACAAAGCATACCGCCGATTTTTCTTTGCATTTGTTTTTCTTTCATTTTTGCCAAAAACTTCATAGTAAAAGCCTCCTTTTAATTAAGATGGAACCTCTTTATTAACGTCAGTATAGCACTTAAAAGCATTTTCCACCCCATCCCAACCTCCTATTTCGGGTAGGATAGGCGAAAAAATTTGACTATTTTTATGGAAAAGGCGAAAATTTTAATGAAATCCTGCCTGCAACAATAATTGACGAGTGCGATGACTTACTTGTATAAGGGCATCAAAAAAATAAAGCCTAATGAGTTCACATCATTTGCGTAACTCATTAGGCTTTTCCATATTCTTATCTATATCTTGTATAATTCGTATCTTTTATCTGTCTTTACCAGCTTACCGGAACTGAGCCATTCATTCCACGCTTTCCCGGCAGCTAAAACCAATGCTTTCTTCTCCTCAGGAGCCCTTACTCTTCCACGAGTACGTTTATAGGTTCTTGCTTCCGGTGTTAAATTTCTTAAAGGCTCATTGTATAATGAAATTGCACACCTGAAAAATTGAATAAAAAATAGTCCAT
>OGHD01001145.1_pt1 | contig 11432 bp, 9 predicted proteins | sample 1571341 | NCBI WGS metagenome assembly OGHD01 (sample SAMEA2582026, study PRJEB24529) | metagenome | biome: Human gut stool | place: China | collected 2011 | reverse complement strand
CTGGACATAGCCGCTCAGATCCACTTTCCAGTCGCCCATCTTTTCCAGCACGCCGTCGATGACCATGTACTCGTCGTACTTGTCGGAGGTACCAGCAGTACCCTTCGGGACCATGTAGATGTACTGTGCAGCGTCTGCCGCCTTCAGGTCGATGTCCCCGGTCGAGGCGACGCTCTTGCGCTTCAGGTGGTCTGCCGCAGCGACAGCTTTGTTGATGGCGGCGGAGACTTCCGTCTCCGTCTGATATTTCTTGTCGTTCGTCAGGTCGCCCACCTTGGTGGGAGCATTGGTCTCCAGCGCAGATACGCGCTGGCCGAGACCGTCCGTCACATTCTTCTGGCGGCGGCCCAGCTCCTGCAGGTCGCGCAGCGCGGGGATACGGGTCAAATCATAACTAGCCATGTGTTTTTTCCTCTCTTTCTTTTATCCATTAAAAATTTCGTCAAGCATCCTCTGCACTTCTTCAGCGGATGCCTGCTGTATCGATGCCGTTCCCTTTGCAAACAGCGTTACAAAGGCACGGATGTTCACCTTCGGGGGGATGGCAGCGTAGAACCGCACACCGCCCTCCACGGTCTGAAGCACAGTCGCAAGGTTTGCTTTTTCGACCTCTCCGGCCGTGTCCAGCGTCAGGGTCCCCATCGGGACGTAAGAGCTGTCGCACCCATCGATGGCCACGTCGCAGCTGTACCAGTACCGTCCTACGGACTTGGCCATCTCTTTCCAGCCCGCCGCCGGAATGGTCAAATCATAGCTGCGGTAGTAGCCGCCGGTGTAGTCTCGCAGCGTGTCGGTCACGAGATCCTGTACGCCGTCGTAGTAGCCCTGGATGTCCTGAGCTGTCTTCTTTGCCTCGGCGGCAGAACTGGCCGCATCCGTTGCCGACTGGGCAGCGCGGGCGACTGCCCCTGCTGCGGCATCTTTCACTTCCTTTACTACATTGTCCTTTACCTCCTGGATGGCCTTTTCGGTTTTTTCCTTTGCGCCTGCTGCGGCAGCATCCGCAGCTGCAGACGCCGCCGGGCCGGCTGATGCCTCCACATTGTTCAGTGCATCCGTCTCGGCTTTGCGTATCTCCGTTACAGCCGAGTCTTTTGCGCCGATGGTGTTTTCATATGCTTCATTGGCCTTTGCGGCGCTCTGTCTGGCGTCCTCTCCGGCCTGCCACGCCTCGTCCTTTGCCTGCTCCACGAGGGCTACCAGCTGTTGCCATGCAGGCACCGGCGGTTCGGGGATGTCCCCCATCGTGCCGCTGTTCATGGCCACGTTGTACTTGATGTCCGCGCTGGTCAGGGTGCGGGTGCCATCGGTGCCCTCAAAGGTGATGCGCCCCTCCCCGGGCACAGCCGTGATGAGGGCGGGCACTTCCACAAGACCGTCCACCACCAGCGTGGAGGGGGCAGCGTTCCCATCCGGCAGGTGCCAGAAGGCCCGCAGGGTCATGCCCTGCCACTCGCCGTCGGCTTCCACCCGCAGGGCGTAGATGCCCCGGTTTTTGGTGTAGCCGAAGCGGAGCAGGCCGTCGTACCCCTGCAAGGCAGCCCCGCCGCCCGAGGATAAATGGATCTGACGTTCGATCATACAGTTTCACTCCTTTTGTCGTGGTTTTCGCGTTCAAAAAGCTTGACTTTGGTTAGAGTTTCCGGTAAGATTGTGAAAAGACCGCAGAAGGTTTGGTGGATAAAATCTAACCAAAATCAGCTTGTGAGGCTATAATATCTGATTAAATTCAGAAAGTCAAGGGAAAATCTGAATCCGGTTAGAAAACCGGCGTTCTGCACAAGAAGGAGTGCAAAATTTGTGTTTTATGACTGCTACACGGCCCTGTGCCAGGCCAGAGGCATCAGCCGCAGCCGGGCCGCGCAGGAGATGGGCTTGAGCAACTCCACAGTGACCAAATGGAAAAACACCGGGGCGACCCCCTCGGGCGAGACGCTGGCCAGAGTATCCGCCTATTTTGGCGTGCCGGTGGGGGAGCTGCTGGGCGAAGCCGTCCCGTCGGTGCAGGAGGAGCGGAAGCTGCCCGAAGGAGCTGTCCCGTTCGATCCCGCTCTCACGGCTCCGCTGCTGGGCACGGTGCGTGCAGGCCTGCCCATGTATGCGGAAGAAAACATTGAGGGCTACATCCCCATCACCCGGAAGGATGGGGCACGGTACTTCTGGCTCCGTGTCCGGGGCGACAGCATGAACGCCGTGGGCATCTCGGAAAACGATGAGATCCTGGTGCGGGAGCAGCCGGAGGTGGAAAACGGCCAGCTTGCTGTGGTGATGGTCAACGGCGATGAAGCCACCGTGAAATATTTCCGTCAGGAGGGGAGCCTTGTGGTCCTGACCCCCAAAAGCTTCAACCCCGTGCACCAGCCCCAGATCTATGATCTAAAACGGGTGCAGGTGCGGGTGGTCGGCCTTGTGGTGGAGTGCCGCAAGGTGTTCTGAAAAAGGAAGATGGTCCCTGCGGGGCAGAATAGGAGGCTCGCTATGAAATGGAGGACCGTTCTGTGCACAGCGCTGTTTTTGTACGGTACCGTGCTGCTTTCTGCCTGCGGCGGGGGAGAGATGCCCGCGCCTGCGGAACCGCCCGCTTCCAGTGAGCTGCCGGCCCCCTCTCAGCCGGAGGAAGTGCCCGCCCCCTCGGAATCGGCTTCTTCCAGTGAACCGGAGCCGCCAGCATCCAGCGTGCCGGAAAAAGAGAATCCATTGATCGTGAATGGCGTGCTGAAAAGCTACGATACCGGCAAGCAAAAGGATGTTGTTCTGCCCAGCGGGAAGTTTACCAAAATTGATTCAGGATGCTTCAAAAATAATACCACCATGGAATCGGTGAGTATCCCGGAAGGCGTTACGGAGATTGGCTTTGCCGCATTTTCAGGGTGTTATAATCTGAAATCTGTGCAGCTGCCAAAATCTCTGGTGAAGATTGAACAGTCTGCATTTTTAGATTGTGTATCACTAGAAGAGATTACTTTCCCTGAAAACAGTAGACTGGAACTTTACCAGTCAGCATTTGAAAATTCAGGGCTGTTGAAGGTTTTTATCCCGTCAAATATTCGGATAATGAATGGTGGAGTATTTGCAGATTGCAAGAAACTTATCAGTGTATATCTTGAGGGACAGGAGACCATAGAAAAGCAAACATTTGCAAGTTGTTATTCTTTGCGAACAGTCATACTTGGTAAGGCAACGAAGGAAATTCGAGCGGGGGCATTTGATGGATGTTCGAATTTATCGGATGTCTGGTATGCTGGAAGTTGGGACGAATTGCTTTCGGGGTGCAATAAGGAGTGGAATGAAGCATTCTTTAATGCGGAGCACCATGAAGGTGCTCCAAGCGATTGACTAGAATACCAAAACAATAAGAAACCCGGGGACAGCATCACAGCTGTCCTCGGGTTTTTGTGCGTTCGGAAATCTTACACTTTCTCAGTCTCATCATCCTCGTCGTCGTCCTCCTCGTCGGCGAGAGCTTCTGCATGGATGCGCTGGCGCAGGCGGGTGCGGAACTCCTCGGCGGGGATGCCGCTCTGGTTGGGGGTCAGGTCCGGGGCGGGCTTGCCGTCAGGCAGGTGGGCACCAAAGGCCGGCACAAAGAAGAACTTGCGCACGACAAAGATCAATGCAATGGCACCCACGCTGATGAGGTTGTCCAGAGCCGATTCGTGGCCGACCACCATGTGGCGGGCAATGGCGTAGAGCAGCACTTCCAGGCTGCTGCCGGGGCTGTGCTTGGCCAGCATCTTGATGAACTCCACGCCGATGACAATGTCCAGCGCCCGCTCAAGGAAACTGCGGATCTCTACATCGTTGCCATCAAACAGCAGGCCAGGCATCCACTTGAGCAGGGGGATGAAGCTGAGCAGCAGGCCGATGAGCACCAGCCCGGACAGCACGATCTCCAGCAGGGTGGCGGCCTGAATGATGTAGCTGCGCAGTGCCTTGCGGCTGCGGCTCTCAACATGGGCGGAGTGCGGGGTGTCGGAAGGATGGGACATGATGCGGCATCTCCTTTGCTCAAGATCGTGAAACGAAAAAAGCTGACAAACTTTTCTTAAGTCTAGCAAAGGATTTGAGCAAAGTCAATGAAATGTGCCGAATTTTCTGGGAATTACTGGACGGCTACATAGCCGGAGTGCTCAATGCAGGAACGGCCTGCATCGGTGGAGAGCCATTCGTAGATCCTGCGCTCCGGGCTGTCGGCAGCGGAATCCTGCAGGATGGCGGCATAGAATTCGTTGCACAGCGGGTAGCTCTGGTCGGCGATCGTTTCGTTGGAAGGGGTCACGCCATCCACGGCCAGCAGCCGCAGACCGGGCTTGGAGTACATCTGGTCGATGTAGTAGTAGACCGAGAAACCGATGGCGTTAGCGGAGTTGTTATACTCTGCAATGCTGTCCACCAGCTCACCCATGGCGGTGGGGGCCAGCTCGGTGGGGGCCTCCATCAGCGGGCCGCCCTGGATCAATAGCTTCTGGAACAGGGTCTGGCTGCCGGAGTCCGCCCGCCGCTGGAAGGCAATGATCTCCTGATCCTTACCGCCCACATCTTTCCAGTTGGTGATCGTTCCGGCGTAGATGTCCTTGAGCTGCTGCAGGGTCAGGCTCTGTACAGGGTTGTCCTCGTTGACGATGAACACCAGCGCGTCCCGGCCAATGGCCTTCTGCTCCAGCGGGTCACCGTCTGCCTTCAGCTCCTCCTTGACGGATTCCGGGGCCTCGTAGGCGATGATGAGCTTGACCGAATCACCGTAATTGTTGCCGTACAGGCCCAGGTTGCGCCAGGCCTGGGCCGTGGTGTTGGTGGTCACGGCGCTCCGGGCGGTCTCCAGATCCAGCCCGGTGGTGTCGGCCATGATCTGTGCGATCAGCGGGATGCAGGCCGTGCTGCCATCCGTAATGGGAAATTCATCCACGCTCAGGATGGGCTGTGCGGGCATTTCACTGGCGGCAGAAGAGGAGGGTGCCTCAGAATCCGGCTGAGACGGTGCCGCCCCCGAATCAGAGGAGGCAGGCACGGTGTTGCAGGCGGAGAGCAGGGCGGCGGTGGATGCCAGACCCAGACCGGTCAGGAACGCGCGGCGGGAAATTTTGACAGTACGCATGGAAAAACCTCCTTAGAAGAAACCGTTGTCCATTTCGTCGTTGCTGGAAGCGAAGATGCTCTCGGCGTAGAGCCACTGGCCGGTCAGGTCCATCCAGCCGCTCTCAAAGCCCTTGACGGCGGCGAACACGCCCTCGGGCAGGCCGTTGACGCTGTTGGCGTAGTACCCGGCACAAGTGCGCAGACCGTTTACCACCACATTGCCGTCGCTGTCCAGAACATCGTAGAGCCAGCTGCTGCCGGGGCCATTGTAGCAGCCGTAGAAGTAGATGCCGTCCTCAGTGGAGAGCAGGGGCGAGTAGTAGTTGTAGGTCTCATTCAGCTTGGCCGGTTCGAGGGGCTTGTGGATGCCGTCCGGCCCGCAGATGTGGATGGCCGTTGCGTCGTAGCTGTCATTGTCATCCTGCTCGACCCAGGCCCAGCCGTTCCCCTCGGGGTAAATATGGGTGCGCACCTGATTTTCCACCGGGTCGATGGTGGTATCGGTCAGCAGAACACCGGTCTGCAGGTCGAACACCCGCACGGTGCCGTCTACGGCATAGATGGCCAACGTGGCATCATCCGTATTGGCATCGTAGAGGTCTTTCTCCTCGCCGGTGAGCAGGTCGTGGAACAGATACCGCCCCGCCATTTCGGGGGTGGAGGCATCCGGTTCCGTGATCGCCACGCCGGGCGCATAGTACCGGATGGGCTGGTCATACTCGCAGAGCACGGCGCTTTGCTCCGTGCTGACCAGATCGACCAGCTGGTATCTGCCATCGTTATACAGGCTGACCGTGCCTGCACCGGTGTACTGCTGGTAACCGGTCAGCTCCTCGCCGGTGGTGGGGTTGTACAGGCTGTCGGCACCCGTCGTGCCATCTTCGTTGTAGTGGCTCACCACCAGCCAGTCGGTGGGGGCAGAGCTGTCGCTGCTGCTGGCGTAGAAGTTGGAAAGGGCAGACAGCTCTGCCTGATAGACCACCTCGCCCTGCCGATCCTGCACCTGTACAGCGCAGTAGGCGGTCAGATCATCGCCCCATTCGTTTTCCTGCACATAGTCTGCCGGGACATTGCAGACTTCAAAGGCCAGATAGCTGCCTGCTATGCTGCATCCGTAGGCGTTTTCGGGCACAGCCAGCTCCTCGCCCGTGGCAAGGTCGATCACCCGGCAATCGCCTGCGGCGTGGTTGTTGTAGGGGGCATAGGCCATCTGTTCCGGTGCGGTCAGGACCAGCAGGCTGCCGGTCAGGACGGCATCGTAGGCACGGTCAAAGGTCAGGATCTCCTTGCCGCTGCGGTCGCACAGGGCGGTTGCCCGCCCGGTGGGGGTGCCGGGGGCTGACCATTGCCGCAGATAGTACCGCACGGTGCCGGTCAGGGTATCCGGCACTAGATACACGGTCTCACTGCCGGCGGCCTGATACAACACGGTATTGCCGCAGAGCACGGTATTGCCGCCGTTGGAGCCGTTGCTGTACAGGATGCGCAGCTTGCCGTCGTCCAGTGAAGCGGCAGCGGGGCCGGGCGCTTCCTCAGCCTGCGCGGGCTTGGAATCAGGCAGGGGCGAGGCCGGAGGCAGCAGGGAGCAGGAGGCCAGCAGCCCTGCCGCGGCAGACAGGCTGAGCACTGCACAGCCGATGCGGAGAACAGAACGTTTCATAAGCGTACCTCACAGGTTTGGCAGAATTTAACTTTCCTATCCTGATTATAATACGAATAAACCGGACGTTCAATTGCAATCGAACGTCCGGTCATGGTTACAGTTTTGTTACAGGGTTCGCTCAGACCTCGGCAGCCTCGGCTTCGTCCATCCGCACCAGCTGGCGCAGGAAGGGGAAGAGGAAGGGCACGGTGACAAAGAAGGTCAGCACATCAGCAATGGGCTGGCAGATCTCAACACCCAGCAGCCCAAAGGCCCGGGGCAGAGTGAGGATGAGCGGGATGAAGAACACGCCCTGACGGCAGCAGGCCAGAAAGGTGGCCCGGCCCGATTTGCCGATGGACTGGAACAGCATGTTGCCCGCCACGATCACGGGCTGCAGAAGCATGGCAAAGCACTGGAAGCGGAAGGCGGGCAGGGCCACGGCGGTGACTTCGGGATCATCGCGGAAAAGGCGGATGAGGGTCTCGGCATTGAACCAGCAGGCGGTAAGAATGACAGAGAGGAAGCAGAAGCTGGCTGCCATGGTGAACAGGCAGGCCTGCTGCACCCGGCGGTACTTTCTGGCACCATAGTTGAAGCCTGCCACCGGCTGAAAACCCTGACCGGTGCCGATGGCCACCGAGATAATGAACATGAAGATGCGGGAAACGATGCTCATACCGGCCACGGCAGCGTCGCCATAGCCCCGGGCGGCAATGTTCAGCAGCATTCCGCCAATGCTGTTCAGGCCCTGACGGCCAAAGCTGGGCATACCGGTCATCAGGATGGTGCCGAACTCCGCCGGGCTGCGGGTGACTGCCGTGATCCGGAACTGGCTGACTGTTTTGCCCCGCAGGAACATGGACAGCAGGATGCAGAAGCTGATGGTCTGGCTCAGGGCCGTGGCAAGGCCCGCACCGGCGGTGCCCATGCCCAGCCCAAAGATGAACAGCGGGTCCAGCGCAATGTTCAGCAGGCCGCCGGTGACCAGGCCGATCATGGCAAAGCTGGCCTTGCCCTCATAGCGCAGGATGTTGTTCATCACCAGACTGGACATCATAATGGGAGCGGCCAGCAGGATGTACCGCGCGTAGGCACAGGCATGGGGCAGGATGGTCTCGGTGCTGCCCAGCAGCATCATAAAATCGGGCAGGGTGAGCAGGCCTGCCGCTGTGATGATGCCGCCGAACACCAGCGCTGTGAAGAAGCTGGTGGAAGCAAACCGGGTGGCGGCATCGGTGTTCTGGCTGCCCAGGCTGCGGCTGATGATGCTGCCCGAGCCGTGGCCCAGCATGAAGCCCAGCGCCTGGAGAATGGCCATCAGGCTGGAAACGATGCCCACTGCGCCGGATGCGCTGGTGGAGATCTGACCCACAAAAAAGGTATCGGCCAGATTGTAGATGCTGGTGATGAGCATGCTCAATATCGTGGGAGCCGCCAGGCTCAGGATCAATTTCGGGATGGGGGTCTCCGTCATTTTGCGGAACTGCTCCGCGCTGCGGTCGGCATTTGCCATGAAAAAACCTCGCTTTCTCTTTGACACGATCTTTACATAAAAACAATCCACTCCAGTATACCGCAGGATCTGTTTTGTATCAACCAATTCCTTGCCGGGGTTATTGCAGCAAAAGACCGCCCTGCCCGGCGGCAGAGCGGTCTTGGGTCATGGAAAGGAAAATGACAGTTACAGGGTCTTGCAGAACTCCTTCAGGTAGGCGCGGAAGGCCTCGCCGATCTCGGGGTGCTGCAATGCCAGCTCCACCTGAGCCTCCACCACACGGAGCTTGTTGCCCATGTCGTAGTGGGTGCCGGTGAACTCCACGGCGGTCATGCCGCCGCAGTTGCGGGCATACTCGGCCATGGCATCGGTCAGCTGGATCTCGCCGCCTGCACCGGGCTTGGTGTGGGCGAGGATATCGTAGATCTCAGGGGTCAGCAGCACACGGCCCAGAATGGAGTAGTTGCTGAACTCCTGGCCCTTTTTGGGTTTCTCGATCATGTCATCCACAAAGAAATAGTTGTCGTGGATGGGGGTGGTCTTCAGGCTGCAGTAGCGGCTCACATCGGCCCAGGGCACAGCGGAGACACCGGCGGCCGGGCGGCCGAACTCCTCATAAGCGCGGATGAGCTGGGCGCAGACAGGATCCTCGCCCCAGATCACGTCGTCGCCGTAGATGACCACGAACGGGTCGTCACCGGTAAAGGCCTTTGCCATGCTCACGGCGTGGCCCAGGCCCAGCGTCTGCTTCTGGCGCACAAAGAAGATGTTGGCAAGGTTCGAGATGCCCAGGCACTCCTCCAGCATTTTTTCCTTGCCGGGGGCGGCCAGCTTTTCTTCCAGCTCGGGGCTGCGGTCAAAGTGATCCTCGATGATGCTCTGGCTGCGGCCCAGAATGATCAGAATATCTGTGATTCCGGATTTGACGGCTTCCTCCACCAGATACTGGATGGCGGGCTTATCCACGATGGGGAGCATCCCCTTGGGCATGGCCTTGGTGGCGGGCAGCACACGGGTGCCCAGACCAGCGGCAGGGATGACAGCCTTCGTAACTTTTTTCATGGTTCGGAACTCCTTCATCATATCATTTCAGGCTGAACGCTCAGCCGTAGACCAGATGGATCAGGGCATCCACATTGGGGCCAAGCAGCAGGGTGAACGCGCTGCCGATGACCATGAGCAGGACCAGACAGCCGAGCACGGCGGCCCAGCTGGTGCCGCCCTGCGCGCAGAGCACGGCTTTGCGCTGTGCCGCGTCCGGGAACTCCGCGCGGATGCGGCGGATCTTCTCGGCGGCACTCTGGCGATAGAGCCACTTGCCATACAGGCCGCGCACGATCATCAGCAGAAAGCTGAGCACCGAGCAGACCCGGGAAAGGGTGAGCAGGGTGGATGTGGAAAGCCCCGGGGCCAGGCTGCTGTCCGTGATCTGCAAAAGGTCAATGAAGGTGGGCAGGGCCAGCACCAGCTCGGCGGCCAGAAAGGCGAACGCGGGCTTCCACGCCTTGCGGTAGAAGAAATAGAACGGGCCGAACAGCATGGCCGAAAAGCTCATGGAGGTCTTGGTGTGGGACAGCTGCATCCGGCAGTAGGCGCTCAGGTAGGCAGGGGAGGCCGGGCCGATGAAATCCGCCCAGTCCTTGCAGGGGATGCCGTCCATGACCTCTTCCTTGCCAAAAGCGGCCTGATAGGTCTGGCGCAGCGGGTCTACCTGCGGGGCCCCGGTCTCCTGGAACTGGCGGTAAAAGGTGGAGTAATCAAACTCCTCGCTGTGCTCATCCGAATCGGCACGGTCGGCGGGCTCCTGTGCCCCCTCCGGGGGCAGGGCCGCACCGCAGCAGCGGCAGACAGACTCACTGCGCAGGGTGCGCTCGCCGCAGGCAGGGCAGGTGCACAGCTCACTTTCCTGATAAGGGAACTTCCACTCGTATCCGGCGGCGTGGGCCGGGGCATGGATGCAGCGGCCGAGCTTTTCGTAACAATCGCGGTGATAAGGCGCGCCGCAGTCGGGGCAGACAACGATGTCGTCCTGCAGTGTCAGCGGCTTGCCGCAGCCCTCACAGGGGCAGCCATAATATTTGGGCATAAGATCCTCCCGGTATGCTAGTTGAACTTATTATACTCCCTTAAAAGAGAAAAGAAAAGGCAAAAATCTTCAAAATTCCAGTAGGTTGAGTATTTTTCCTCTTTACTTTATCATGGATTCTGGGTATACTAATGAAGTATCTGTGTATAAACTGTATCTTTTGAGGGATTCTTAAAATATGATTACTACTGACGAACTGAAAGTGCAGCTGGCCGATTACGGCACCGCTGTGAAGGACCTGGAGGAAGCGCTGGCCATCGACGCTTCCCGCAAGCGCGTGCAGGAGCTGGAGCACACCATGAGCCGCCCCGGCTTTTACGATGACGCTGAGCTGAGCAAGAAGGTCTTTGATGAAGTGGGCGACCTGAAGGGCAAGCTGAACCGCTTTGAAAAGCTGCAGGGCCTGTACGATGATGCCGAGACCATGCTGGTGATGCTGGACGAGGAGTACGACCCCGACATGGTGCCCGAGGCAGAGGAAGCCGTGAACGCCGTGGGCAAGGCTGTGGACGAGCTGCAGCTGATGACCATGCTGAACGGTGAGTACGACCACAGCAACGCGATCCTGACCTTCCACGCCGGTACCGGCGGCACCGAGGCGCAGGACTGGGCCGAGATGCTCTACCGTATGTACAACAAGTGGGCACAGGCACACGGCATGACCGTGGAGGTGCTGGATTATCAGGACGGCGACGAAGCCGGTCTGAAGAGCGCCTCTATGATGGTCAAGGGTGCCAACGCCTACGGTCTGCTTAAGAGCGAGAACGGCGTGCACCGTCTGGTGCGTGTCTCTCCCTTTGACGCCAACGCCCGCCGCCAGACCAGCTTTGCTTCTCTGGAGGTTATGCCCGAGCTGGACAACACCATTCAGGTGAACATCCGCCCCGAGGATATCGAGATGCAGGTGTACCGCTCCTCCGGCGCCGGCGGCCAGCACATCAATAAGACCTCCTCTGCTGTCCGTCTGATCCACAAGCCCACCGGCATCGTGGTCAACTGCCAGACCCAGCGCAGCCAGTTCCAGAACCGCGACTACGCTATGGAAATGCTGAAGGCTAAGCTCTACCAGATCGCCAAGCAGCAGCATATGGATAAGATCGACGACATCAAGGGCGTGCAGAACGAGATCG
>OGHD01001140.1_pt1 | contig 11481 bp, 12 predicted proteins | sample 1571341 | NCBI WGS metagenome assembly OGHD01 (sample SAMEA2582026, study PRJEB24529) | metagenome | biome: Human gut stool | place: China | collected 2011 | reverse complement strand
CGGCCTCCGAGCCTCTTCCGATGAACGCTGCCCTTCACAGTCCTGAGCCGCCGCAGAAGGAAAGTGTCCTTGAGCCGCCGCCTTTCCGGGCTGCATCCAGTGAGTCACAGCTGGACATCGAGGCAGACATCGACCTGCCGGATGTCACCCGCGATCACATGGCCGCGTGGGAGCCTGCCCCGGATGAACCGGAGCGTCCGCCGCTGCCGGAGGCTTCGGATGAACCTCAGCAGAGCGCAGCCCCGGAGCAGCTGGGCTTTGACGTTCAGGATGGCCCGGAGCCTCTGCGGTATGTGGGTGAGATCTTCCGCACCTATATCCTCGCGGAGCGGGGCGACGAGATCTGCATCATTGACAAGCACGCCGCCCATGAACGCCAGCTCTTCGAGAAACTGGCCGCCCACTACGGCGATGTCCCCAGTTAGCTTCTCTTGGAGCCGTTGGTGGTGGAGCTCTCCGCCGAGGAAAAGACCGCTCTGCTGACCAACCTCGACCTGCTGGAAAGCGCCGGCCTCGAGGTGAGCGATTTCGGCGGCAGCTCGGTCTGCCTGCGCTCGGCATCACGGGTGCGGCGGTAGCGACGCTTCTGTCCCGCGTGGTGGAGTTCGTCGTCGCGTTCTCCTACGCGTTCCGCTGCCGCACGATGCCGCTCATGAAGCACGCCATCCTCCGCCCCGGCATGGACATGCTGCGTAAATTCCTGCGCTACAGCGCGCCGGTGCTCATCAACGAGACGCTCTGGGGCACGGGCTTTTCGATGATCACGGTCATCATGGGCCACATGGCAAATAGCAGCGACCTCATCGCCGCCTACACGCTTGCGGGCAATATCGACAAACTGATGACCTCCGGCGTGTTCGGCATCGCGGCGGCGGTGTCCGTCATCGTCGGCAAAGAGATCGGCACGGGCAACTTAAAGGGCGTTTACAACATCGGCCGCGCGCTGTGCTTCACGGCGTTCGCGTTCGGCATTGTGCTCGGCCTCGCCGAATACACGATGTTCGTGACGCTGATGCGCCCGTTCGTCATGCCGCTCTTCTCGCTCTCGGCGGTCGCCGAGCGGCTTTGCAGTGTGATGCTCATATGCTATGCCTGCGCCATCCCGCTGCACAGCTTTTCAACCACGATGGTCGTAGGCGTGCTGCGCGGCGGCGGCGATGTGAATGCCTCGCTTGTGATCGACAATTTCCCCCTCTGGTGCGGCACGCTGCCGATGATGTGTCTGCTCGGCCTTGTGCTCAAGGTGCCGAACGAGGTCTTCTGCCTCTGCCTGATGATCGAATATATCATCAAATCCCCCATCGGCCTTTACCGCCTGCACTCCGGCAAGTGGATCCACGACATCACCCGCATCGATGAATAACAAAAAAGCGGAAGGGCGCTGCCCTTCCGCTTTTCCATTGTCAAGTTTTTACCGCGCGCTCCCGCCGCATTTCTCTCAGCACCGGCACGCTGACACACAGCGACGCCGCCACAAAGAACGCGATGCCGACCATGCGGTTCACGCTGATACGCTCGTGGTACACGACGACCGCCAGCGCCGTTGCCAGAATGGGCTTGACGAGATAAACGAACGACGCCTCCGTCGCAGAGGTGTACTCCGTGATCTTCGCCGTGAGCAGAAAGCCGATGGCCGCGCAGCCGATGCCGACATGGCACAAAAGCAGCGTCGTTTTGAGCGTAAAGCCCGTGAAAAACGGAATGCCCGCGAATATCTCCAGCCCCAGGCCGCTGTAAAGCGCACCGACCGCCGAAATCTCACCGAGCAGCAGCAGGAAAAGAAGCTCCAGACCGCCGATGAGCATGTTGAACGTCGTGATCACGAGCGCGCCGAGCCGCGGCAGACGCAGCTTGCAGAGCGTACCGTAAGTGGCAAACAGCAGCGTGGCGGTGATGATCTCCAAAAAGCCGCGCAGGCTGATCTCAAGGTGCGCGGGATTGAGGATGAAGAGAATGCCGACAAGTTCCACGCCGATGGCCAGCAGATGGTTCTTTTTCAGCGGCTCATGCAGGATGAAGTGCGCCAGCGCCACCGCGAACACAGGATTGCCCGAGTAGATAATCGATGTAGCTGAGGCGTCCATGTGCAGCACCGCCATCTGCAAAAGCGACATGTGCAGCGTCACCGTCAGAAAACCGAGCAGTGTGAAATAGCCCCAGTCTGCCTTTGTAAGCTGAATATCCCGCTTTTTGAGGTCGTTCAGTGCAAAGGGCATCAGCGCAGCCGCGCCGAGCAGCACACGCTCGACTGTCACCTGCATGGGTGCAAACGCGCCGCCGAGCGCCTTGAGCGCGACCTCCGTCGTGGAATAGAGCATCGCGGCAAGCAGGATATAGAGATATCCCCGTTTCCGATCAGTCGTCATCTTCTTCCTCCTTGTTCCACCCGACGCGGAACGGTAACATTGTATGCCGCTGCCTGCGAAAAAGCAAGAAATAGCATGCCGCGCGGGCAAAAAATGCCGCTCTGCAAAGCAGAGCGGCATTTTGACGATGCAGCAGGAAAATTACTTGGCAGTCTGCGCTGCCTTCTTGCTCTCCCACTTGGTCACGCAGCAGGCGCAGGAGACGTCGCCCGTGATGTTCAGGCAGGTACGCCCCATGTCGAAAAGACGGTCGATGCCGTAGATGATCATGATCATATCGACGGGGATGTTCATCGCCTCGAGCACCATAGCGAGCATGATCATGCCCGCGCCCGGCGTACCGGCGGTGCCGATGGAGGCAAGCGTCGCGGTGACGACGATCGTGACCATCTGGCCAAGGGTCAGCGTCATGCCGCAGCAGGTGGCAAGAAAGATGGTGGCGACGCACTGATAGATGGCGGTGCCGTCCATGTTGATCGTCGCGCCGAGGGGGATAACAAAGGAGGAAACGTCGCTCTCCGCGCCCAGCTCATCCGCGCACTCCTTGCTCAGAGGGATCGTGGCGGCAGAGGAGGTGGAGGTAAAGGCGAAAATCATCGCGGGGGATGCCTTCTCGAAGAAGGTGAAGGGGCTGATGCCCGCAAACGCCTTGGCAGAGAAAGAGTAGCAGAGGACTGCATGGACGATGTAGCCGAGGTACGCGCAGCCGAGCACCACGGCAAGAGAGCCGAGGATCTCAGGGCCCTGCGTGGCGACGACCCACGCCATCATCGTAAACACACCGATGGGGCTGAGGGCAATGATGAACGCCATCACACGCTCGATGACCGCATAGAGCGTGGAGACCAAGTCCTTGGCAAGCTTGCCCTTTTCGCCCGCGGCAAGGATGCCGCCGCCGAGCATCAGCGCGATGACGATGACCTGCAGCATATTCGCCTCGGTGAAGGACTTCCACATATTGCTCGGGAAGATGGCGACCAGGGTATCCATGAAGTTGGCGCTGGTGGCCTTATCCCAGACCGCGCCGTCCTCCAGCGCGAGCGTGGGGAACCAGCCTGCATTGTTGAAGAGGTTGGCGAATACCAGGCCGATGACGCAGGCCGCGGCCGTGGTGACAAGGAAGTAGGCGACCGTCTTCCAGCCGACGGAACCGACCTTCTTCATATCGCCCATGGAGAGGATGCCGTCGATCATCGACAGCAGCACGACGGGGACGACGATGAACTTGAGGAGGTTAACGAAGATGGTGCCGAAGGGCTTTAAGTAGTTGGTCGTGAACTCGGGTATTCCCAGCTTATGAAAGGCATAGCCGGCCAGAATACCGAGCAGCAGCGCAATTCCGATCTGCTTCGGCAAGCTTAGTTTTTTCTTTTCCATGCTCCACACACACTTTCTAAATGAAGATCCCCCATTTATAGGCATTATCAATAGGGGTCGTGCTTATTGTACTGCACTTTATTTCATTTGGCAAGGGCTTTTGCAGGAAAAATTTCGTTTTGCTGCCCGCATTTTTGCACAAAGATGATGGATATCTTTCATGTAAATTGGTCAAAATTTCGGCTTGCAATCTTGCCTGCTTTCGGGTATTCTTGGTCAGACGACAACAAACGAACAGGAGGAACGACCCATGATGCTCTGCACCGCGCCGAAAAAGAAAAATTCTTCCGTTGGTATTGCTGTTTCTGTTTTTATTGATATTGTTTCTTTTGACCGGTAAGTTTTCTTACCGGTCTTATTTTTTGCCCGCACGGGGCCCAACCATGTTTATTCAAATGAGAATAAAAATAAGAAGAAAGTAAAGAGGGAAAATCACATGAAGAAAGATCTCGGACACGAAGCCATCTACGACGCCCGCCAGCTGGGTACCCCAAGGATGCTGGTGCTGGGCCTGCAGCACATGTTCGCCATGTTCGGCGCGACGGTGCTCGTCCCCATTCTGGTCCAGGGCTACGGCCTGCCGCTCTCCATCCAGACGACGCTGCTGTTCGCAGGTCTTGGCACGCTGCTGTTCCACGTATGCACCAAGTTCAAGGTCCCCGCGTTCCTCGGCTCCTCGTTCGCCTACCTCGGCGGCTTCTCCACGGTCGCGACGATGCCCGCCTACGAAGGTCTCGATCCCGAAACGAAGCTCGCCTACGCGCTCGGCGGCATCGTGATCGCAGGTCTCCTCTACCTCGTGCTCGCGCTCGGTATGCCGCAGCTCAAGGCGCAGGGCATAAATCTGCTGTTTTTCATCCCCTGCGCAGCGCTTTCGAGCATAGTTTATTCCTTCAAAAGGCTCATCGACTGGAAAACCGTTCTGCTTTTTGCCGCGGGCGGTCTGCCCGGAGTTTTGCTCGGCTCGCTCGCCATAGGTCACATGGGCAGCGGCATTCCCGGGAAAATCTTCGGCGGGTTTCTGCTGCTGACGGGCATTCGGGAGCTGTTCAAGAAATGTGATTGATGCGCCGATAATCGAGATAGTCCTGGAGAATCATAACGGCACTGACCGCATCGACTACAGCCTTTCTTTTTTTGCCGCGTGTGTTGGTGACATTCAGCGCATTGTGCGCGGAGACTGTAGTCAGCCGCTCGTCACGAAGCACTGTCTTAATGCCGGAAAACTCGGTCAGAGCCGCCGCAAACTCCTCGCACTTATGCGCGCGGTCGCCTCGGGTGCCGTCCATATTGACGGGCAGACCGACAACGATAAGCTCGGTCTTTTTCTCCCGCGCTATATCGGTTATTTTTTCTATAAGCGGCTCCGTTTCCTTTTCGGTTATAACAGTCACGGGAGAAGCCAAAAATTCGGTTTTGTCGCAGACGGCTATGCCCGTGCGCGTGTCTCCGTAATCTACCGACAGGATTATCATAAAATACCTCTCAATCAAAAATCAGGCCGCACCGTTATCCGGCGCGGCCGTTTATATATTTTTTCGCCGCAGCTTGAATTTAATCGTCCGAACGCGGTCTTGTCGGGAACAGCGAGTCGATAATATTGCTGACTGCGTCGCTGACTCCGCCGACGACCTCGCTTACCGACCCTCCGCCGCACGCCGTACATTCGGCGGGCATTGCGGACTTCTTATAATAGCCCTTTGCGGTCTCTGTGCAAGAGGGCGATGCCAAAAGCCCCGTCTTTTTGCAGTAGTCCTTCTCCTCGACCTTGTCGGTCTTGGGGAACTCCTTGACGGGCAGGTTGGCGTGGATGCGGTCGAGCAGCTCGATATAAACTCGTCCGGATGCACTGTATCTGAACGGGATAACCTTGGGCTTATCGTAGCCGAGCCAAACAGCGCAGACATAATAGGGCGTGCCGCCGGCTATCCAGCTGTCCTTCGTATCACTCGTGGTACCGGTCTTGCTCATCAGCTCGAACTTGCCGAGATTCTTGCTCGAACGGAAGCTTCTCGCGGGAACGGTCTTGAGCAGCTCACGCATAACCTCTGCGGTATCCTCGCTGAGCACCTTCTCCGGCTCGGACTTAGTCTCAAGCAGAACCTCGGTGCCCGTGGCGTTTGTGACCTTGTAGTAGCAATAGGGCTTATAGTAATAGCCGTTGTTGCCGAAGACGGCATATACCGCCGCCATTTCGACCGTTGTGACACCGTTAGTAAGAGAGCCCGTGGCAAGAGGCGCGATACTGGCATCGTTGGTATCGTCAAGAGTAGACAGATGGAACGTCTTTTTCATGAAGTTATAAGCTTCGTTGACGCCGAGCATCTCGGTAATAATTCTGACGGGAACGGTGTTGAACGACTTCTGTATGGCGTACTGGACGGTGACATTTTTCTTTGAGCCGTGCGTGCCGTCCGAGTTCTGCGGCCAGAGCTTGCCGTTGTGATAGATAGCGTAGTTGAGTATCATACTCGACCAGTTTATATAATCCTTCTCGAGTGCGAGAGAATAGGTTGACAGGGGCTTTATGGACGAGCCGGGCTGTCTCGGGGACTCGGACGCTCTGTTGAGGCAGAGGTTGCCGCTCTTTTCTCCCGCCTGTCCGACTATGCCGACTATTCTGCCCTCATAGTCCATGACCGTCGCCGCAGACTGAACCGCGGGGTGCTCGGCGGTATCCGCTTCCTTATCGAAAGCGATTCTGTTTGAATATACGGTATTGAGAACCTTCTGAACGTCGAGATTTGCGGCGGAATATATCTTGAGTCCGCCGTAGTTTATCTTCTCCATCGCCTGGCGGTAGGTGTAGCCGTATTTGCTCATCAGATCCTGGCAGACGCTCTTGATGACATAATCGACGTAGAAATCCTGATATTCCTTCTCCTTGTTCTTGTCCTCTGTCGTCTTTTTGGTCTTGCCCGCCTTGGGGACATAGCCCTCGCTGTTTGTAAAGACGAGCTTATAATTCACCGCCTCTTCGTATTCCTCTTTGCTTATCGCCTTTTCCTCGAGCATATACTTCAGGCAAAGCTCCTGACGCTTTTTATTCGACTCGGGATTGAGAAGAGGGTTATACGTTGTCGGAGCTTTTGTTATGACCGCAAGAGTGGCGCACTCGGCGAGATTGAGCTCGCTGACATCCTTGCCGAAATAAGTTTCGCTCGCCGTCTGGACGCCGTAGCAGCCGTTGCCGAGATAGAGGGTGTTGAGATACGCCTCAAGGATAGCATCCTTGCTGTAATGCTGTTCAAGATTCAGAGCGCGCTCTATCTCCTTGAACTTTCTGACGACCGTGACCTCCTTGTCGTTGGTCAGGTTTTTAACGAGCTGCTGGGTTATCGTCGAGCCGCCGCCGCTGGAAAGTCCGGTAGCCGCGCCGAAGGTACGCAGCCAGTCGACGCCGTGATGCTTTTTAAAGCGCTTATCCTCAAGGCAGATAAAAGCGTTTTTGAGATTCTTCGGCATCTTATCGGAATCGACCCAGATTCGGTTTTCCTCTCCGTGGAGCTGAGCCATCTCAACCAACTCGTTGTTGCTGTCATAAGCATAGATGAACGAGGTCTGGTTCTGATTCGCCTTGTAGTCGTCAAGGTCTATCGCTATCTCGCCGTGGGCAAAGGATGCGATATTGACAAAGACGTAGCCTCCGATTATCGCCGCGGTGAGCATACCGACAACGAGCACGCAGAGGATGACCAGCAGAACTATCCTGCCGGCCTTTTTATTCGGAGTCTTATTCTTCTTTTCGGAAGATGTTTTAGCTGTTCCCATCTTTTTCGATGCGCTTTTGGAGCTGTTTGCCATCCGTGCGCCTCCTTCACATTACAATCCAGTTAAAAATTATAGCATACTTTTTGCAAAAAGTTTAGTCTAAATCCAAATATTCACATTATTTTGTAAAATCAAAACAATAAACAGGGTATAATCTCGCCCGAAAGGGGCAACAATCACCCATGAAAGCAAAAAACGGAGAGGGCGAAAAATGAAAAGTACGATAAAAATCACAGCAGTTGTCCTCGCGGTCTGCGCTGCGGCGTTTCTTGCAGTCTCGGCGATTACGCAACGCGCCGAGCCCGACGCGAGCGAAATGTACGTTCTGCGCGACTACAACGGCAGGATAGCGGTTTTTGCTTGCGGCGAGGACGAGCCTCTGGAGGTATTCGATATTTTCACCTCCTCCCTGCCCAAAAGCGAAGCGGAGCGCGTTTACAAAGGAATAACGGTTGAGGGCGGCGAAGCACTTCAAAGGCTGATAGAGGATTTTACGGGATAGAAAAACAAAAGCGGCCGTTTGCGCCGAAAAGCTGCGATTTTTCGACAAACAGCCGCATTATATATATTACAAATCATTCGTCCTTGTCGAACATATCGTTGAGCTGGGCGCACACCGCCGACATTCTGCCGATACGCTCGCGGAGTATGGACTCGGCCTTCTTCTGCGCCTCGGCGACTATCAGATTCGCCTGCTCCTGCGCTTCGGCGACGGTCTTCTGCGCCTGATTGCGCGCTGCCGAAATTACGGCATCCGCCTGGCCGCGAGCCGATTCGTTGCTGACCTCGAGCAAGCCCTTCTTCGCCTCAAGGTCGGCTATCTCCTTTTCGAGGCACTTTTTTCTGCTCTCTGCGGCGTTGAGCTCGTCAACCATATATCTGCCCTGCTCGTCCCTGAGCTTTTCAAGGCGCTTTATATGCTTTGCAAATGCCACGCAGTTGTTGTAGAGGCTGCGATTCTGCGTTCTGAGCGCCTCTATCTCCTCGCTCGAAGCGGCCTCGCCCGCTGGCATATCGGTGCGCTTTTCGAGCTCCGAGCCCCAGGCGTAAAGCTTATTGTATTCCTCCTGCAGCATCGAAATATATGCATCGGCCGCAGCAATATCATATCCCTTTTCCACAATGGGGAGCTTCATTTTTCCGTCCATTTTCCGTCATCCCTTCCCAAAAATCAGCTGTTTCTCTTCGCTATATCAATCAGGTTTTTGTAGCTTATCGCCATAGACTCGCGCGGGTCGATATCGCAGGTATCCTGTTCGATAACGATATATCCTACGCCGGATGCCCTGCAGGCGCGGTAGCATTCGTCAAGGTCGAGGTTGCCCGTGCCTATCTCGGCAAAGTCGGGCTTATTCTCGCTGTCGATTTTATAGTCTTTAAAGTGGCAGACCTTCATTCTGCCGCTGAGGCGTCTTATGAAATCCGCCGGATTCCCGCCGCCGTACTGAACCCAATATGTATCCATAATAAAGCCGAACAGTTCGGGGTCGGTATCCTCGACAAGCATATCTATAATGCGCCTGCCGTTATATTTTTTGAACTCGAAGGCGTGGTTGTGATAGGCGAAATGCATCCCCATATCCCGAAGCTTCCTCGCGAGCCCGTCGGTGAGCTTTATAAACTCGCGCACGCCCTCCTCGCTGCCCCTGTATTCGTCGGGCATGGAGCCGATTCCGAGCGTGTCGCAGTGAATCATTCTGTGCTCCCGAACGACCGCCTCGGTATCTTCGAGCATACGGTCAAACGGGGTATGCGTGACACAGACATCCATATCGTACTTATCGACAAGATGTGCGACCTTCTCCGGCTCAATCGGGCCTATACCCGAAATCTGAACCGTATTTATTCCGATGGAATCGAGATAGGCAAAGGTCTTTTCGGCATCCTCGTAATTTTTGATATAGTCGCGCAGAGTATAAAGCTGCGCGCCGAGCTTGATATCCGACAAGAGAGCACCTCCGTTCTCGCTTTTTCTACAGATTATTATATTATAGCCGCACGGAAGTTTCAAGTGAATTTACAAAAAAAGCACGGACTTGCAAGCTTCGCCGACGGGTGAATATAGATATTCACGGGAGGCGATGCCGTGTTCGGGTGGCTTTTGCGGTTATTTTCAAACGGATTTCTGTTTTTCATCCTGCACCTGAGTCAGCCGGGGTCGTTCGCCCCGCCGCTCAGCGCGGCTCGGGAGCGCGAGGCTCTCGCCGAGATGCACGCGGGCGACGGCAAGGCGCGCAGCGAATTAATAGAGCACAATCTGCGGCTCGTGGCGCACATAGTCAAAAAATACTACTCCGCATATTCCGAGCAGGACGATCTGATTTCAATCGGCACCGTAGGGCTGATAAAAGCCGTTGACTCGTTCAAGCCCGACAAGGGCACACGCCTTGCCACATATGCGGCGAAATGCGTTGAAAACGAGATTCTCATGCACTTTCGCTCGCTGAAAAAGAGCGCACATGACATCTCGCTCGAGGATCCTATCGACAGCGACAGCGAGGGAAACCCGCTCACGCTCATGGATATTATCTGCACGCCGGACAGCATAGCCGACGACCTCGATTTGAAGATAAAAAGCGAAAAGCTGCGCGGGCTCGTCGCCGACATATCAGACCCGCGCGAAAGGGCGATAACCGTCATGCGCTACGGACTCGACGGCAACGAGCCGCTGACTCAGCGGGAGGTAGCGTCTCTGCTGGGCATCTCCCGCTCATACGTCAGCAGGATAGAAAAACGTGTGCTCGAAAGGCTCGGCAAGGAGCTGAAGCGGGACTGAACAAAAAAAGCAAATCCGCAATTCACTCCGAGCTGTGTGAATTGCGGATTTTTCGGATTCTCGCCAATATCGGGCAACGGTCTAATTTATTTAATAAGGTCGTTTGCCATGATATAGTTCACCGTCTCATCAACGGTAGTAAACGCCAAGGCGACCGAGGTATCTGCGGCGCCGTAATAAATCGCTATTCTGCCGCTCTCGGCATCCGCGAGCGCGGCGCACGGGAATACGACGTTGGGCACATCGCCGACGCACTCATAGATTTCGTGGGGCGCTAACAGGAAGCTGTCCGCGCGGTGGAGCACTTTCCAGGGCTCGTCCCTGTCGAGAATGGCGGCACCCATGCTGTAGGTAAAGCCGTTGCAGCTCGTGAGCACGCCGTGGTAGAACATCAGCCAGCCCTCGTCGGTTTCAATAGGAGTCGGACCCGCTCCGACTTTTGTAGCTTCCCAATTTTCAACGGGGCCCATAACAAAGCGGTGTTTGCCCCAATAAGTGAGATCCTTCGAGCGGCTGATAAAGATATCGCCGTAAGTCCCCTGTCGCACGGGCGAATGAGCAGAAGATACTCGCCGTTTATCTTGCGCGGGAAGAGCACGCCGTTGCGGGCGACGGGATAGCAGGCATCCTCGAGCTGAGTCCAGCTCTTAAAGTCCTCCGTAAAGGCTATGCCGATAGTTGTGCCGTGAGGGGTCGGATTGACCCAGGACAGATAATATTTCCCGTCTATTTCGCACAGGCGCGGGTCGTAGCCGTCGAAGATATATTTATCCTCAAGCGTCCAATTTACGGCATCGTCGCTGAACCCGACGACAAGCTTCTGGGCGCGCGAGCGGATATCCGCCCTGAAAACTCCCGCAAAGCCCGAGCCGAAGGACACGACTGCCGAATTGAAGATGCTGTTCGCCATATGCAAGTTATCGCGGGTTATAACGGGATTGCCGCTGTAACGCCACACAGGATATTCAAACCCCGCAGGCTTATCCTCCCACGGTATATCAGGTATATTTGCTCCGATTATTTTTGCCATAATTAACTCACCTTTCCGTACTTTAGATTTTAGCACAGAGAAAGCAAAAAAGTAAAGAGAGAGAGCAGAAAAATAAAAAAGTTGCCGGGTTTTAAAAAAAGTTTGGAAAAAGACTTGTCAAAACGTTTTGCTAGTGGGATTATTGACTATCGTGCCGGGTG
>OGHD01001139.1_pt1 | contig 11485 bp, 10 predicted proteins | sample 1571341 | NCBI WGS metagenome assembly OGHD01 (sample SAMEA2582026, study PRJEB24529) | metagenome | biome: Human gut stool | place: China | collected 2011 | reverse complement strand
GCCAATAATTCTTCGACAGAAAAAGGTTTTGTCAGATAATCGTCAGCTCCGGCATCCAATGCATGAATCTTGTCAGTATCTTCACTTCTGGCACTGATTACAATGATGGGGACATTGGACCAGGAGCGTACCGTTTGAATGACTTGAACGCCATCCATATCCGGCAAGCCCAAATCCAGCAAGATGATTTCAGGATTGTGCGATGTGGCCTCCATAATGGCTGTCGAGCCACTGGGCGCTACCACATAACGATAATCATTTGTTTTCAATGTGGTTGTAATGAGATTTCGTATAGATGGATCATCCTCAACCACTAATATCAAAGGTTTATTCATGAAGTTCCACCTTCCCGGCGGGTAATGTAAATGTGAACACAGTGCCATTTGGCTGATTGTCTGATACGGAAATCGTGCCGCCGTGGGCGGTCACAATGGACTTACAGAGGGACAGCCCCAATCCAAGGCTTCTGCGGCTGTCGACCACTTTATTGGCCCCACTATAAAACATATCGAAAATACGGGGTTTCTGCTCATCGGGAATCCCAAGGCCGTTGTCGGAAACGGAAACCGTGACCCATTGCTCTTTTTGATCAGTATGTATTTCAATTACTGAACCGACAGGGGTATATTTGATGGCGTTGTCAACCAAATTGATAATCACCTGAACGATCAGCTTCGCATCAATGTGGGCAAGGATAAAGTCATTCCCGCTGGTCACACGAATGGTGTGTTCTTTACTCTTTCTGTTGATGTGCTTCAGTGCTTCAGAAACGACCTCATCCATGAGTTCGATACTCCGAGTTAGATTGACCTGTCCGCCCTCAATTCGTGTGACTGCCAACAGGTTTTCAACGAGATTAATCAGCCACATGGAATCGTCATAAATATCGGTAAAGGTCTGCTCCCGCAATGCATCATCCATCTTTTTATAATTTGCAAGCAAATTGTCTGCGCTGCCAGAAATCGCTGTCAAAGGGGTTCGAAGATCATGAGAGATTGCCCGCAGCAGGTTAGCACGAAGCTGTTCATTTTGCGCCAGAACAGCCGCTTCCTCTTTTTCTTTGGCGTTTTTGATGTTTTCAAGTGCCAAAGCGCACTCGCCCAGAATAGAGAGGAGTACGCTGTTTTCGAAAGAGTCCAGCGGAATACCGTTCACTGCAATACCAGCCACTCCATATACATGCTGGTTGACCCGAATCGCAAGGTATAAACACTTTGCACTGGATAATGTATCTGTTGTGGCACCGGCGTGTTTATTGTTTCGGAAGACCCAATCGGCGACTGCTTTCTCGTTCTCAGAAATTAAATCTTCCTGAATGCTATTAACAGCACGAAAAACGTTAGGGGTGGCAAGTTCTTTACCATCAGACAGGTAGACGACAATATCTTTTTTCAGCAGCTTCATGAGCTGCCCTGCCGTAGCGGTGATTACCGCATTCTCATCCTGCTCTTTTTGCAGAAGCTGGTTGGTTTCAAAAAGAATCTTTGTACGGTAAGCTGTATGGGCAGATTGTTTCGCATTTTCTTTCAGTCGGGTAGCGAGAGATCCGGAAAGCAGTGTTACTATAAACATAATGGTAAAGGTAACAATATAGTTCGGATCGTCAAAATGGAATGTCAGTCTCGGAGTGGTAAAAAAGAAATTGAAAACCAGCACACTGACAACCGAGGTCAGAATCCCGCACAGTCGGTTGGTTGTGATTACAGCGGCCACAAGTACGCCTAATATGTAAACTGCGATAATATTACTCTCCGTGAACCCGAGAGCGTCAAAGCCACAGCCAATCAGTGTAGCTGCCAGCAATACGACGATACTCTTCAGAACATCACGCAGGGGCATCGCATCTGCCTGCGCCTTACGCTTTTTTTCCTGATAGCTGGTTCCTGTGCTGGCATCCGGTATCACATGAATATCCAGATTAGGTGCGCTGGAAATCAGGCGTTCCGTCAAGGTGGGCTTGCTGAAAATATTCTTTCGTGCAATGGTACTTCGTCCAATTACGATTTTTGAGATGCCGGAAAGACGGGCAAATTCCGCAATCTGATAAGGCACGTCATCGCCATAACTTGTCTCAATCGCAGCGCCAAGTTGCTGGGCCAGACGCTTATTATCCTGCAAACGCTTTTTATCATCGTCACTCATCGCCGCTGTATTTGGCGTTTCCACATAAAGAGCGGTAAATGTTCCCCGAAAGGCTCTTGCCATCCTTGCAGCAGTCCGAATGATTTTTGCGTTGGATGGCGACGAGGAAAGACAGGCCAGAATGCGCTCGTCTGTATGGTAATCGCCTCGGCTCTGTACTCTGGCGCTTTCCGTCAGCAAGTTCACCCGGTCAGCGCACCGACGGAGGGCGATTTCCCGCAATGCGGTGAGATTTTCCAGCGTGAAAAAATTAACTGTTGCCCGCTGCGCCTGATCTTCCCGGTACACATTTCCACTTGCCAGTCGTTCCAGCAACTCCGCAGGCTCAATATCCACCAGTTCTACCTGATCTGCTTGATCAAAGGTGGAATCCGGAATGCGCTCCCGCACAAGAATTCCAGTGATGGAGGCTACTGTATCGTTGAGACTCTCGATATGTTGGACATTTACAGTCGTATAGACATCAATTCCAGCATTTAGCAGTTCCTGAACATCCTGATACCGCTTCGTGTGCCGACTGCTTTCGGCGTTGGTATGGGCCAACTCATCCACCAGTATGAGCTGGGGATTTCGCTTGAGCGCAGCATCAATATCAAATTCACGAAGGGTCATTCCTTCGTAAGCAACTTGTTTCACAGGAAGCTGCTCCAAGCCGTCCAGAAGTGCCATCGTCTGGGGTCGGGCATGGGGTTCTATGTATCCAGCAACCACATCGATGCCACGCTCCTTAGCCTGATGAGCCGCCTGAAGCATGGCATAGGTCTTTCCGACACCTGCGGCATAACCGAAAAAGATTTTGAGTTTTCCGCTTTTCTTAGTGGATGCATCGTTACGGATCGCATGAAGAAGCTGATCCGGATCTTGTCTTGGCAGTTCCATTTTAACCCTCCTATCAAAGAAATCTTCCGACCGGAAATCATTGCAAAGGATGCGGCTATGGTAATAACCCCCATACCTGCAATCTTCCTTTATACCCCTTTATGTGCCCTTAATTATAAATCAAAGGGATTAAAAAAGGTAAAAGAGAATGCGTATCTGTATTAAGACCGTCTAAAGATGCAGGACTTATTCTTTTTTATCACGAGCTTGTGCCAGAAATTCAATCAGCCGTTTCCTTGTCAGAATCCCGCATAGAGCATTCCGGCCATCAACGATGGGGACAAAATTCTGATTCAGCATTGCAGTTACAACCTGCTTGGAATCTGCATCTATTTGTAACGCAGGGCAAAAATCTCTGCGAACAATGCTGCCAAGTCGGTATCCCTCCTGTACTTTCAAGTCTGTTGTCTGGCAGGCAAGAAGGTGGCGGAGGAAATCTCCCTCCGTCACGCTTCCAATATACTGTTCCTGATCATTCAGTACCGGGACAGCGGTATAGCCATGTACCATAAACCGTTCCAATCCCTGACGAATCGTATCCTTTTCATAAAGAAATACAGTGGAGATTTTGGGAATCATGATTTTAGCTATGTTCATTTCACTTCTCCAGAATACCGTCCAGCATCAGATTGACTTCCAGCACATTGACAGTCTCTTCACCAAAGATGCCAAGGAATCGTCCGTCGGTGCAGTTTTGGATGATCTCACGCACTTCATCTTCGGTCATATCATTTGCCTTTGCAATGCGTGCTACCTGATATTCCGCTGCTGCCGGGGAAATATGGGGATCAAGCCCACTGCCGGAACAAGTAACCAGGTCCACCGGAATGGCCGTTTCGTCCATGTCCGGATCGGCAGCCCGGAGCTTTTCTACCCGCTCTGCCACGAGCTGTGCATACTCCTCGCTTGCCGGAGAGAGGTTGGAGGGAGCAGCGTACATCAGTGCCTTTCCGTTTTCATCCGTATAGGTTGAAACATCAATATTCATAATGCGCCCCCACATATGGGCTTCATCTGTATATTGCTGCCCCAGCAGCTCACAGCCGTATTTTTTCCCGTCTACTTCAATGATGCTTCCGTTTGCATTATCCGGGAAAATAAGCTGAGCAATTCCTGTGACAACACCCGTATAGATTACGCCGCACAGCAGCGTAAAGATCAAAAAGATCATGCCTGCCTTTGGCAGTACACTTTTCATTGTTTTCATAATATATACCCCCTTATCCGAAGATTGTGAGAAAAATTTTCTGAAGCAATTCCTGCGACAACACCCGTATAGATTGCGCCGCACAGCAGCGTAAAGATTAAAAAGATCGTACCTGCCTTTGGCAGTACACTTTTCATAATATATACCCTCTTATCCAAAGATGGTGAGAAAAATTTTCTGAAGCAATTCCGGTTCCCATATGGCGAAACGCAGCGTAATCACACATAGGACGGCTAAGGTCATGCCAAGAATTCTTTCAAAATACGAGATTGTTTTCTTTGTTATCGCATTCATATTTTGTCTCCTCCTTATACCAGGCCGGTAAACACCAGCAGAACATCAATCAGTTTCACAAAGATAAAGGGAGCCGCCAGACCGCCCAGACCATAAACCAGCAGGTTCCGTGACAGCAGCTTTCCGGCAGAGACCTCACGGTATTTCACACCTTTCAGTGCCAACGGAATGAGCGCGATAATGATGAGTGCATTATAAATAATCGCAGAGAGGACAGCGCTTTGCGGGGAATGCAGCCCCATAATATTCAGAGCAGACAGTCCCGGATAAAGTCCCATAAACAGCGCCGGAATAATGGCAAAGTATTTTGCCACATCGTTGGCAATGGAGAAGGTAGTCAGGCTGCCTCGTGTCATCAAAAGCTGTTTGCCGATGCGAACAATGTCGATCAGTTTTGTGGGTGAAGAGTCCAAATCCACCATGTTACCTGCTTCTTTTGCTGCTTGTGTGCCGCTGTTCATGGCAACTGCAACATCTGCTTGTGCCAAAGCCGGAGCGTCGTTGGTGCCGTCGCCTGTCATGGCGACCAAATGACCCTTGGCCTGAAAATCACGAATCATTGCCAGCTTTCCTTCCGGCGTTGCTTCCGCAAGGAAGTCATCCACACCGGCCTCGGCAGCAATGGCCGAAGCAGTAATCGGATTGTCGCCGGTGATCATAATGGTCTTGATGCCCATTTTCCGCAGATCTGCAAATTTCTCCTTCACACCCTGCTTGATAATATCCTTCAAATAGATAACGCCGAGAATCTTGTGGTTCTTAGCCACAACCAGAGGTGTGCCGCCCTTGGACGCAATAGACTTGACAACTCGATCACAGTCAGGAGAATACATACCGCCTGCATGGGTCACATAACTCTGCATGGCATCTGCTGCGCCTTTTCGGATTTCGCTGCCGTCAAAGTCGACGCCGCTCATACGGGTCACGGCAGTAAATGGGACAAAGTGCATATTCTTGTCCTGAAGGCTTCTGCCACGAATTCCAAACTGCTCCTTTGCCAGCACAACAACGCTTCTGCCCTCGGGGGTTTCATCGGCCAGAGAAGAAAGCTGAGCGGCGTCCGCCAGTTCCTGAATATCAACACCATCTACCGGAATGAACTCCGATGCCTGTCGATTGCCCAAGGTGATTGTTCCGGTTTTGTCAAGCATCAGAATGTCTACATCACCGGCGGCTTCAATGGCACGACCACTCATGGCCAGAACATTTGCCTGGTTCAGTCGGGACATACCGGCAATACCGATGGCGGAAAGCAAGGCACCAATGGTAGTAGGCGCAAGGCACACCAACAGCGCTACCAGAGTTGTTACAGAGGTGGGATTCTCAATTCCCGCCAGCTTTGCAGAAAAAATGGAATAAGTGTAGAGAGAGACTGTCACCAAGATAAAGATAATGGACAAGGCTACCAGAAAAATCTGCAAAGCAATTTCGTTGGGCGTCTTTTTCCGGGCAGCACCTTCTACCATCGCAATCATCTTGTCCAGAAAGCTCTCTCCGGCTTCGTTGGTCACTCTGACAACGATCCAGTCCGACAGTACAGTGGTGCCGCCGGTCACAGCGCTGCGGTCGCCGCCTGCCTCACGAATTACAGGAGCGGATTCGCCGGTGATGGCGCTTTCATCCACAGATGCCGCCCCTTCTACGACTTCGCCGTCTGCCGGAATCTGCTCTCCGGCTTTGACAATCACCAGTTCTCCTTTTTTCAGCAGGGCGGATTGAACCACAGTCACGCTGTCCTTCTCCGAGACAGAGGGGATCTTATGCGCGTCTACGTCCTTACGGGATGCCCGGAGAGAATCTGCCTGTGCTTTACCACGACCTTCTGCAATGGCCTCGGCAAAGTTGGCAAATAGCACGGTAAACCAAAGGATAATGGCAATCGCCAGTGTATATCCGCTTGGAGCGTCTTTTAACCCGAACAGGGATACCACCCAAAGGATACTGGTCAAGATCGCAGACGCAAAAACCAGAAACATGACCGGGTTTTTTGCCTGTGTTTTCGGGCTCAATTTCACAAAAGAATCTTTAATTGCCCTGCCGAGCATTTTCCGGTCGGCAAAAGCACTTTTCTGTTTTGTACGCATATCTGTAAATCTCCTTTACGCAATGCTGCCAAAGAACTCAGCAAGCGGACCAAGGGCAAGCGCCGGGAAGAAGCTCAGCGCACCGATCAGCAATACCACAACAATCAGCAGGAAAACAAACATTCCATTTGTGGTAGATAAGGTGCCCGCAGTCGTGGCAATTTTCTTTTTCCCAGCCAAGTTGCCTGCGATTGCAAGTGTGCCGATGATGGGCAGGAACCGGGCAAAGAGCATCACCAGTCCCAGGCTTACATTCAGAAATACGGTATTCGCATTGAAACCGGCAAAGGCAGAGCCGTTATTGCCGCCACAGGATGAGTAGGCATACAGCATTTCAGAGAAACCGTGGGCACCGCCGTTATGCAGGCTATCCATGACAGAGGGTACTACGGCGGCAAGGCCACTGCCGACCAGAATTGCAATGGGTGTTGCAAGGCAAACCAGTACCGACCATTTCATCTCATAAGGCTCAATTTTCTTGCCAAGGAATTCCGGTGTACGGCCTACCATCAGACCGGCAATGAACACCGTCAGAATAGCAAAAGCAAGCATACCGTAAAGGCCGCAGCCCACGCCGCCGAAAATAACCTCGCCGAGCTGCATCAGCAGCATAGTCACCATACCGGCAAGTGGCGTGTAGCTGTCATGCATGGAGTTTACAGAGCCGTTAGAAGCTGCTGTGGTGAAAGCTGCCCATGTAGAGGACCCTGCAATGCCGAAGCGAGTCTCCTTGCCCTCCATATTGCCGCCTGCCTGTTCTGCCATTGACATATTGACTGCGCCGTTTTGTGCAAGCTGGGGGGTGCCAACCTGTTCAGTGATGGCGATACAGCCCAAAGCAACAACCAGGCAGAGAAACATTGCCATAAAGATCGCAACACCCTGCTTCTTGTTCTTTACTGCAGAACCGAATGTGAAACACAGTGCCGCCGGAATCAGCAGAATGGAAATCATTTCGATCAGATTGGTAAAGGCATTGGGATTTTCCAAAGGATGTGCGGAGTTGACGCCCATATAACCGCCGCCGTTGGTGCCGGTCTGTTTGATTGCGACCTGGCTGGCCGCAGGACCCATCGGTACGAACTGCTCGGTGACGATCTGTGCATCCGAAACGATTTCGCCATCTACAGTGACGGTTTCGGTGTCTAAGTCAATTACCGCATCCTCAAGGATTTCGCCTTCTGCACTGACGGCAATCGGTTCTACAAGGGATACCGTTTCTGCACTTTTCAGGTTCTGGATCACGCCGCCGCCTACCAGCAACAGAGAAATGACCAGATTCAGCGGGAGTAGGATGTGAACCACAATGCGGGTCAAGTCCACCCAAAAGCTTCCCAACCCGGAGGATTTCACCTTGATAAAGCCACGGATCAATGCAAATAGAACGGCGATACCTGTAGCTGCGGAAACAAAGTTCTGAACAGTCAGACCTAAAGCCTGAGTGAGATAACTCAATGTGGATTCACCGGAATATGCCTGCCAGTTTGTATTGGTAATGAAACTTGCAGAAGTGTTAAATGCCAAATCCCATTTCACACCGGAAAGATGCTGCGGATTTCCGGGAAGAACACCCTGCACAAGTTGAAGCAGGAACAGAAAAACAAGCCCGACACCGGAAAAGGTCAATACACTTACCGCATATTTTTTCCATGTCATCTGTTCTTCTCTGTCTACACGCATAACCTTGTAAATCAGGTTTTCGCACGGTGTCAGAACTTTGGACAAAAAAGTTTTCTCGCCGCTCATGACGTTTTTTATGTATGCGCCCAGCGGAATTGCCAAAACAACCAGAATGGCAAGGTATAAAACATACTGAATCATGGCGCTCATGCCTGATCATCTCCCTTCATTAAAATATAGACATACCACAGCAGCATTGCTGCCGCACATACACCTATGAGTGCAATTAGTATTTGCATAAGAGCTATCCTCCTTTTTTGATGTCCCCAATATCATAAACCCTTTCCTCTAAAAATGGCATTAGTGATCTTTTGAGCGTTTAAAGATGAAATAAAGATTACAACCAACCCAAAAGCCATGCCATAGGAAAGGCGATAACGATCGTACTGATACAGACACACGCCAAAACCAGTAATGGCATTCCAACAAAGATGGAGATGGAGCCAAGTAGCGGATGATGCCAAATAAAGCGCTCCGCTTTTGCGTCAAATCTCTGTTCAAATCTTCTCGCCGCATTTGTAATGCTCATAATTGTTCACCTCAGTTCTTTCTTGCAAGGCCATAATACCGCTAAAAGTATTAAGTTGGGAAAAGGGTCCTGCAATCGAAACTAAGATTGTATAAGTCTTTGTTGCTCCAGGAAGTGATCTTACGGCTTTGTTCAAGCCTTGTGCGCTTTTGTCTGAAATCCGTCACGCTTTATAACGAGTCGTGATCCTTCAGGGTTTTGCTGCCAAATAGATGTCAAAACAGTAGTATAGCCCGGATGGAGGCGCTGTCGATAAAATAAAAAAAGTGAACCCTCTGGGTATTTCCACCCAGAAAAGTCCACATAGAAAGAGCTGCTTTGGATTTATAAGAGATCGCAGTTGTTCAAATCCCTGCCATGAATCGTAGTTGTTGATGTACATTTGATGTTTGGGCTAAACAGGCAAGATTGCAGCTGCCATTTTGGGTTCGAACCCGGCCGTTTTCCCGGCTTTGCATAAAAATCCGATGCCTGCTTTAAGGGGCTGATTTTGGCTCTGCACATTTTTGCACACTTTTTGCACACCGGAACGGCTGGATAACGGATGCAAGAGGGGATAGCGGGTGCAGATGACGACCCGCCCGCAGTTCTTGCAGGTGAAAGTCTCATTGCAGACGATCGTCAAGGTCGGGGTCTTATTTCTGACCGTATCCCAAAAGCCGCTGCACGAAGGGCCGGAGCGAGTGGATGAACTCTTCATCCGAAAGCTCTGTCTGATGTTCCAGTTTCCAGACACAGAGATGATGGAAAAATTTTCAAAAAAGTTGCAGATTGTGCAGGAAAAATTTCTTGTAGTCCGTTCTGTTAGATGGTATCATTATAAAGGTTCGCGCCGCTAACCCGGGGCAGTATCTCGCAGACAGGTCATTTTTGGCGGATGCTGTGGGGGAAAGCGCAGAATGAATGAAAACAGGCAGAAAGAACTTTTCTTTTTCATGAAACACAGGAGGTCAGGCTTTTCATGCTAGGTTTCAACAAGAAGACACAGGACGCCTCTCCGCAGGAGAATACCGGCGGAGAAAATAAGGTGTTCCACTTTATCAAGACCCACAAAAAGCGCTGCATCGCGGTGGTCGCAGCCGCAGCGGTGCTGGTGGCGGTCATCGTGCCGCGCAAGAGCCGCAGTGCGTCGGCAGACCTTGCCTACACGCAGGAGAAGCTGGGACGCCGCGACATCGTGAACGTCTACGACGGCAGCGGCACCATCAACGCCGCCGATTCCTACACCGTCAAGTCCCTCGTCACCGGCACGGTGCTCACCGCTGATTTTGAGCTGGGCGACAGCATCGAGAAGGGCGATGTCCTCTATGTCATCGACAGCTCGGATGTGGAGGGCGACCTCGAGAGCGCACAGCTTTCGGTGTCTCAGGCCCAGCGCAGCTACGATGATGCCGCCGACGCCCGGAACGTCCGCACGAAGATCGGCGGCGAGGTCAGCTCCTTTGCTGTGGCCGCAGGCGATGCAGTGCAGGCCGGGCAGACCGTCGCCACCGTCCGCGATACCTCGGTGATGCTGCTGGCTGTGGATTTCCCCGCCGCCGAGGCCCAGAGCTTCGCTGTCGGTCAGGCCGCGCAGGTCATGCCGGACACCACCTTTGAGGTGCTGAACGGCACCATCCGCTCGGTGTCGGGCGCAGACCCCTCCGGTGACGCCAGCCTCATGACCTGCACCGTCACCATCGCTGTTCCTAACGCAGGCAGCCTGACCACCGCGCAGGCCGCAGTGGCGCAGGTGAACGGTGTCAGCTCCCTCAACTCTGCACACTTTGCGTACCAGCGCGAGGAGACCGTCGTGGCTGCTGCCTCCGGCACCGTGTCCGAGCTTTGCGTCAGGGAGGGCAGCACCGTCCGTCAGGACGATGTGCTCCTCCGCATCACCGGAAAGGATCTGGACAAGCAGGCTCAGAACGCCGCCGACAATCTCCGCTCCGCCGAGCTGCGGATGTCTTCCGCAGAGCGGAACATCAGCCACTACACCATTGATGCGCCCATCAGCGGCACCATCGTGGACAAAAAGGTCAAGGCCGGCGACAAGCTCAGCGCCAACGACACCGCCATGCAGAACCTCTGCACCATCTACGATATGAGCTATCTGGAAATGAAGCTCAACGTGGACGAGCTGAAGATCCGCTCCCTTGAGGTTGGCCAGGAGGTGGAGATCACCGCCGACGCCGTCCCGGGTGAGACTTATAAGGGCGTCATCAGCAGCATCCTCGTGGCAGGCACTACCGCCAACGGCTCCACCAGCTACCCTGTCACCGTCCGGATCGACGATATGGGCGAGCTGCTGCCCGGAATGAACGCCACTGCGAAGATCACTACCGCCAGCGTCAAGAATGTTCTGGCCCTGCCCAACGCCGCCCTCGTCCGGGGCAGCTATGTGCTGGTGACCAAGGATTCGCCCAGTGCCGCCAATGCAGACCCCGATATGACCGCACCGGAAGGCTATGTGTACGTTCCGGTCAAGACTGGTGTGAGCGACGATGACTATACCCAGATCATCAGTGGTGTTACCGGTAATGACACCGTGGCCTATGACCCCAGCTCTGTGAGCACCGATGACTATTACGACGATGGCAGCAGTGTCATGATGTTTTAACGCAGGAGGAAGCGATGAGCGCTCTGATCGAGTTTGATGAGGTGTGCAAGTATTACCAGATGGGTGATACC
>OGHD01001136.1_pt1 | contig 11518 bp, 9 predicted proteins | sample 1571341 | NCBI WGS metagenome assembly OGHD01 (sample SAMEA2582026, study PRJEB24529) | metagenome | biome: Human gut stool | place: China | collected 2011 | reverse complement strand
AAAGTGAGACTTCCCTTTGGAATTTAAAAAACGATGAAAAATCAATGCCATGTAATTGCTTACACTATCTTTGTACTCATTGAGAGTTTCAAAGACTTGTCCATCACTTGATTTAGATAAAACATCGAAATTCTGCCAAACGACTAAAGTTCCCTGTTCCTGAGACTTTAAACGCTCCATATATGGAATAGACTCTATTTCTTCAGAAGTATGTTCTTTTATAATCCAATCTTTCTTTAACAATATATAATCAAAATCCCACGTGTATGCACTTACTTTACCTTTGTATTTACTTGCAACAGTAAGAACTCTGCATTGCGACATAGAGGCAGACTTCATTCCCAAGCCGAATCTGCCAAGATCATCAACAGCACGTACGTCTTCTGAAGATGAACTGCCATATCTCATAGCCTCAAATAAATCATCATTACTTATTCCTTCACCATCATCAAGTATGCCTAAAGCCAAAGTTTCCAATGGATTTGTAGGAAAGAGCAATTGCACATTCTCACTATGAGCACTAATGCTATTATCAATAATATCTGCTATAGCGGCCTCAAAAGTATATCCCATAGACCTCATAGAACCCATGAGAAGGTTTGCACAAGGTATATTTTGACGATCTTTACTCATAATCCTAATATTTTAGTATTTTTTCAAATATAGCTTTAGCCAATAATGGAGGCACAGCATTTCCTATTTGTTGCTGTATATGGGAAATAGGCCCTTCGAATATAAAGTCATCAGGAAAGCTCTGAATACGAGCTGCCTCACGAACAGATATACCTCTATCTTGATAGGGGTGAATCAACATACTTTTGCGGTAATTCGAAATTACAACAGATGGGGAGTCTGCTCGAAGTCTTTTATAAATACCGCTGTGACAACGTCCTTTATCTGCATAATTATCCATCAAATAATCTGGAATTGCTCTCCAGTTTTGGCCTTGTCCTATATGTTTATATCGTTCAATCACTAAATCATTATTATGCGAAACAAAATTCTGTCGTGACACCTTAGAATTTTTTCGCATTAATTTAGCATACTCACTTGCGCATCCAAAAGATTTGGTGTATGGCAATTCATCAATCATATCTCCATTTGATAAAATAGGCAGATCTTCAATTGCATCAGCCACTGTAACCTTTTTTTTCTTATCGGGTTCAGGAAATGTAAAATGAATTTTATCCAAACTTCCGACCATAAAGAAACGGTTTCTTCTTTGCGGAACGCCAAATTCATCAGCCCACAGAATAGAAGGTTCTACAGTATAACCAACTTCTTCAAAACAGCTTTTAATCCATCGAGCAGACAAGCCTTTATTTAAGTTGGCAAATCCACCTACATTTTCAAATAAAAACCATTTAGGTCTGATAATATCTACAAACCTAACGAAAGCACGAAATAACTGATTCTTGGGGTTAGTCATTGTACGGCTCTTCGTATTGGACATAGAAAATCCTTGACACGGTGGACCGCCCATGATTAAAAAAACAGGATTATCTTTGTCTATAAACCTTTCTGGGTTTATTTTATTTATATCTTCACATATCACCTCAGTATGAGGTGAATTCAACTTATAAGTGTCAGCAGCACTCTTATTTGCCTCAATAGCTGTAGACACCTCTATACCAGCCCACTCTGCTCCAAGACTCAAACCGCCAGCACCTGAAAATATATCTATAGCTCTTTTTTTCATATTTCTTTTATTCCAATTTCTTTTAGATAATTAAAAATGCCATCATACCATTCTGGTTTGCGTGTTTCGTCTGGAGGGACACCATTATCACCTTGCGGTACTACAATGATCATACCCTGTCGTGCCCGAGTAAGAAGCACACGATAAGCATTGATTTGATACTCTCGATTTATTGGTTTATTTATATTCTGCCATTTTGTACCATTTCGAAGCTGATAATGTTGCCATGATGTTTGATCTTTTGACAAACGTAGGTCAGCATCCCATGCTACACAAGCCCAATCTATTTCCAAGCCCTGGACTTTGAATTCAGTTAATGTATCCTCAAGAGCATTACTGCTACGTATATCTGTATCATTCTCAAGGAACCAATGTACAAAATCTGGTTGGTAACGTACATTTATATTAATCGCTTTCAAACGATCAGCTTTACTGGATGCCAACAAGCCCATACGTTCACTTCCTCGTGAATGTTGTTTAAGCCAGTTTTTTGCTGTATCTAATGAACGAGTCAATACTATCGGGTAATTAGCCAACTCTTTTAATGTAGCTGCGGCATCTTCTTTTTGAAGAGCAAGTAATTGATTCACGAACATACTAACCTTCTCTGAGCGGAAAGAACGCATTGACATTTTTAAATGCAAATCCTCTTTAGGGATAAGTTGCTTTTCTATCAATGATAATTCGTCCTTTGATACGTCACCAGACTCTAACAGATAGTCAGACATATATACATCCCACTTGTCGAAAGAACGATGTATTGATTGAATCCATTCTTGCAATCCAGCCTCTCCTTTATTGATGGCCTGACCATTTCCTACAAGACATACAACTACACCCCAATCAGTTTGTCGATCCATACATGAAATGAGATATTCCGGTTCACTATAGGGAAAATCTTTAATTCCCTTTTTGCTCTTCATGAAGTTCTTCAACTCTTCTGCAGTCCAAGCACGTTGAGCTTCATCAAAAATAGCGACATGCTCAGCTGGTATATAAGCTTTATCTGTATGACTTTGAAAATAGCCTTCTATAGGTAAAATCTGTCCATCTTTGACTTCTGTTCCTTCCAAATACAGATCACGATAATGATGAATCATCTGAATAAAAGCCTTAACTTTACTTTTGGCTTCAGCCTTTGAACAGGCTTTACGACTTTCTTGCTTAGCCTTTATCTTGTCTCTACGAACAAAATCTCGTGTCAAAGCTTCTTGCAAAACTTCTACGAGAGGAAAATTTCCGGATAAATAAACGGCTTTTTCGCCACAATTAAATTGTTCGATAGCTGTATTAAGACCAATCAGAGTTTTGCCAGCGCCAGGTACTCCTGTAATAAAACAAATAGCCTTTCGTTGGTTTGTACGACAATAATCGATTATTCTGCGCAATTCCTCAGAAGCTTTTTCTATATCTCCACCATGCTTAGTTATATCCTCCACGGTGTTTTCTTCATAAAGTGCAACAGCTGCTTCAATAATAGTCGGAGTAGGTTCATATCCACTCTTTGCCCATATATCATCACGGGCAGAAGAGTAAACTGTATGATGGGGTAATTGCTGAATTGTAGAATCCAGACACTCCTTTAAACGAGCGCCATTAGTCAGCAGCGGCTCATAAACATGATCCTCAAAATGCTTTAATTTAAATAAGCAATTATGATCTTTCTCCTTAGGTGCAACAAGAATAGGTATCAGAATACGCTCACGACTTCCTTCCTGAAAGTTTTTCAAATCAAGCGCATAATCCCAAACTTGTACTAAAGCCTCTCGAGTAAAACGTTGTTCTGATGTTTTATATTCAAGGACAAAAACAATATCATCAATCAATGCAATAACGTCTGCACGTCGACCCAATCGGGGAATATTATACTCAAAATAAAGACTTCCCCTATTTGCGTAATCGGCAAGAGAATCTTTAAGGGTCTGAATTTCTTCAACCCAAGAACTGGAGGTTTCTTTGTTTATATCGTAAGTATCAGCTTGCGTCAAAGCACCCACAATTTCATCTACCGTCTTTGTCATAAAGTCAGCTATGGTACAGGAATAAAAAAACCTTATTGCAGCCATTTTACATTACTTTAATGAATAAGAATTCCCAATAGATATGTTGAATATTGTTTTTGTTTGCTTAATTGGCTGTAAAAGTACTGCTTTTTATCTAAAAAGAAGAAGAATTCACATATTTTAAAATTAGAAACTGATGTTTTATGGTATTGGAATAATACAGACAGGCTGCTTTGCGGCTTCTTACGTCCAAAATTCGGAGTCGCCAGTGGGTTGCATCTCGCCTCCACAACGGGGGCATGTGTGGTGATCCCAAAGGTGTATGCGGTCGGAACCGCAACGGAGGCAGAGTCTGCCTACAAGGGAGTTGAAGCTGGGGGCGGCATCTCCTATGACGCCGCCTACGACAAGGGGGACTATGTTGTGGCAGTCGGGGCAGGTCATGGCTTCTATGTGTTGGCCCATGAAGCCACGGCCTTCATATATGTCCGTGGCATAACCGCATTTCTTGCATTTATATTTGCTTTTTCTTGACATAATAGTGTTTTTTTGTTTTTTCAAAAAAAACTAAAAGGCTTCTCTTAACCATTAAAGAGGTATTTTTTCGAAAAGCCATCAGGGTTCCCTTAAACCTTAAGTTTTTTTCGAAAACCCACCAGTCCTCCCTTACCCTTAAGGGAGGGTCCACCTCTCATCTCGGTCTTCTCCCCTCAGGGAAGAAGAGGAAACCGCTCCTCCTCGTCGCTCGTAACCATTTCATTCTATGGTTGGCGGACCATCAGAGGTCTTCGCCAGCAGCAAAGCTGCGGTTTTTTGTGCGGGGATGAACCCGCTTTCACTCAAGGACTTGGTTGCGGGTTGCTTGACCGATGCTCGATGCTTGCTGAGTGCTCACTCGATGCTGGCTGGCTGGAGCTGGGGATTGCTGCCAAGGGTTATTTGGAGAGTTTCTCGGTCAACATGTTCTTGAGGAAGAGGGTGTTGCCGAGGATGTAACGACGCCACATGCGGCGGGGCTCTTTCAGGAGACGGTAGAGCCATTCGAGACCGTGGTTCTGCCACCATAAGGGGGCACGCGCTACGGTGCCGGCAAAGAAGTCGAAGACGGCTCCGATGGTGCCTACATGACAGTGGATGTCGAGCTCTGACCAGTGGGAATAGGTCCACTTCTCTTGCTTCGGAGCTGTCATACCTATCCACAGCAGGTCGGGATTGGAGGCATGGATGGCGGTGATGATGGCGCGGTTGTCCTCGTCGGTGAACTCGGGCTTGTAAGGGGGTGAATAGGTGGCTACCTTGAGATGGGGATATACCTCGGCGGCTCGCTTCACTATCAGGTCGAGTACTATCTGAGAACTTCCCATAAACATCACTGTCTTAGGACTTTCGCCTTTGGCGGTTGATGCTTCACTCTCACGTTCAAGACGGTTCATCTCGTAGTCGAAGAGATCCCAGCCTGCGATGCGCTCACGAGGCTGCGACTTCGCTCCTATCCATCGGCAGGCTTTCACGATGCTCACTCCGTCGGGGATGAGTACGTCGCCACACGACAGGGCCTCGGCAAAGAGGGTATCCTTCAGGGCTGTGTTGTAGGAATGGGCGTTGATCGTATTGATGAGCAGCTTGCCCTCGGGGAGGGTGGATAGCTCGGCCTTGCTGCCTAATATCGTTAATGTCTTCAGTCGGAACATATGTCTTTGTGTTATTTGAATTGAAATTCTTAGACTCGACAAAGGTATGGCTTTTCTATGAGACTGCCAAATATTTATTAAGAAATCAGTGAAAAGAGTAAGAATGTTTGGCTAATTGAAAACTATTTCCTATTTTTGCAAAAACAATGTGGAGGTGATTTCAAAGGAGATTTCACAGGAGTTAAGACAAGTGCTTTAGTGGGCAATGATTTCTCCAAGGGGAGTTATGAGCTTTTAAAGCTTTTGCCCTTACAGGGCGCATTGCTCATTGGCATAACAACCCAGGGCGCTGCCCTGGGCTAAGAGCTTCTGCCCTTTCAGGGCGTGCTGGTTGCATGGGGCTTGCATTCGTGCTTCGGGCGGTGAACATTGGTTCAGGGCGTACTGATTATAGTAGCTTCTGCCCTTACAGGCGGTCTAAAAAGGCTGTTGTCTTAACTCCTTAACTCCTTTAACTTCTTAACTCCCGAAAGTCGTGGACTTCTATAACTTCTGAACTTGAGATAATAAAATAAAATAATATATATGACACAGCAAGAAATGCTGATGAGGCAATGGGTGGATAAACTGAACCAGGCCTCGGAGGCTTACTATAACGGTAAGGGGGAACTGATGAGCGACTACGAATGGGACGCTCTGTTCGACCGGCTGAAACTGATGGAGGAGGAAACGGGGGTCACCCTGCCCGACTCGCCTACTGCCAAGGTGTCGGAAGACAACGTGGCGGGACAGAAGGAGGAACATGAGTTCCCTGCCCTGTCGCTTGCCAAGACGAAGAGTGTGGCAGAACTGGTGAAATGGGCTGACGGAAGGTGTATCTGGCTGTCGTGGAAACTGGACGGTCTGACTCTCGTCGTGACCTACGACAACGGTAGGCTGACCAAGGTGGTGACTCGTGGCAACGGGCATATCGGTACCAACATCACTCATCTGGCGCCTGCCATCGCGGGTATTCCTCAACAGATAGACGAGATGGGACACTTGGTGATTCGTGGCGAGGCGGTGATCTCCTATCCTGACTTCGAACGATTTGTGTTGGAGACGGAGGGCGACTATGCTAATCCACGCAACCTGGCTTCGGGGTCGTTGGCTCTGAAGGACATCGAGGAGGTGAAGCCACGACATCTGCAGTGGATTCCCTTTACCTTAGTATATACGGAGCACGACATCACTTCGTGGGGCGAGAGGATGGACTTCCTGGTTTCGATGGGCTTCAACCCCGTGGAGCGCGAACGCATCGACCACCCTACTGCTGAGAATATCCAGGCGGTGGTGGACCTCTTCACCCACAAGGTGACGAACAAGGTGTTCCCCTTCCCTGTCGACGGTCTGGTGATAGCCTACGATGATACGGTGTATGCTGCTACGGGGTCGGTGACAGGCCATCATGCTACACGTGCGGGCTATGCCTTCAAATGGCAGGACACGCATGCCGACACTACTCTGGACCACATTGAATGGTCGTGTGCCGCTAATACGATTTCGCCCGTGGCTGTCTTCACGCCTGTGGAGTTGGAGGGTACTACCGTGCAGCGTGCCTCGCTCTGTAACATCAGTGAGTGTGAGCGTCTGGGCATCGGTGGCAAGGGTACGCGTCTGCAGGTGATCAAGGCCAACAAGATTATACCGAAGGTGATTCGCATCACTGAGAAGGTGGGTGTGCTCGAGGTGCCTGAGGTGTGCCCTGTATGTGGTGCACAGGCGGTGGTGACGGAGAGTGAGAGCGGCACGAAGACGCTACACTGTACCAACCCCGACTGTACGGCCAAGCAGCTGAAGAAGTTCTCGCGGTTCGTGAGCAAGGAGGGCATCAACATCGAGGGTATCTCGGAACAGACGGTTTCGCGATTTATCAACTGCGGTTTCATCCACGAATATGCCGACTTCTATCATCTGTCGCAATTCAGCCACCAGATTGCTACCTTCGAGGGGTTCGGCCGCAAGTCGGTGCACAACCTCTTGGAAAGCATCGAGATGAGCCGTACCACCGACGGTCGTCATCTGCTCTATGCGCTCAGCATTCCGCTGTGTGGCGGAGATGTGGCGAAGAGACTGCTGGCTGAATATCCGGTGGCAAAGCTCATCGAGGTGGCACGGACGGCTCTCTTCGACGACGAGCTGGCAAGCATCGAGGGTATCGGACCGGAGAAGAGTGCCAAGTTTATCGGCTTCTTCCGCGACGACAAGAACTTCGGTAAGGTGCAGCGACTCCTGAAGGAACTCGACATCAGGGAGGAGGAGCCGCAGGAGAAGGGTTCGATGTGCGAGGGACTGACCTTCGTGGTGACGGGCGACGTGCACCACTACAAGAACCGCAACGAGCTGAAGGCTTACATCGAGCAACAGGGCGGTAAGGTGACGGGAAGTGTGAGCAAGAGCACATCCTTCCTGATCAACAACGATGCAACCTCGGCAAGCACCAAGAACAGGAAGGCGCAGCAGTTGGGCATTCCTATCATCACGGAAGACCAGTTCGTGGAGCAGTTTACGAAAGAATCATAACAACGGATTGATAATATACTTATAACAACATAACATGTACATAGCAATAGCTGGCAACATCGGCAGCGGAAAGACGACACTCACCAATATGCTCGCAAAGCATTATGGATGGAAGAAATTTCTGGAGCCTGTAGATGATAACCCATACATCGACGACTACTACAAGGACATCTCGAGATGGGCGCTCAACCTGGAGGTGTATTTCCTGAAACAGCGCTTCAAAAACCTGTTGGAGATAGAAAAGAGCAAGGAGACCATCATACAGGACAGGACCATCTTTGAGGGCGTGTATGTTTTCGCTACCAACAACAAGAATATGGGGAACATGGACGAGCGGGACTACGATACCTATATGGGACTCTTCGACTCGATGATGAAGGTGATCAAAATGCCTGAACTCATGGTGTATCTGAGAGCTTCGGTTCCGCACTTAGTTAAGAACATTCAGAAGCGGGGACGTGACTACGAGCAGCAGATGCCCATCGACTATCTGCAGGGCATCAACAACCTGTACGATGAGTTTATATACAAGAAGTACAAGGGTAAGGTGCTGGTCATAGAGGTGGATAACCTCGACTTCGAACACAACCCCAGGGAGTTTGGCGAAATCGTCGACAGAATAGACTCGCAACTCTTCGGACTCTTCTCGAAGGAGGAGGAGGGATGTTAAAGGAGATTTCTCAGGAGTTAAGGAGTTAAGACAAATGCTTTAGTGGACTTAAAATTAAACTTTAACCATCGCCCTCAAGGCATTTGTCTTAACTCCTCAGCGACCGAAGGGAGCGATAACTCCTTAACTCCCTTAACTCCTTTATCTTCTAAAGTAACATAAATAATAACCATCATAAAAAATAAATAAAGAAATGCATATAGCTATAGCAGGCAACATAGGAAGCGGAAAGACTACGCTCACCAAACTACTCAGTAAACGTTACGGTTGGAAGCCTAACTTCGAACCTGTGGACAACAACCCTTACCTCGCTGACTACTACGAGGACATGAAAAGATGGTCGTTCAACCTGCAGATCTATTTCCTGAACAAGCGCTTCCACGACGTGGTGGAAATTGCACAGAACAAGGAAACCATCATCCAGGACCGTACTATCTTCGAGGACGCAAAGATTTTCGCACCCAACCTGCATGACAAGGGACTGATGAGCGACCGTGACTTCGCAAACTATACTGATCTCTTCGACCTGATGATCAGTCTGGTGAAACTGCCCGACCTGATGATCTATATCCGAAGCAGCATCCCTACACTCGTGAGTCATATCGAGAAGCGTGGACGTGACTTCGAGAAGAGTATTCGTATTGATTATCTGCAGGGACTCAACGACCGCTACGAGGAATGGATCAAGGGGTATAAGGGGAAGCTGATCATCGTTGATGGCGACAACTTGCACTTTGAGGAAAATCCTGAGGATTTCCGCAAAGTGACGGATCAAATCGACGCTGAACTCTTCGGATTGTTCCCAATGTAACAGTGATAATGAAACCTCGTTTCTCTTTTTCCTTTAGAGAAACGAGGTTTTTGTTTCTCGAAACTCCACTTATCCTTAATTAGCCTTAATATGTTTTTCTTTCGATTTTTTTTCGAAAACCCAACAGTTTTTCCATTAACCTTAATGAGGGATTTTTCGAAAACCCACCAGTCCTCCCTTACCCTTAAGGGAGGGTCCACCGCTTTCCCCAAGCCCCTTTCCCCTCAGGGTACAGGGGATGTACCAACCGCCCTACTCGGTGCTCAAACCGCTACGCTATAAGGTTGGCGGACCATCAGAGGTCTACGCCAGTTTTTTATGCGGGATGGGACCGCAGGGAGAAAACTTGCTAAAAAATGGTTGTGTGGGATGCGACCACAGGGACAAGATGGATGGCGCATTGCGTAATTTGCTGATACTGTCATCTTATTCTCCATAGTCCAATATCTCCATCATTTGCGTTCTTTTCTTAATCGTCTGACTTCTTTTATCTCTGCATTGATTTCATCAAGAGACATTTCTATGTTGTTTTCTCTTGCCGTCTTGCACATGTTTTCAAAAGCTTCTATTGCCTCGTCTGTAACCTTGTCTTCTTTGCTTTCCTTTGCTTTGATGGCAAAAGGTATACTTCGTGTGCGGATTACCGCCTTGACAAATACATTGATTGCTGCATTTGCACTCATGCCAAACTGCTCACAGAGGCTGTCGAACATAGCTTTCTGTTGTGAGTCTATTCTGACTGTCATTGATGTCTGTGCCATAACGTTATCTGTTTTAATTAATATTGATTGCAAATATAGGGCGTTTTGATGTGAGTTGTATGACTTATGACTTCTTTTTATCAAAGTTTAACAGTAAATACTGAAGTTTCGCATGTGGTTTAAGTACAGGCTGAAGGGGCATACTTGCGAAACTTCAGTGAAATAAAAAAAGTCCGTGGGAATTTATTTTTCCACGGACTTTCTCATTATATTGTTATTGAAACTTATGCCTTGAAGCTATCCAAGTCTTCGGCCTTGAAGTTCTGGATGTATGCGGAATGACCGAGGACTTCTTCCTCTGCCATGCGGACATATACGTTGGCACTCTTGGCAAACAGCTCGGGTGACTTGGTGGCGTCGTCGAGGATGAGGAGAGACATCACGATGTCGCCAGTCATGTTGTAGAGACGGCGAGCCAGGAAGTCGTGAACAGCCTGGTCGTTGGCTTCCTTCACCTTGTTGATGGCTGCCTCGTAGAGGTCTGCCAACTTGGCTACACGGGCCTTCAATGCCTTCAGATCGTCACTGACCTCGCTCTCCAACATCTCCTTGATGATGTTGAGGTAGGTGCCGTTGGTGATGTAACGGATGGCTGCTACTACCTGCAACTGGGTGGTACCCTCGTAGATAGAGAAGATACGGGCATCACGGAACAGGCGCTGGCACTTATACTCCATGATGAAACCGGAACCTCCGTGGATGCTGATGGCATCGTAGGCGTTCTGGTTGGCATACTCTGAGTTCATACCCTTGGCCAATGGGGTGAAGGCGTCGGCAAGACGGGTGTACTTCTTCATCTCCTGACGCTCCTCTGGAGTGAGCTTGCTGTCGCGGGCGATGTCTTCCAATGCCTTGTAGATGTCGACATAGCGGGCGCAGCAGTAGAGGAGTGAACGGCCTGCATCCAACTTGGCCTTCATTCTTGAAAGCATGTCGTAAACGGCAGGGAAGTTGATGATCTTCTCGCCAAACTGGGCACGCTCCTTGGCATAAGCCAAGCCCTCGTTGTAAGCTTCCTGCTCTACACCTACACTCTGTGCGGCGATACCTAAGCGGGCGCCGTTCATCAAAGCCATCACATACTTGATCAGACCGAGACGGGTGTTGCCGCAAAGTTCTGCCTTGGCATTCTTGTAAACCAACTCGCAGGTAGGTGAACCATGGATACCGAGCTTGTGCTCGATGTGACGAACGGTGACGCCACCATCACGCTTGTCGTAGATGAACATTGAAAGACCACGACCGTCCTTGGTGCCTTCCTCAGAACGAGCCAGTACCAAGTGGATGTCGGAGTCGCCATTGGTGATGAAACGCTTCACACCGTTGAGACGCCATGTGCCGTCCTCATCCTGTGTGGCCTTCAGCATCACGCGCTGCAAGT
>OGHD01001135.1_pt1 | contig 11555 bp, 10 predicted proteins | sample 1571341 | NCBI WGS metagenome assembly OGHD01 (sample SAMEA2582026, study PRJEB24529) | metagenome | biome: Human gut stool | place: China | collected 2011 | reverse complement strand
TACGCTGTCGGACCAAAATGTGTTTACCATAATTTGCTTTTTTCTTTATCCGTGGTTCTTTTCTGTTGGGGCAGTTCGCAAACCACCCGTACGTTATTTTTTTTCCTGCAACTTACGTTCCATTTCGGCCAACATATCGCTCAAACGTTCGACACGGCTTTTTGTGATCGCAACGCGACCGGAACGGATGAACTGCAAGACACCGATCGTTTCGCTCAACTCCCTGAAAAGGGCTTGCGTCTCATCGTAATGACCACTCTTTTCGAGAACGACACACGTTTCGTTCATTTCCAGAATACGGGCGTTATATTTGCGAATCAGATCCTCGACCGTCCCCATCTTGATAAACAACTCGGTGCTCAGCTTATAAAGGGCGATCTCCTGGAAAACCAGATCTTCATCCGTATTATAGTAAGCCTTCAAGATATCCACCCGTTTGTCGATCTGCTTCACAACCTTGTCGATCATATCTTCATCGGCAAATGTCGTGATTGTAAATTTATGTATACCCTGTATGGCGGAAGGTGAAACGGAAAGCGTCTCGATGTTCAACTGCCGACGCGTAAAGATAATCGTAATCTGGTTCAGAAGACCTACTGTATTCTCTGAAAAGATAATAACGGTATATAATTTTTTTGTTGTCATAGCTTCACCTCCTTACTTATCTCCTAATATCATGTTCGTTACGCTTCCTCCGGCAGGCACCATCGGATATACCATACCACACGTTTCCACATTGGCGACCAACACAAACGCTCCGTTATGGTTCAACATCTCGGCAATAGCCTCATCCAGTTCCTCCCGTTTTTCAACGGTACGGCCAGCGATACCGTACGCTTTCGCGATCGCCACGAAATCCGGGTTCTCCATGATCGTATTCGAATAACGTTCGTGGAAGAACAACTCCTGCCACTGACGTACCATTCCTAAGAAATTATTATTGAGGATAATGATTTTCACATCCAGTTTTTCCTGCATAATGGTTCCCAACTCCTGAATCGTCATCTGCATCCCACCGTCACCGGTAAAGAAGCAGACCGTACGGTCAGGTGCACCGAACTTGGCTCCCATAGCAGCGGGAAGGCCAAAGCCCATCGTCCCCAGACCACCTGAAGTAACCACGCTACGAGTGCGTTTATATTTGAAATAGCGGACACCCATCATCTGGTTCTGTCCGACATCCGTAACTAAAACAGCATCGTTTCCGGTCGCCTCGGACACTTTTCGAACGACTTCACCCATTTTCAAAGATCCGTTCATCGGATACAACTCCTTCTCGATCACCTTTTCATACTCTTCCTGTGCATCCGGCTCAAACTCAGCATTCCACTCCGGACGTTTCCGTTCTTCCAACAACGCAGTTATCATCGGAATGGTATGTTTGGCATTTCCGAGAACCTTCACATCGACCGGTACATTCTTCCCGATCTCCGAGTTGTCGATATCCAAATGGATCACTTTCGCCTGCTTGGCGTATGTCTTCAAATCGCCAGTAACACGATCGTCGAAACGCATACCGATGGCGATCAACACGTCACATTCATTGGTCTTCCTGTTCGGACCGACATTGCCGTGCATACCCAACATACCCTTATTCAAAGGAAAATCGGAAGGCAACGCCGATAGACCGAGAACAGTCGAACCGGCAGGAATGTCATTCTTCAACAGGAATGCTTTCAGCTCCTCTTCAGCACCTCCCAACAGAACACCCTGTCCGACCAGGCAGAACGGTTTCTCCGCTTTATTGATCAACGCGGCAGCCGCTTTAATCCGATCCTGGTTGATATCCGGTTCCGGCTGATAGCTGCGGATATAGTCTACTTTCTTATATTCATAATCCACAAATCCAACCTGAGCATCCTTTGCCAAATCGAGTACAACAGGCCCCGGCCGTCCGGTAGAAGCGATATAAAAAGCACGTGAAACAGCCCACGCTATCTCTTCCGGCTTGCGAATCTGGTACGCCCATTTGGTGATCGGTTGCGTAATGCCGATCACATCGACTTCCTGGAAAGCATCTGTTCCAAGCAATGGAGAAGGTACCTGTCCGGCTATGACCACCATAGGCGTGCTGTCCATCAGTGCATCGGCAATGCCGGTGATGGTATTTGTTGCGCCGGGTCCTGAAGTAACCAACGTCACCCCTACTTTACCGGATACACGGGCATACCCTTGTGCAGCATGCGTCGCCCCTTGTTCATGACGCACCAATACATGCTTCAATTTATCCCTGTAATCGTACAAACTATCGTAAATAGGAATCGCTTGCCCGCCGGGATAACCGAAAATCGTATCTACTCCTTCAGCTATCAGTGACTTCAGCAAAGCTTCCGAACCGGTTATCTTCTGTTTCTCCATATCTCTTTATTTTAGTCTTGTGTTTAATCTTCTACTACTCTCACTCCACCCTTATCGGCCGAACTGACCATCTTACCGTAAGCTCTCAAGGCTTTTGAGACGACACGCTGGCGATGAGGCGGCGTAAAGGCTTTTGTGCCGCGGGCTTCTTCCGCTTTACGGCGTTCTGCCAACTCTTCATCGCTTACCTTCACATTAATCGTACGTTCAGGGATATCAATCTCGATTATATCGCCGTCTTTCACCAGTCCAATCGCTCCTCCTGCCGCAGCTTCGGGAGAAATATGACCGATAGAAAGACCGGAAGTACCGCCACTGAAACGACCGTCTGTGATCAGCGCGCACTCCTTGCCTAAATGGCGGCTTTTTATATAAGAAGTAGGATAAAGCATTTCCTGCATACCCGGACCACCCTTCGGTCCTTCGTGTGTGATCACCACCACATCGCCCGAGACGACTTTTCCACCGAGGATGCCTTCGCAAGCCGCATCCTGCGAATCGAACACTTTCGCCGGACCGGCAAACTTCCAGATGCTTTCATCCACACCGGCCGTCTTGACCACACAACCGTCCAGCGCGATATTTCCTTTCAGGACAGCCAGGCCGCCATCTTTGGAATAAGCATGCTCGATATCACGGATACATCCGGCGGCACGATCGGTATCCAGTTCCTTATAATAGGTTTCCTGCGATCCCATCCGAATGCTGAAACGATGGGCGGGAGCACTCTTGTATTTCTTGACAGCCTCGTCCGTCACATTCGGCGAGGTGATAGCAAATTTATCCACGGCTTCGGCAAGCGTCATTCCGTCCACACGCTTCACATTCCCGTCTACCAAGCCGTTTTTCAGCAGCTCGTTCATGATTCCCATGATACCACCGGCACGGTTCACATCCTGGACGTGGTAGGTGTGCGTGTTGGGAGCAACCTTGCAGAGGCAAGGAGTCTTGCGGGAGAGCATATCGATATCGTCCATCGTGAAGTCCGCCTCAGCTTCCTGCGCGATGGCGAGCAAGTGGAGAACCGTATTGGTGGAACCACCCATTGCAATATCCAATGACATGGCATTCAGGAAAGCCTGACGGGTGGCGATACTGCGGGGAAGAACAGACTCATCACCGTCACGATAGTATTTATAGGCATTTTCTACAATCTGCCGGGCAGCATCGCGGAACAGCTGTGTACGGCCCACATGCGTAGCGACAATCGTACCGTTGCCCGGAAGAGCCAGGCCGATCGCTTCGTTCAGGCAGTTCATCGAGTTGGCCGTAAACATACCGGAACAACAACCGCATCCCGGACAGGCATTCCGTTCCACCTGTGCGATCCGTTCATCGCTGACCGAAGTGTCGGCCGATTCGATCATGGCATCGATCAAATCCAGATGGCGGTTATCCAGCTCACCGGCTTCCATCGGACCGCCGGAGACAAAAATAGTCGGAATATTGAGCCGCATGGATGCCATTAGCATCCCCGGAGTGATCTTGTCGCAATTGCTAATGCAAACCATTGCATCGGCTTTGTGGGCATTCACCATATACTCGACGCTGTCCGCAATAATATCACGCGAAGGAAGCGAATAGAGCATTCCGTCGTGTCCCATAGCGATACCATCGTCAATAGCAATCGTATTGAATTCGGCAGCAAAGCAACCCAACTTTTCAATCTCCGCTTTTACCTGCTGCCCGATCTCGTGCAGATGGACATGGCCGGGTACAAACTGGGTAAATGAATTCACAATGGCTATAATCGGTTTACCGAACTGCTCTTCTTTCAGACCGTTGGCACGCCACAAAGCGCGAGCCCCAGCCATGCGTCTGCCCTCTGTGCTGTATGAACTTCTTAACGGATTCTTCATCATATTATTTGTTGTTTTCGAACGGCTCACGAACCGCCCCTATTTTCTTATCCTAAATATTATTATATTAAAAAAGCCCTTCTCTGTATGGAGAAAGGCTTAAGAAATATCTTTATATGACTTCACAATTTCTTGCACACCTTTCTCCTTACCTGCTAATGACTAGAAGGACCACCACGAGAATAATATGCAATACATTGTTCATCATCTTTTCTTACATCTTTATTATTGTTTGATGCTGCAAATGTAGAACAATAATTCATACCACCAAAGAAATTAAAAGAAAAATATCAATTTATCTTACATTTCTCAAGCAAAGAAACAAGATAGGCTTGCAGTTTAACACATCCTTCCAATCTTCCATTATCAAATCCGAAATACCTGTCTGGATTGTTTCCGCCTAACTTTTCATATGAAAGAATATACGAGTAGGCTTCCCCTTAAAGATCTGCTTTCACCCTGTCTCGTACAGATTTAATTATAACTTCTTACGTTTTTGCCCAAGGCCGAAAGCCTTTTTGCCTAATGGCAAAAGCCTTTTCGACCTTGGGCAAAAAGATATTCGACGTAGGTCAAAAGCTCTATGGCTTTATAGCCTGACGATAAAAGTATGGCAGTTGCCACTCTATGATACTTTTCGTACCCGACTCATTTACAAGTGTCAGTTATTTACATTTATAGACAACCTATAACAGGATTTTTTAATACACAGTCAATCTATTCAGGACGAGACAAAATTAAAAGTCCGGTTGTGTAACTACCCAAATGTCGGAATCGAAACAGTTTCTAAATATAATTCGTATCTTTGACCCCGATCAACAGACTGAACTTATAGAGATAATGAAACAATACAACTTTGACGAGATCATCGAACGTCGTGGAACCAATTGTGTCAAGTACGATCTTCTAAAGAAAGACTTCGGTAACGAGAACCTTGTTCCACTTTGGGTAGCCGACATGGATTTCCGGACACCAGACTTTATTGTCAACGCAATCAAGAAGCGTCTGGAGCATGAGATTTTCGGGTACACATTCGATTCGGATTCCTATTATAACAGTATCATCGAGTGGGTACATTATAAACATAACTGGAAAATCCAACGCGAATGGCTTAGTTATATTCCCGGCATCGTAAAGGGAATCGGTTTCGTTTTGCAATGCTTCACCAAACCTGGTGACAAAGTAATTATCCAGCCACCGGTCTACCATCCTTTCCGCATCGTTCCGGAAAACATGCACCGTGAGGTTGTCTACAACCCGCTCAAAACAGTAGACGACATTTACGAGATGGATTTCGAGAATCTTGAATCGGTCATCGATGAGCATTGCAAAGTCCTGATCCTTTGCAACCCTCATAATCCAGGCGGTGTCGTCTGGAAAAAAGACACACTGGTCAAGTTGGCCGAGGTTTGTGCCAAACACAATATACTCGTTATCTCCGATGAAATACATGCAGAGATGGCTTATCCGCAATATACGCATCATCCGTTTGCAACGGTTTCGGAGACAGCCGCCAATTGCAGCATTACTTTCATGGCTCCGAGCAAGACTTTCAACATTGCCGGAATCGTCACCTCCTATTCGATCATTCCCAATGCGGAAATACGAGAAAAATTCTATTCCTTCATGGAAGCAGGAGAATTCAATGCCGGGACGATCTTTGCCTATACGGCAACAGAAGCGGCTTATACATACGGAGCCGAATGGTTGCAACAGATGCGGATGTATATCACTGAGAATGTCCGCTTCGTAGATGAATATTGCAAATCCAAACTCCCGAAGATCAAAGTCTATCCCCCTCAGGCCTCTTTCCTTGTATGGTTGGATTGCCGTGACCTGAAACTAAGCCAGCCTGAACTGGTAAGCTTGTTCCAAGATAAAGCCGGCCTGTTGCTGAACGACGGAAGCATGTTCGGTCCCGGAGGTGAAGGGCATATGCGTTTGAATATCGGCTGTCCGCGTTCCGTCCTGTCTTCCGCACTGGATGCTTTGAAAAAAGCGATAGATAAGAAATAAAGCCGTTTGCCTATTTAATTATCCAGAGATTGGGCAGACAAGTCGGAAATTATGCGTAAATTTGTTGCCATTTTATTTATCATAAATACAATTACAAATGAAAATTACAGCAAATAAGTTCGTTGCAGTTACTTACGATCTGAACGTAGGCGAAGGCGAAGAACGCGAATTGATGGAAAGAGCAACAGCTGAAACACCTCTGAAATTCATCTTTGGTACAGGCGCTATGCTCCCCGCTTTTGAAGACGCTCTGAAAGGACTGGAAGTAGGCGACAAATTTAATTTTTCTATAACTCCGGCTGATGCATACGGCGAATATGTGGAGGAACACGTACTGGATCTTCCAAAGAATATTTTCGAGGTAGACGGCAAGTTCGACTCGGAAATGATCAAAGAAGGCAACACGGTACCGATGATGGATTCGAACGGCAATCGTATGAACGGTTCTGTCTTGGAAGTAAAAGAAGATGTTGTCGTTATGGACTTCAACCATCCGCTGGCCGGCGAAACATTGCATTTCAATGGTGAAGTTATCGATGTACACGAACCGACAGCTGAAGAAATCGCAGCCCTCACAGCTCCGGCAGGTGGATGCGGTTGTGGATGTGACGACTGTGGAAGCGGTTGTGGCGACCATAACCACGAAAGTGGATGCGGATGTGGCGGATGCCATTAAAGAATTGACAATTGACAATTTTAGCAAGGGTGAATACATTTGGAAACATATACAGACTGACCTCTTTCGGAGAGTCGCACGGTCCCGGAATCGGAGGCGTAATAGACGGATGCCCTGCCGGTATCGAACTAGATACGGCATTTATCCAAAGTGAACTGAACCGCCGTAAACCGGGACAGTCCAAAATCACAACCCCACGCAAGGAAGACGACGAAGTACAGTTCCTTTCCGGTATTTACGAAGGAAAAACGACAGGGACTCCGATCGGTTTCGTTATCTGGAACAAGAACCAGCACTCGGCGGACTACGATAATATGAAGAATGTTTATCGTCCTTCCCATGCAGATTACACCTACCAGACCAAATACGGAATCCGCGACCCGCGCGGAGGTGGACGTTCGTCTGCACGTGAAACGATCGCCCGTTGCGTAGCCGGAGCAATTGCCAAACTGGTTCTTCGCCAGAAAGGTATCCGGATACAAGCATTTACCTCACAGGTCGGGAACATCAAACTTAACGGCTCATACACGGATTACGACTTGGACAAGGCAGAAGAAACGGCCGTACGTTGTCCGGATCCGGCGACCGCCGAAAAAATGGAGGCTTTGATCGCCGAAGTGAAATCCAAAGGAGATACGATCGGCGGCATCATCACCTGCGTAGCACAGGGAGTTCCCATTGGTCTGGGCGAACCGGTATTCGGAAAGTTGCATGCGGCATTGGGACATGCGATGTTGACAATCAATGCCGTAAAAGGTTTCGAATACGGTGACGGTTTCGAAGCGGCCTTATATCGTGGCTCGGAACGGAACGACCGTTTCTTCAACGACAACGGACACATCAACACCCGTACGAATCATTCCGGTGGCATACAGGGAGGTATCTCGAACGGGCAGGATATTTATTTCCGTGTTGCCTTCAAATCGGTCGCCACCATCCTGATGGAACAGGAAACCGTCAATACGGAAGGTGAAGACACGATCTTGAAAGCCCGTGGGCGCCATGATCCGTGTGTTTTACCTCGAGCTGTCCCTATCGTCGAATCAATGACGGCAATGACACTGTTGGATTTTCTGCTTATGCAGAAAATCCGAAATTGAGAATTGACAATTGACAATTAAATGTATCAGACAATTATCAGATTGTATTTTTAATTGTCAATTGCCAATTATTCATGGTGATAGGGTTCATTATTCAGAATTGTCATCGCCCTATAGAGCTGCTCGATAAAGATCAGGCGGATCATCTGGTGGGAGAAAGTCATTTTGCTTAAGGATATTTTCTCGGCGGCGGCTTTATAAACAGCATCGCTGAAACCATACGGACCACCTACAACAAAAACCAAGCGCTTCGGGACTGTATGCGTCTTTCTTTCTATATAGGTGGAAAACTGCACCGATGTAAATTCTTTTCCTTTTTCATCCAACAAAACCAAATAGTCACCCGGCTGTAATGCTTTCAGAATCAAATCTCCTTCCTTCTCTTTTTGTTGGGATTCGGAAAGATTTTTGACGTTCTTAATATCAGGAATCACTTCCATTTCAAAAGGGATATAATGGACTAGGCGGTTCTTATACTCATTGATCGCTTCCACAAAATAGCCGGCATCCGTCTTGCCGATCACAATCAGCGCAATTTTCATTCGTTTACATTTTAGAGATTGAGGGTGCTAAATTACAGGAAAAAATACATACCTTTGTACGATAATACTCACAAAAAGAGGAGAAAGCTTATGAAACGATTATTTTTGACGTTGGCATTGGTTCTCTCGGTTCTGAGTGTAATGGCTGCCGACATAGTTCCTATATCGAACGCTTTTAAAAGAGGCAACATCTCGTCGCTCAGTGGATCAATGGACAAGGAAGTCGACATGGCCCTACCGGGTTCATCCAAAAAGTGCAACGCAAACGACGCTGTTTCAATGCTGAATGCCTTCTTCGGAGGGAACAAGCCGACAGGATTCACAGTCGTTCACCATGCTGATAAAAAAGAGACTGGTTTTTTTGTCGGTAAACTACCTACTTCATCCGGTGAATATCGCGTAAACGTGACATACCGTGCAGAAGGAAACAAAGCGATTATACAGTCTATCAGAATTGAATAACAAGATCTTATGATTTATACCTTGTCGCATATAAATCATAAATCATAAATCAACAGTAACATGAACGTACAAGAGACAAAAGAACAACTGATTGCGGAACTGATCCGCCTGGCATTCGCAGAAGATATAGGTGATGGCGACCATACGACTTTATGTTGCATTCCGGCTACGGAAATGGGGAAGAGCCAGCTGATCGTGAAAGAAGACGGCGTATTGGCCGGTGTCGAAATGGCTGAACGTATTTTCCACACATTCGATCCGGATCTGAAAATGACGACATTCATCCATGACGGAGCCGAAGTGAAGAAAGGCGATATCGCTTTCGTTGTCGAAGGGAAGGTACAATCTTTGTTGCAAACGGAACGCTTGATGCTCAACGTCATGCAACGCATGAGCGGTATTGCCACCACGACACGCAAATATGTCAAGGCTCTGGAAGGAACGAAAACACGCGTGCTAGATACGCGTAAGACGACTCCGGGCCTGCGCATGGTCGAGAAAGAAGCGGTTAAAATCGGTGGCGGTGTCAACCATCGTATCGGGTTGTTCGATATGATTTTGCTGAAGGACAACCATGTGGACTTTGCCGGCGGTATCGAAGCGGCCATCACACGCTGCCATCAGTATCTGAAAGAGAAAAACAAGGATTTGAAGATTGAAATCGAGGTTCGTAACTTCGACGAGTTACAGGAAGCAATGCGTGTCGGCGGTATCGACCGTATCATGCTGGACAACTTCAATATCGAGAATACGAAGAAAGCCGTCGAAATGGTTGCCGGACGTTACGAGCTGGAATCTTCAGGTGGCATCACATTCGCCACGCTTCGCGATTATGCCGAATGCGGTGTGGATTATATCTCAGTCGGAGCCCTGACACACTCTGTCAAGGGGCTGGATATGAGCTTTAAGGCTTGCTAAAGACATTAAGGCGGGCGGATCTCGTCTCTACGAAATACGCGTCACGACGCCCCCCTCTAACAGGTATTGCTGATTGCTTTCCGGGCATGTGGCGATACCTTTTTCATTGAAGGAGAGGCGATGCCCGTATTCGCTCACCCAACCGATCTGACGGGAAGGATTACCGACAACCAAAGCGTATGGCGGAATATCTTTGGTGACCACGGCCCCTGCGCCGATCATAGCATATTCGCCGATCGTATGACCGCAAACGATCGTTGCGTTCGCACCGATAGAAGCACCTTTGCCGACATACGTTTTCAAATATTGGTCTTTACGGGAAACGGCACTGCGGGGATTGACCACATTTGTAAAAACGCAGCTGGGTCCTAAAAAAACGTCATCCCCGCAAGTCACGCCGGTATAAACGGAAACATTGTTCTGCACCTTCACATTATCCCCTAAGACGACCTGCGGAGAAATCACGACATTCTGTCCGATATTGCAATTCCGACCGATTGAGCATCCCGGCATAATATGGGAAAAATGCCAGATGCGTGTACCGTCGCCGATCATGCATCCGGGATCGATAACGGCTGTTTCATGTGCCTTATAAGTTTCCATTTACTTATATATTAAGAAGATTGTCGGTTTCTTGCTCAGATCAGGAACTTTTCCGGCCCATTCTTTAACAGGACGCGTATGGATATATTCATCTTCGCAAGTGATATTCGAAGCAATACACAATTTGGTCGAAGGGCGGCACGTACGGATCAACTCCTCCGCCAATTTATTATTGCGGTAAGGCGTTTCGATGAACAACTGCGTCTGGTTCTCCGAATAAATGCGCCCTTCCAGCTTCTTGATCGCATTCGTACGCTGTGAAGCATCGATCGGCAGATAGCCATGAAAAGCAAAGCTCTGCCCGTTAAAACCGGAACCCATCACCGACATCAGGATCGAAGAAGGGCCGACCAGCGGAACCACCTTGTAACCTTTACGCTGTGCAATAGCCACCACATCTGCCCCCGGATCGGCAACCGCCGGGCAGCCGGCCTCCGAGATCACACCGACCGACTCGCCTTCCGCCAAAGGAGCCAGATAAGCGGCAACGGCTTCGGCCGACGTATGCTTGTTCAATTCATAAAAGACAAGATCGTCAATCACGATCGAAGGCTCTGTCTTTTTCAGGAAACGGCGTGCCGTACGTACATTTTCGACAATGAAATGACGGATGGAAAGGATAACCTCCCGGTTGTATTCGGGAAGGACCCGGCGATGTTCGACGTCGCCAAGCGTGACGTCGTGGTGGAAATGTTCGCCAACCTTCCCGAAGGGTTCAAGGACATCGACGTGCTGCTGAACAACGCGGGCAGCTCCATCGGCCAGAAACCCGCTCAGGCGGGCAACATGGACGACTGGGACGAAATGATCGCCACCAACATCAACGGATTGCTGTACTGCACCCGCTGCGTCCTGCCCGGCATGATAGAACGCGGCTCCGGCCACATCGTCAACATCGGCTCCGTCGCCGGCAACCGCGCCTTCAAGTGCGGCAACGTGTACGGTGCCACCAAGGCTTTCGTGAACCATTTTAGCAGGATGCTCCGCTGCGACCTTCTGGGCACTCCCGTCCGCGTGACAC
>OGHD01001133.1_pt1 | contig 11564 bp, 13 predicted proteins | sample 1571341 | NCBI WGS metagenome assembly OGHD01 (sample SAMEA2582026, study PRJEB24529) | metagenome | biome: Human gut stool | place: China | collected 2011 | reverse complement strand
CATCGGGTATTACGACACACCTTCTTTTTATTGGAGTTTAGTGTCAATTTACAACAGGTTGTAAAGATATCGTGAAAGGCTCTTCTTCGGTGCCTTTCACTCCTTCATTAATGAAGGGGAAAGATTCGGAAGCCTTATAGATTCCGCTTTCCGGCATTTCCCATTCCGGTTCAGGATCGTTTTCCACCAATTCCAATTTCCAATCGGGTTCTTCAACAACTGTCGGCGTAGGATCATCGTCTTGATGGACACCTGTTGGGAAAAATCGTATCTCTCCGTTATTGCAGACTTTCACAGGCGAAAATTTCAACGGATACATCAATCGGCTGAGACTCGATTATTCGCTTGTGCTGCTGAAAGATTTCAAGCATTATACGATTGAGGCTGTCGCTATCGATTCCGGTTTTGGCAATGTGCGAACCTACCAGCGCATTTTTAGAGACAAATATGGCATGACCCCCATGGAATACCGGAAAACACAAGGGTAAATGGAGACTTTGTCTGATGGGTGTATTTTTCTCCGTATATTTGTATCGCACAATATTGGACCATGAGGTCTTGAAAAAAGCATAGAGCGGTGTCGCACCGAGGTCTAAGGCAGCCTCGTAAGTGTAACGGTTTGCCTGATTTAGTTTTGGAAGCACATTTAAGATGACGTAGGGAATGTCAAAGGTGATATGTGCGATCAGGACCGTGACAAAGCCAAGGTTCATAAATTTTACAAATAAAAGCATCATAGCGATACCTGTTACAATATCTGCATTTAAAAGCGGAATGTTAGTAGCCCCTAACATGATCGCTTTATTCTTTTTTTTCATGGCGCTGATACCGATCGCTGCCAGAGTTCCAAGCAGCGTCGAGATAATAGCAGCGGCGAGTGTGATCTGGATCGTTGTCACAAAAGCATTTGTGATCGTCTCGTTTTTAAAACATTCTGCGTACCATTTTAAGGTAAATCCACCCCATACAACATGGGATTTGGAATTGTTGAAAGACAGGACGATCAACACTAAAATTGGAAGATATAAAAATAAAAATATAAGTGCAAGGTAAATTCTTGACGCAGCTTTTTTTACCATACCGCAGTACCTCCGCCGTCTTTATCAAAAATATTCATGAGAGCCATGCTTGCGACGACAAAAATCATTAACACAACAGAAAGACCGGAGCCCAAGTTCCAGTTGGTTCCCTGCATAAATTCCTGCTCGATCACGTTACCGATCAGAAGCACCTTTCCACCGCCTAGCAGGTCGGAGATGACAAAGGAGGTCAGAGCAGGAACAAAGACCATGATAATGCCGCTGATAATGCCGGATAAGGTCAGCGGAATGATGATCTTGAATAAAATGATGGCGTCACTTGCACCAAGGTCTTTCGCAGCTTCAATGACATCATTTTTGATTCTTGCCATGGAGTTATAAATTGGCAGGATCATAAACGGAAGAAAATCGTAGACCATACCAAATACAACTGCCGTCTGTGTATTGAGCATTTTTACGGTGCCAAATCCCAAAAAATGGAAGATGGCATTGACAATTCCGTTGTTGGATAGCAGCAGACGCCATGCTAAGATCCTGAGCATGAAGTTCATCCACATTGGCAGAATAAAAATGAATACGACAAAGTTCTGCTGCTTGATTTTTAAGCCATTTAAAATCATAGCGAGCGGGTAAGCTAACAACAGACAGACTATCGTGCAGATTATACCAAGCTTTAAGGATAAAAGGATGGATCTGACATGCACGGGATCTGCGATGGCAGCCACATTTTCAAAAGTAAAAGTTCCTCCGGAGGTAGTGAACGCATAATAAATGATCATTGCCAGCGGAAGGAGAATAAAACCGATGATCCATATCAGGTATGGACCGGCAAATAACTGTCTTCCTGATTTACGCATCGATCTCCACTGCCTCCTCATCTTCGGATTCCGGTTTGTTCATGATCTGGATGTTGAATGGAATGACATTGATTCCGACATGCTCCCCCACATTGTGGAGCAGGGTGGTGTGGACAAGCCATTCAAAGCCGTTTGCCACAATCTCGATTTCATAGTGGACACCCTTGAAGATCACAGAGGTGATATCACCTTCCATAAATCCTTTTTCCGGTTCTACGATCTCAATATCCTCCGGGCGGATCACAACGTCCACCGGAGTGTTATTTCCAAAACCTTCATCGACACAAGGAATCTTTACACCGAGGATTTCCACGACTTTGTCCTGGATCATAGTTCCATCGATGATATTGCTGTCACCGATAAAGTCTGCGACGAAAGCGTTCGTAGGTTCATTGTAGATCATTTCCGGTGTACCGATCTGCTGGATGTATCCCTGATTCATAACGACGATCGTATCGGACATGGTAAGTGCTTCTTCCTGGTCATGTGTGACGTAAACGAAAGTGATTCCAAGTTCGTTTTTCAGGCGGATCAGCTCGTACTGCATATCCTGACGCAGTTTTAAGTCCAGTGCACCGAGTGGTTCGTCTAACAGGAGCACTTTCGGCTCGTTGACGATCGCGCGCGCGATTGCGATCCGCTGCTGCTGGCCACCGCTTAAGGAGTCGATGGAACGGTTTTCAAAACCGTCAAGGTTCACTAATTTTAATGCGTATTTGATTTTATCGTTGATATATTCTTTGCTCTTTTTATTGATTTTTAATCCAAACGCAATATTTTCCGCGATCGACATGTGCGGAAATAAGGCATATTTCTGGAAAACAGTATTCAGATTTCTTTTATTTGGAGGCAGGCTGGTAATGTCGACATCATCGAAGATGACCTGTCCCTTATCAGGCGTCTCAAAACCGCCTAAAATACGGAGCGTTGTTGTTTTTCCACACCCTGATGGACCGAGGAGCGTGATAAACTCATTTTCGCGGATATATAAATTTAATTCATCAAGTACCAGATTGTTTCCATAAGACTTGGAAATATCGACAAAATTGATTAGCTTTTTGCTCATAACATAATTCCTTTCTGAATCCTACCAATCGTGATCTAAAAGCTTGGTGGAGTAGATACCCAGATCAATACGGCATCGCGGCTGCCGGGATTTTCTATGTAATGCTTTTTGTCGGCTTTCAGGTAAAAGGATTCGCCGGCGTGCAGCACATGGCTTTTTCCACCATAATATATTTTGACGGTTCCCTTGATCAGGTAGCCGAACTCTTCACCGGAATGGGGCTGCATAATGTCGGAAGATCCACCTGCTTTCAAGGTTAATCTGACGGGTTCCATGGAATCTTTCTGGGCATTTGGAACAACCCATTCAATGATATTATGTTTGTCTTCATTCACCTTCGTGAAAAAGTCTTCATTTTTAAATACGATCTGTTCCGGTTCTTCATCGGTAAAAAATTCTGCCGGTGTTGTTCCGAGACACTGAATGATATCGAGCAGTGTTCCGATCGACGGCGTGTTCTGGTTGCGTTCCAGCTGGGAGATAAATCCCTTGGTAAGCTCCGAACGGTCGGCAAGTTCCTGCTGCGTCAGTCCATATTGAATACGAAGTTCTTTCATTCGTTTCCCAATATCCATACCGCATGCCTCCAATCCTGAAAAATACTGAATGGTTACAAAAAGTTTACTAATAATAAACAAACTATAAAACATTTTATATTCTATAAATAAAATGTCAATAGAGTTTCTGTAAATTTCTGAAAAAAATAGTTGCAATTTTTTTAAAATCCGATATAATAGTTTTCGTGACTGATTCGTCATGCCAATATGGCTCAGTTGGTAGAGCAACGCATTCGTAATGCGTGGGTCAGGGGTTCGAGTCCCCTTATTGGCTTTCTGAAACTCTAGTAAAATTAAGGCTTCCGAGATTTTAGGGGATCAATAGTAATCAGAACAAATGTTTGCACACAGGAAAGGAGATTCCTGTAAAAGTGCTACTAAGGATAAATCGACCATGAGTCGGTTTATTTTTTTGAAATTATGATACACAAAGATTACAAACAAATACACAAGAAGGTGCAAAATGACCAAAGAAATGTTGAAAGGTCTCATTGAATTGGTGTCGGAAGAAGATATAGAAACGCTTTACAATGTTGTTGTTAAGTTTATACCAGAAAATGTACCGCTTCCGGACGAAATAGAAGCTATAGAGAGGGCAGATAAGAGCATAGCAAAAAATGGAACAGTTCCCCATGATGCCGTTGACTGGGATTAAATGAATTTGAACTGCGATTTGAAACTCTCTTTTGGAGATTGCAAAACGGGCAAAGAATTTTGATGTTGTAAAAAGTTTTTTGATGTGTTATATTGAAAACAGAAAGGGAAGCCAAAGGAGCGGCTACCCTCTAAGCAATGAGTTACTAACCTTTATATGAGGTCAGCCGTCACTACTGGGAATAGTGGCGGCTATTTTCTTTTGTCCTTGAAAATCTTATAGCACAAACTCACAAGGGCGCAAATGAATATTCCTGTCTGAATCAAATCAGAGTATGTAATATACATTGGCAACGCCCTCCTTTCTTGCGTCTGGAGGGTTGACCCCTCCGAAGTAGGAGGGTAAGCCGCCCGGCTCTTTGGTTTCCCTGTCGATATTATAACAATGTGCGACAAGTTTCGCAATCTTAATTTTAAGTAGAAGAGGGACGACTTGTAAGATGGTCGTCCCTTTTCCTATAACATACAATGAGATATTCCACGCATTTACTTCCGTAAAACCTCATATGCACATTCTGCCATCGCCTGATAGGCTTTGCTGCTCGGGTGCAGGTGATCGCCGCTGTCGAAGCCTTCCCGGAATGCGGATGGATTCTCGCTTCCGCGCAATGCCAGATCAAAGTCGATATATCCGTCGATTTCTTTCGCAGAACGGATCCACGCATTCACCTCATTGCGCAGATCATCGCGGAAAGTCGCATAAGTGCGCCAGCCAAAGATCGGCAGCAGAGTGCCCATGTAGACTTTTAAATGTGATTTCTTCGCTTCCTCTATGTAATAGCGGTAACCGTCAATCAGTTCCTTTGCAGTCGGCAGGTCACTCATCGGGCGGAACGGATTTGTCTCAATGCCGACCGGATGGATAATGTCGTTAATTCCCTGTTGGATGATCACGGTATCAGCCCCGGTAGTCGGAATCTCATGTGGAAAGCGGTTTGTCCCCTTTAACCCATAGGAATCATAGGTAATACACTCATACTGGCGCAGTACGCGGGAACCGCTGGTCGCACGTCTGATAAATGCCGTGTGGTTGTCCGGGTTTTGCCTTGCCAGAAGTGTGAGGTAGTCCGGCCATGCACCGGCGGTGATGGAATCACCGTAGCAGATAACTGTATGGTTTTCCTCAGCGGTCATCAGTTCGATATTGCTTAAAAAATAAAACCAGTTTGTGGTCTTGGTCGTGTCCATTGGAAGGGCATCGGCGTGTGTCTGGTCGCCGAGGGAGAAAAATCCTTTGGAGAGCGGGCCTGTGACAAGGACAGCGGACTGCATCAGTGTAAAATCAGCAAAATAAAGACTTACGGTGAGTGTCATTCCCTTTTTGACCGGAAATGAAACCGGGTCGCTGACTGCGGTCTGATGAGCTTCCATGGTCACGGACTCGTTTTTTGAAAAAGTGATGTCGCAGATCGTTTCCTTTTTGCATGGACAGGCGAGCGGCATTTTTTCATAAACAGGGGAAGTGGCTGCAGAAACAGTGGCTCTTGTGACAGTAACGGCCTCGCTTCCGCAGAAATTATCAAATGTAAAGCGGAGAGTGTCTCCGTCAAATGGAATGTATACAGGATAACGTAATGTAATGTATTTTGCGTAAGCTTCCGGGTGGTGTTCTGCGATGGATACGGCATTTCCCCACACGGAAACCCAGTTTTTATTGTTCATATTCATAACCATGCCTTTCTTATTTTCTGCCTCATTATATAGGAAAAAAAAGAATATTTCCACAATTACTTGTTCTTTTGAAAGGGAATTGATATAATGAGGTCACGTTTATATTTAGCAATATTTTTGGAGGATTTTTAAATGGCAGAGAATGAGAATAAGCAGGAGAATGTTGTAGTGGAGGATTTCAAGCGCACGAATGCGAAGAAGTCCAAGAAGAAGTTCAGACACAGACAGCAGAATCCGGTACTTGCTTTTTATGAGGATAATAAACAGTATCTGCTCCTTTTTGGAGTGATCGTAGTTGCTCTTGCAGCAATTCTGGTGAGCATTCTTGCACTTAAGATTCCGGTGGTTCCGGTGTGCCTCATCATTGTGTTAGAGGCAGGAATCGCGGTTTGTCTGCACGATGTTCCAATCTGGCTGCATGGTCTGGTTGTGCTGGTACAGATCATAGCTGGTGCGATCTGCGGAAAACTGATTTTTATGGTGTTATGCGCACTGGTTTATGTAGTTGGAATTTTATCTTTAAAATTTATCAGAGAGTAGAAAACAGAAGGCTGCTGCACAGTGGAAACAATTTCCCGGCGGCAGTCTTTTTCTGAAAAAGGAATCAATGTTATGTCGGAAAAAGAAAAAATCATTGTATTTAGTTCGAGAGAGATCTGTTATCAGTCGAGCAGTTTTTTTGCAAACCAGATGGCAGATGCCTTTGAGGATCTTGGTTTTGATGTGCAGGTGTGTGAATTTGATGAACACGATGATCTGGATGCGGTGTTTCAACCGCTTTACGGGCAGAAATACCGTCTGCTTTTAGATTTTAATTCCACGATCACAAGGATGGTGGAGGAGGACGGAACACCGGTGCTTGATAAACTGGATGGCCCATTCTTTGATTATATTTTAGATCATCCGTTATTTCATTATAACTGTCTGAATGCTGACCTGAAAAATCTGAATGGAATTTTTCTGGATGAGGCGCAGGAGGCATATGTAAAACGATACTATCCGAGAGTAAAGAAAACACTTACCATGCCGCTTGGGGCTACGGAGGCAGTGACAGGAGGCAAAAAGACGGAGACAGACACCGTTCTTTTCATGGGAACGTATGACAGACCGGACAAAATTTACGAGATGGTCGAACTGTCCCCGGAACCACTGCGTTCTTATATGAAAGAGCTGATCGAAATGCGCATCGAAGATCCAATCCTTCCGATGGAGGCGGGATTTGGGCAACTTTTAAAGACGCACGGCGAGGAATTACCGGATGATAAGTTTGCACTTTTTATGAACGCAATGTATTCCGTGGACGCTTATATCAGGGATTATTTCCGGAAAGCGGCGGTGGATGAACTTGTGAGAGCAAAAATACCGGTGCGCTTAGTCGGCGAGGGCTGGGAAAAGTATGAAAGCTGCAACGAAGCTTATGTGACGAGAGAAAAAGCGGTGGTGTTTGGACTGTCATTTGAGAAAATCGCCCATGCGGATGTGCTGTTAAATGTGTCGCCATTTTTTAATCATGGGGCACATGACCGCATTTTTGCAGGTATGGCGAATCATTGCACTGTTCTGACAGATCAGAATCCGTATCTGAAACGGATTTTAAAAGACGGGGAGCAGGTTTGCATGTATTCACTGAAGGACATCAGGACTTTGTCGGATTATGCGGCGGAACTTCTTACAAACCATGCGCTGTGCAGAGATATCCAGAACAATGCTTACGTGGAATTTAAACAAAAATATACATGGGAGGAGAAGGCAAAACAGCTTTTGGCTTGCACTTTAAGGTGAAATTCGCTAATATGAACAAAGTAAACTATCAAAAAATATTAGAACAGACCATTGAAAAAAACGAGCGCGAAAACCGTGTGCCGACGCTGCTTTTACACAGTTGCTGTGCACCGTGCAGTTCCTATTGTCTGGAATATCTTTCAAATTATTTTAAAATAACAGTTTTTTATTATAATCCGAATATTTATCCGGAGGAGGAGTACCGTAAGCGGGTGGCAGAGCAGCAGAAGTTTATTGAAAAACTTCCGGTGAAATATCCGATCCACTTTGTGGAGGGTGCGTATGAGAAAGAGCGTTTTTATGAGATGGCAAAAGGACTTGAGGACTGCCCGGAGGGCGGTGAACGCTGTTTCCTGTGTTATGAATTAAGACTGCGGGAGGCGGCAGAGCTTGCAAAGAAAATGCAGATGGATTATTTTACAACGACTTTATCCATCAGTCCGTTAAAAAATGCAGAAAAGCTCAATGAGATCGGAGATGCCCTGGCGGAAGAATACGGCATTGCATATTTAAATTCTGATTTTAAGAAGAAGAATGGATACAAGCGTTCTGTGGAATTATCCGAGCAGTATGGCATGTACCGGCAGTATTATTGCGGATGTGTTTTTTCAAAAAATCAGAGAGACAGGGAGATTGCCCTGAAGAATCAATAAGAGGACTATATAAAGGAGGAAAACACCATGGCACAGTTATGGGGAGGACGTTTTACGAAGGAGACAGATCAGCTTGTTTATAATTTTAATGCGTCCATTACATTTGATCAGAAGTTTTATAAGCAGGATATTGAAGGCAGTATTGCGCATGTGACAATGCTCGCAAAACAGGGCATTCTGACAGAGCAGGAGAGAGATGATATTGTCCGCACATTAAAAGAGATACGCGATGAAGTGGAGAGCGGCAAGCTTGAAATCACTTCAGAATACGAGGATATCCACAGTTTTGTGGAGGCAAATCTGATTGACCGTCTCGGAGATACCGGAAAGAAACTGCATACCGGAAGAAGCCGTAACGATCAGGTTGCACTTGATATGAGATTGTATACAAGAGACGAACTGTTACATACGGATGATCTTTTAAAAGAATTATTAGAGACAATCCTTAAGATCATGGAGGCAAATACCGAGACGATCATGCCGGGATTTACTCATCTGCAGAAGGCTCAGCCGATCACACTGGCGCACCATATGGGAGCATATTTTGAGATGTTTAAACGCGATCGTCTGAGACTGCACGATATTTATGAGAGAATGAATTACTGTCCGCTCGGTTCCGGTGCATTAGCAGGAACAACCTATCCTTTGGACCGTGAATATACTGCAGAACTGTTAGGCTTTTATGGACCGACATTAAACAGTATGGATGGTGTGTCTGACCGTGATTACCTGATCGAGTTTTTGTCCGCGTGTGCAACCATCATGATGCATTTGAGCAGATTTTCCGAGGAGATCATTATCTGGAACTCCAATGAATATCAGTTTGTCGAGATTGACGATGCTTACAGTACCGGAAGCAGTATTATGCCGCAGAAAAAGAACCCGGATATTGCAGAGCTTGTGCGCGGCAAGACCGGACGTGTTTATGGCGCTTTAATGTCATTACTTACCACGATGAAGGGAATCCCGCTTGCCTACAACAAGGACATGCAGGAGGACAAAGAACTGTCTTTTGATGCCATGGATACCGTCAAAGGCTGTATTGCATTATTTACCGGAATGCTCGCAACCATGAAGTTTAATAAGGGTAAAATGCGTCTGTCCGCAAACAACGGATTTACCAATGCAACCGATGCAGCAGATTATCTGGTAAAACATGGTGTTCCATTCCGTGATGCGCACGGCATTATCGGAAAAATCGTTCTCTACTGTATTGAACGCGGAATTGCGATCGACGATATGAGTTTAGACGAGTTAAAGGCTATCTGTCCGGTATTTGAGGAAGATATATATGAAGAGATTTCCATGGAGACATGCGTGAATAACCGATTGACGATCGGGGCGCCGGGAAAGGCAGCCATGGAGAAAGTGATCGAGGCAGAAAAGGCATATCTTGCAGAGGATTGGAAAAAGGAAACTTTAACACGGTAAAACGTTATTGTAAAAAATGCACAAAGAATACCCGGAAAGATGACATTTTTTTACAAAATAGACCATTGCTTTTTTGAGAAAAATAGCATAATATATTCACTATAACGACATCTGTTCGTGATAGACGGACAAACAATAGGACGTACGATCCGCGGATATTCGATTGTCATGAATGAAAAGAGCCAGGGTAACAGGGGACGGTTCTTCGAACGAACAGGGAAAGACGAGGAGATTAGGCAATGAGTGAGAAGTTAAAAGTAGGTATTCTTGGTGGAACAGGTATGGTAGGACAGAGATTTATCTCTCTGTTGGAGAATCATCCATGGTTTGAGGTGACAACGATTGCAGCCAGCCCAAGAAGTGCAGGCAAGACATACGAGGACGCCGTTGGTGATAGATGGAAAATGGACACACCAATGCCTGAGGCAGTTAAGAAAATCATCGTAAAGAACGTCAATGAGGTAGAAGAGGTTGCTTCACAGGTTGACTTCGTATTCTCAGCCGTTGATATGTCAAAGGACGAGATCAAGAAGATCGAGGAGGACTACGCAAAGACAGAGACTCCTGTAGTTTCAAACAATAGTGCCCACAGATGGACACCTGATGTGCCAATGGTTGTACCTGAAATCAACCCACAGCACATGGAGGTTATCAAATATCAGAAGGAGCGTCTCGGTACAAAGAGAGGCTTCGTAGCAGTAAAGCCAAACTGCTCAATCCAGTCATATGCTCCGGTTCTTACAGCATGGAAAGAGTTTGAGCCATATGAGGTTGTTGCTACAACATATCAGGCAATCTCAGGTGCCGGAAAGACATTCAAGGACTGGCCTGAGATGGTTGGAAACATCATTCCATTCATCGGTGGAGAGGAAGAGAAATCTGAGAAAGAGCCACTTCGTCTCTGGGGATATGTGGATGATGAGAAGAAACAGATTGTTCCTGCAGAGTCACCGGTTATCACATGCCAGTGCATCCGTGTTCCTGTATTAAACGGTCATACAGCAGCTGTATTTGTCAAGTTCAAAAAGAACCCTACAAAGGAGCAGCTCATCGAGGCACTCGAGAAGTTCAGCGGAGTACCACAGGAGCTTGGGCTTCCAAGCGCACCAAAGCAGTTCATCAGATACTGTGAAGAGGATAATCGTCCTCAGGTTGCACTTGATGTGGATTATGAGCATGGTATGGGAATCAATGTTGGACGTCTCAGAGAGGATACAGTCTATGACTGGAAGTTCGTCGGACTCTCACACAACACAGTACGTGGTGCAGCAGGTGGAGCAGTGCTTTGTGCAGAGCTTCTTAAGGCACAGGGTTACATCACAAAGAAGTAGATTTAGCAATTTGCTGGAAAATATTATTATGAGGGCGGATTTTCCGTTTGTGGGCTGTGGGCACCGGTGTAGCACACAGTAGTATTCCTCAGAAAAAATATGAAGTCAGCCGCGGGATTTCGTGTGGATAGCGTGTGGAATGAGTTTAGTCATTCTTGCTATTTTACATAATGGAACCCTGCGGCAGTTCATATTGTTTCTTCGGAACATGCTGTATGCTTTCCGGTGGTATGTAGTTTGTTGAGTGCGAAGCATTTTACTTCTTCATATGTGTGAAAAGTCGGGCGCATGGGTTCATGCGCCCTTTTTTCGTTGGGGGTTAACTGCAAAATACCTTTATAATCGCACAATTTTGCATAAATTTACATTTTGCAAGTGTTATGCTGACCAAAAAAGGAGGCTGGCATGATAGATATTGTGACGAACAACGTCAGGCAGATTGGCACACCGGCGGATGAGGGCCGGGTTTACATATCGGAGAAAGCGTAAGATCGGAAGAGCGTCGTGTAGGGAAAGAGTGTA
>OGHD01001131.1_pt1 | contig 11591 bp, 8 predicted proteins | sample 1571341 | NCBI WGS metagenome assembly OGHD01 (sample SAMEA2582026, study PRJEB24529) | metagenome | biome: Human gut stool | place: China | collected 2011 | reverse complement strand
TGAGCTGAGCAAGAAGGCCGGCAAAAAGCAGTATCTGGTGCCCTACCTCATGTCCAGCCACCCGGGCAGCACCCTGAAGGATGCCGTCTATCTGGCCGAGTACCTTTATAAGAACCACATGCGCCCGGAGCAGGTGCAGGATTTCTACCCCACTCCCGGCACCGTGAGTACCTGCATGTTCTACACCGGCCTCGACCCCTACACCCTCAAGCCGGTGTTCGTGGAAAAGACCCCTGAGGGCAAGGCCCTGCAGCGGGCTTTGCTGCAATACTATGAGCCCCGCAACGCCGAAAAGGTGGTCAAGGCCCTGCGGATGACCCACCGGGAGGATCTGATCCCCCTGCTGGTGCCCGCCGAGGGCCGCCGTGCGGTGCAGCGCTCGGCCCGCCGCGCCGACAGCCCGGAGGTGACCATCCACAACGACGGCACCTACACCGTGCGCCCCAACCAGAAGGGCAAGGGCAAGCCTGCCCACGGCCCGAACCGCACCGCCGCCCCTGCCGGGCGTCAGCCCAGCCCGGGTGCCCGCTTTGCGCCGCACTCGGCCCCCGGACACAAACCCAAAAAGAATCAACAGAAAGAGAATACATCGTGGAAAACCGGAACAAAGAAAAAGTGACCCCGAAAAAGAAAACCGGCCTGCTGCAGCGGCTGCTGTCGCTGGCCGCTGCGGCCGCACTGGCCCTGAGCCTTGTAGGCTGTGGTACCTCGGCTGTGGTGCCGGGCGGCAGTGCCGACGTGGTGCCCAACCCTTCCTCTACGGCAGCCAGCGTGGATGCCCCGTTCGAGATGCACTTCATCGACGTGGGGCAGGCGCTGAGCGTGCTGGTGGAATGTGACGGCCAGTTCATGCTGTACGACGGCGGCAACGTGGACGACGGTAGCCTGGTGGTGTCCTACCTGCAGAAGCAGGGGGTGGAGCAGCTGCAATATGTGTTCTGCTCCCACGCCCACGAGGACCATGTAGGCGGCCTGGCGGCTGCGCTGGCCTACTTCCCGGCCAATCATGTATACAGCCCGGTGACGGAGGCCTCCACCAAGTGCTTCCGGGATTTTGTCAAGTACACCCAGCAGCAGGGCCTGCAGGTGGAAGTGCCCGCCGTGGGCACCACCTGGCCCCTGGGCAGTGCTAGCGTGACCATGCTGGGCCCCGTGGCGCAGTACAGCGACACCAACGATACCTCCATCGTGCTGCGCATCGACTACGGTTCCACCAGCTTTCTGCTCACCGGTGACATGGAAAAGACCGCAGAGAGCGACCTTGTGGCCAGCGGTGCCAATCTGAAAGCCGATGTGCTGCAGGTGGGCCACCACGGTTCCAGCACCTCCACCAGCTACCTCTTCCTGAACGCGGTGCTGCCGGAAATGGGCATCATCTCCTGCGGCGTGAACAACAAGTACGGCCACCCACACGAGGAAACGCTGAGCATCCTGCGGGATGCCGGGGTGGATGTGTACCGCACCGACCTGCAGGGCACCATCACCATTGGCAGTGACGGCCAGAACTACACCGTGGGCACCGAGCACTTTGCGGCAGATTCCGTGCTGAACCCCACCGACCCGGCGGCATCCAGCACGGCCCAGCAGGCGTACATCGGCAATGTGAACAGCAAAAAGTTCCATCTGCCTACCTGCCCGAACCTGCCGGCAGAGAAGAACCAGATCCTCTTCTCCAGCTATCAGGAAGCCGTGGAAGCAGGCTATACGCCCTGTTCCAGCTGCATCAAATAAAGAACGAACTCCCCCAGTCTGCTTCACAGACAGCCCCCTCTGGGATGGGGCCTTTGGCAAAACCGAAAAGTTTACCTTTTCGACAGAGGCTCCCTCCTTGAGGGAGCTGGCACGGCGTGAGCTGTGACTGAGGGAGTTTTCTTTTATCCGCCGCTCTGCGGGATTGATAAAATCCCACAGGTGCGGTATACTTAAGACCACTTTATTTCAAAAAAGCAAGGAGGTGCGGCGGATGATCGGTGCACCGCAGCCGCTGGTGCTGGCAAAACCGGCGGCGATCGATACAGCACAGGCAGCGCGGTATTTCGGGGCCAGAGGGGAACCGGACGACCGCACCATGACCCTGTTGGAAACATGCGCCATGCCGCTGCTGGCGGCGGCAACGCCCCGGGCGGTCTGGCTGGAAGCGGACACGGCTGCCCTTGCCGAAGCAGGCATCCTGCAGGGTGGGGATGTGATGAAGCATCTGGAAAACTGCCCGCAGGCGGTGCTGCTGGCTGTGACCCTTGGCCCCGGCGTGGATGCACAGATCCGCCGTGCCGGTGTGGGAGATATCGCGGCGGGCGTTGCGTCCGACGCACTGGGCAGCGCGCTGGCCGAGCAGGCCGCAGACGCAGCCGAAGCAGAGCTGCGCCAGTGGGCCGCAAAAGAGGGAAAGTATTTGACCGGGCGGTTTTCGCCCGGCTACGGTGACTGGGATATTGCAGTACAGCCGCTGGTGGCAAACGCGCTGGATACGGTGCGCCGGGCGGGCCTGTGTGTGACCGATACCAACCTGATGACCCCGCGCAAGAGCGTGACGGCCATTCTGGGGGTCAGCGGCCATCCGGTAAAGGGAAAACTGGCCGGGTGCGGCCACTGCGTGCTGCGCACCCGGTGTGAGTATAGAAAGAGGGGAAAGACCTGTGCAAGCGAGTGAACTTTTCAAGCAGAGCAATACCGTCCTGCTGGACGGCGGCATGGGCACCATGCTGCAGGCTTCGGGCCTGAAGCTGGGTGCAAAGCCGGAGGAGCTGAACATCACGAACCCGGAGCTGATCGAGAGCATCCATGCCAAGTATGCCGCTGCGGGCAGCCGCATCGTCAACGCCAACACCTTTGGCGCATCGGCCCACAAGCTGGCGGGCAGCGCCTACAGTCTGGAAGAGATCATTGCGGCGGGCATCGCCAACTGCAAGCGCGCCTGTGCGCCCTACGGTGCCCTGACCGCGCTGGATGTCGGCCCGCTGGGAGAACTGCTGGAACCCAGCGGAACGCTGGCCTTTGAGGATGCGGTGAGCGAGTATGCGCGCATCGTCCGGGCAGGCGCTGCCGCCGGGGCCGACCTCATTTTCTTTGAGACCTTTACCGATCTGTACGAGTTGAAAGCCGCTCTGCTGGCAGCAAAGGAAAACAGCGGCCTGCCTATCTTAGCAAGCATGAGCTTTGAAGCCGGCGGGCGCACCTTTACCGGCTGCACGGTGGAAAGCTTCGGCGTGACCGCCCGTGGCCTGGGTGCCAACGCGGTGGGCATCAACTGCTCACTGGGCCCCAAGGAGATCTTCCCCATGGCAAAGCGTCTGGCGGAGGCTGTGCCCGGCGACTTTCCGGTGTTCGTCAAGCCCAATGCGGGCCTGCCCCGGGCCGACGGCAGCGGCTACGATATTACCCCGCAGCTCTTCGCCATGGAAATGAAGCCCTACCGGGAACTGCATCTGTTCGCGGCGGGCGGCTGCTGCGGCACTACGCCGGAGTTCATCAAGCTGCTGAACAGCGTTTTTGCAGGCTGCGTACCTGGCCGTCCGGCCCACAAAATGCCCTCGGTGCTGTGTACGCCGGTGGACTTTGTCAATGTGGACGGCATCACGGTGGTGGGTGAGCGCATCAACCCCACGGGCAAAAAGCGCTTCCAGCAGGCACTGCGGGAAGAGGATATGAACTATGTTCTGGAGCAGGCGGTCAGTCAGGTGGAAGCCGGTGCTCAGGTGCTGGACGTGAACGTGGGCGCACCCGGCGTGGACGAGCCTGCCCTGATGCCCAAGGTGGTCAAGGCCCTGCAGAGCGTCACCAGCCTGCCGCTGCAGCTGGATTCCTCCAATGTGCAGGCGCTGGAAAACGGTCTGCGCGTTTATAACGGCAAGCCCATCGTCAACTCCACCAACGGCGAGCAGGAAAAGCTGGACGCGATCCTGCCCCTGTGCAAAAAGTACGGTGCGGCCATCGTGGGCCTTGCCATCGATGAGCGGGGCATCCTGCCCGCCGCCGAGGACCGGGTGGCCATTGCCCGCCGCATCACGGAGGCGGCCCTTGCCGTCGGCATCCCGCGGGAGGACATCTACATCGACTGCCTGACCCTGACCGCCAGCGCCCAGCAGAAGGACGTTCTGGCCACCGTGCAGGCGCTGGAAGCCTGCAAAAAAGAGCTGGGCGTGCGCACCATTCTGGGCGTGTCCAACATCAGCTTCGGCCTGCCCTGCCGCCCCTATCTGAACACCACCTTCCTCACCATGGCGATGTATGCGGGCCTTGACCTCGCCATTATGAACCCTTCCAGCGAGGAGATGATGGCGGCAGTGTACGCTTACAATGTGCTGACCAACCGCGACCCGCAGAGCACCAAATACATTGAGCGCTATGCCGACCGCGTGCCCGCCTCGGTGGCCCTCAAGCAGGCCGCGCAGACGGTGCCTGCGGCTTCGGCATCCGGTGAGAGCGCAGAGCTTACCGGCCCTTATGCTCTGCTGATGAAGGCAGTGGAAAAGGGCCTGAAGGGTGATGCTGCCGCCCAGACCAAGGCACTGCTGGCCGAAAAGCAGCCGCTGGAAGTGGTGGACGAAGCACTGATCCCGGCGCTGGACATCGTGGGCGCCAAGTACGAGAAGGGCACGCTGTTCCTGCCGCAGCTGCTGCAGGCCGCAAGTGCTGCCCAGAGCGCCTTTGAGGAGATCAAGAACGTCATTGCCCAGAAGGGCGAGGGCAGCGCCAGCAAGGGCCGCATCGTGCTGGCCACCGTCAAGGGCGACGTGCACGACATCGGCAAGAACATCGTCAAGGTCATTCTGGAAAACTACGGCTTTGAGGTCATCGACCTGGGCCGCGATGTGCCGGTGGAGACCGTGGTGGACACCGTGCGGGAAAAGGATGTGCATCTGGTGGGCCTTTCGGCCCTGATGACCACCACCCTCAAGAGCATGGAGGAGACCATTGCCGCCCTGCATGCAGCCAAACTGGACTGCAAGATCATGGTGGGCGGTGCCGTGCTCACCCCGGAATACGCCGAAAAGATCGGCGCAGACTGGTACGCTAAGGACGCCAAGCGCAGCGCCGACATCGCCAAGGAATTCTTTGGGGTGTGATTCCTGCAAAAACAGGGAAGGAGAAAACCATGAAAAATACGGCTTTCAGCCTGATGACGGCATTGCTGGCAGTGATGAACGAAAGTGAACCGAAAGACCCGTACTATGTGCTGGCGCAGTATTTTTTGTATCACTTCGACCAGCTGCGGGATCTGAACATCTACGACGTGGCGGATGCCTGCTATGTGTCCCGCAGCGGCATCCGGCGGTTCTGCCAGTCCATCGGCTTTGACAACTTTTCCGACCTGAAGGCTGAGGCCGATGAATGGAAGCGCCAGTGCAACTACTTCATCGGCTACAGCGTGCGTCCGGACTACAAGGAATACCTTTCCGGCAGCATCGGGGAGATGATGGAGGAGATCAACCGCATTGCCACTCCCGCTGTACTGGATAAGCTGGCCGAAAGCATTCATGCCAGCCGACATGTGGTGCTCTTCACCTCGGATTTTTCCGGCATGGCGGCTCGCAGCTTCCAGCAGTCCATGGTGGTCATGGGCAAGCTGGTGCAGATCGTGTCCGATGCCCACTATACGCTGGATTATCTGAAAGTGCTGACACCGGAGGACCTGCTCATTACAGTTTCAGCCACCGGCAACTTTGCCACCCTGATGGAGCCAATGGTGCAGAAGGCTGCAGCCTATAAGGTGCTGGTGACGGTCAACCACGCCATAAAAATGTGGAAAAGCTACGATCAGGTGATCTACCTGAGCGAAAAGGACAACAGCGGTGCCCGCACGGTGTACTCCCAGTATGGTATGACCTATTTCTTTGATATCCTGTACAGCTACTATGTGAATAAATACCGGGAGACTGACCTGTTGCAGGGTCCAATTTCTGAACTGCCTTTGTCGAATTCTCAAAAAATGCGGGTGCAAAGATGTGCAGAATGACGGGTGAAACCGTGGAACTGCTCAAAAACAAAAGAATAAATTGTTCAACCATCCAAACGGGGTTCGCATCGCGAACCCCATTTTTTGTCGGAGATGTGTTACGATAGTCCTGCAAAGAATTGAACCCGCGGGGGCTTCTGCGACGGCAGAACAGACTGACAAAGATGGAAAGGATCACACTATGTATTACGGACACAACCCCAAATTCCCGGACAACTTCATGTGGGGCGCTTCCAGCGCTGCCTGGCAGGTGGAAGGCGGAGTCGCCGATGGCGGACGCACGCCGGCCATCATCGACCTGAACTCCAAGACCAAGAAGCCGTTTACGGATAACACCTATGCGGCGGATCACTATCATCACTACAAGGAAGATGTGGCCCTGATGGCGGAGTGCGGTTTCTCCAGCTATCGTTTCTCGCTCAGCTGGTCCCGCATCATCCCTCATGCAGACGGCAAGGTGAACCCCGAAGGCATCGCGTTCTACAATGATCTGATCAATGAGCTGGTGGCCCACAACATCACCCCCATCGTTACCCTGTATCACTACGACCTGCCGGTCTGGGTAGATGAGCTGGGCGGCTGGAAAAGCCGCGACACCGTGGAAAGATTCGAGCACTACTGCCGCGTCTGCTTTGAGAACTTCGGCGACCGGGTCAAATACTGGCTGTCGCTGAACGAGCAGAATATGCAGATCTGCTATGGCAACTGGCTGGGCGTCAGCAAGGGCTGTGACGACTGGTTCAAGGATCAGTGGAAGATCAACCATATCATGAACCTGTGCCATGCCAAGGCTGTCAACGCCTGCCATGAGATGGTGGCGGGCGGCAAGATCGGCCCTGTGCCCGGCTGCGTGCCTATCTACCCGGAGACCTGCCGCCCCGAGGATCAGATCGCTGCTATGAACGCCGAGGAGTTCACCGAGAAGTTCTGGATCGATACCTATGTTTACGGCGAGTACAGCAACTTTATCAAGCACTACTGGAAAGAGAACGACATCGACATCGGAATGCAGCCCGGCGATGCAGAACTGATGAAGAGCGCCAAAATCGATTTCATCGCCGTCAACTGCTACCGCAGCAACGTTGCAAAGTATGCGCCGCATGACGCAAAACAGCAGGATTATCTGCTGAATAAGAACGGCGTCAAGGGCCAGATGGTGTTCCCCGTGGAGCCGGGCCGCTACGCTCTGACCCGCAATCCCTATGTCGAGTACACCGACTGGGATTGGGAGATCGACCCCTCCTGCCTGCGCTATGAGATGCGTTACCTGTGGGATCACTATCACCTGCCCATGATGATCACCGAGAACGGTTACGGCGCCCATGAGACGAAGGACGCCGACGGCCAGGTGCACGATCAGGGCCGCATCGACTACTTGCGGGAGCACATTTATCAGCTGGGCATGGCCATCGAGGACGGCTGCGAGGTCATCGCATACAACCCCTGGTCCTTCACCGATCTGCTGTCCACCGGCAATGGCATGGCAAAGCGTTACGGTCTGGTGTACATCGACACCACCGATGAGGAGCAGAACGCGGCCAAGAGCGTGGAAGAGCTGTCCATGAAACGTATCCGGAAGGATTCCTTCTACTGGTACTCCAAGCTGATCCGTTCCAACGGTCAGGACTGGGGAAAGGAGATGCTGAAATAATGGCAAAGAAAGATTATAAGGCCATGGCGGCCGGCATCATCAAGCAGGCCGGCGGAGCGGACAACATTGTCAGCGTGACCCATTGCATGACCCGTCTGCGCCTTGTACTGCGGGATAGATCCAAGTTTGACACCGATGCCGTCAAGCAGGTGCCCGGCGTGCTGAACGTCATCATCCAGAACGGCGAATATCAGGTGGTCATCGGCCAGGATGTCCCTGACCTGTATGAAGAGGTCGTCAAGATCGACGGCATCCAGGCCGGCGGCAGCGTGCAGGACGATGAGGCCGCAGCCAAGGATCTGGCACAGGATCACGGCAACATCGGCAACGCGATCCTCTCCTTCATCGGCGGCACGTTCAGCCCGGTGATCCCGGTGCTGGTGGCAGGCGGCCTGACTGGTGCGGTGCTGTCCCTGCTGACCAACGTGTTCGGCGTCTCGGCGGAGTCTGGCACCTACACCATCTTCTACGCCATCAATCAGGCGACCTTCTACTTCCTGCCCATCTTCATCGGCTTTGCAGCCGCTGCCCGCCTGAAATCCAATGGTTTCCTGGGCGCATTTCTGGGCGCGATCCTGCTGTACTCCAGCATCAACGGTGCCGAAGGTCTGGACTTCTTCGGCATCCCGGTGCAGGCTATCAGCTATAACAGCACCGTGTTCCCGGTCATTCTGGGCGTGCTGTTCATGAGCGTGGTCTACAAGTTCCTGCAAAAGCATATCCCGGTCTTTCTCAAGACCATCGTCGTCCCGCTGCTGACCATGCTGATCACGGTGCCTGTCACCCTGATCGTTCTCGGCCCCATCGGCAACACCGTGGGCACCTGGCTGGCAAACGGTGTTTACGCTCTGTACCAGGCAGTTCCCGCGCTGGCCGTCATGGTCATCGGCATCACCACCCCGCTGATGGTTTTCTTTGGCATGAACAACGCCACCTACCCTGTGGTCTTTGCCCTGATGGCAGCTGTCAACTCTGACCCGCTGATCTGCACTGGCATGGCTCCCGCAAACGTGGCCGTTGGTGGTGCCTGCTTGGCCGCATCCCTGCTGTCCAAGAATGTGGAAGAAAAGTCCGTCAGCGTTTCCGCCGGTATCACCGCTCTGTGCGGCATCACCGAGCCGGGCGTCTACGGTGTGCTGTTCCCCAAGACCTACCCGCTGATTGGCGCTATGATCGGTGGCGGCATCGGTGGTCTGTTGGCCGGTATCCTGGGCATGACCCAGTACGTTATCTCCACGCCGGGCTTCATCAGCCTGCCTGCCTACATTGACCCCACCGGTTCCAGTTACAACCTTATCGTCTCGGTCATCGTGATGATTGTGGCTGTGGTCCTGGGATTCGTTGCAACCTACGCACTGGGCAAGCGTGCCGAAGCTAAGAAATAAGCCCCTGCAACAGGAAGAAAAGCAAGATCCCATCTGCAAAAGAAGAGCCGCTGCATCACACAAGAGAACGACGCGGCGGTTCTTCTTTTTTCGGCCCTCACAGGGAAGTGCTGTGGTGGGCCGGTACCGTAAGGTGTGGCCGACAAAGCAAATAAAAACACCTTCCATTGGAGCCGTTCTGCTCCAGCGGAGGGTGTTTTACATTATACGATTTGTTTTTTCTTAGGTTTGTTTGCCAGCCTGTCAACGAGCCACGAGGCGAAGAAACCCAGTGCAAGGCCCAGCACAAGGCCGCCCAGCACATCGGTGGGAAAGTGCACATACAGGTACAGCCGGGTAAAGGCGATGAAAGCCGCCAGCACCAGCGCGGGGACGCCCAACTTCCGGTTTTGCAGCCAGAGCGCAAAGGCTGCCGCAAAAGCCGAGGCCGTGTGCCCGGAGGGGAAGGAGTGCCCGTGGGGACGCTTGACCAGAATGGTGATCGCCGTGTTCACGTCGCAGGGGCGGGGCCGGGCGAACAGCGGCTTGAGGATGCAGTCCCCGGCCAGCAGATACAGTACCAGCGCCGTGGCCATGGCGCACCCGGCCTTGCGGGTGCGGCGGAACAGCAGCAAAAGCAGCGTGAACGCGATCCAGATCTCACCGTGCTCACCGGCGTAGTTGAGAAAGACGGCCAGCGCATCCAGCACCGGGTTGTGGAACTGCTGCAGCCAGTCTAGAAATGCGAATTCAAACGGCATAAAGAACCTCCTGTCTGTTGGTTCTATGGTAACACATCTTCCGGCCCACCACAACCCGGCAGGCAAAAAACAGGAGTGCAGAAATAAGTCACGCCTGTTATATTGAAATGCGATATTACAATGCGGAAAGTAAAAACGCCCGTTCCGACGGCAAAGGCCGGAACGGGCGCAGGATGCGAGAGGATCAGAGGCCCATCTCGGGCAGGGTGGGGTAGCTGTCGATGGCACCGTGCTTCTGTACGCTCAGACCGCAGAACCGGTTGGAAAAGTCCAGGTACTCCTCCAGCTTTTTGCAGGGCAGCTTTTCCAGCTTGTCCACCGTCACGTCGTCCCGGCTCAGCTGCCACAGGAAGGAGCCGATGAAGCCGTCGCCCGCACCGGTGGTGTCCACGGCCCTGACCTTCTGGCAGGGGGCAAAGGCATGGGCGGCGCGGGTGTAGGCGTAGGCCCCCTTGCTGCCGCAGGTGTACAGCACCAGCTGCACATCCCCGGCAAACAGCTGGGGCAGGGCGGCTTCGATGTTGGCGGTGCCGGTGAGGAACTCCAATTCCTCGTCCGAGACCTTCAGGATGTTGGACAGCGGCAGGAACTGCAGCACGGTCTGGCGCAGCATCTCCCGGTCGGGCCAGAGGGGGAAGCGGAGGTTCGGGTCAAAGCTCACGATCGCACCGGCCTCCCGGGCGGCTCCGATGGCGGCCAGATGGGCGTGGCGCATGGGGCTGTCCACCAGCGAGACGCTGCAGAAGTGCAGGGCAAAAGCGTCGCGGAACCAGGCCAGGTCGATCTGCTCCGGGGCATACAGCAGGTCGGCCGAGGGCTTGCGGTAAAAGCTGAAGGTGCGGTTGCCGTCCTCCTCCAGGCTCACGAAGGCAAGGGCGGTGTTGGCCTTGTCGGTGAACACCAGATGGCTCAGGTCGATGCCGCAGGCTTCCAGCTCCCGTGCGATTTTGTGGCCGAAGGGGTCATCGCCCAGCTGGGTGAGAAAGCTGCTGGCACCGCCCAGACGGGCAAAGGCAGCGCAGACATTGGCCGGTGCGCCGCCGGTGCGCGGGCTGAAGGACGGCACCTCGTCAAAGGCGCATCCTACGCGGGACGGGATCATGTCGATCAGCGCTTCGCCGATGGAAAACAGAGTATTGCCGGGCATAGAAAACCTCCAGATCACAAATTGCAGAGTTCACAACAGGCTGCCCCGGTCAGCTTTACGCTCACGTCGCCGGGGGCAGGGTAGTACCGGGTGCTGAACACCGTGGCTCCCCCGTTCAGGAAAATTTCCAGCGAGGAATTGTCGCCCACCACCCGCAGGCTGCGGCAAGGGGCTGCCAGCCGGGCGCGGCGCACGGTGCGGCCGTCGGCCAGAGCGGGGTCGGTGAAGCGCAGGGTGCAGGTGCAGTCCTGTTCAGTATACACCAGCTGCACCCCCTGCGCAACCGTCAGGCAGAAGTCTCCGGCGGGTGCGGCGGTCAGGTCGAAGCGCGGGGCAAGGAACACTTCCTCGCCGCTGGCGGCATGCAGGGCGGCAGCGCTGCGCTGCGCGTCCAGCTCCGGCACCGGGTTCTGCAGCAGGGTGCCATCCGGCCCGGCCGTCAGTACGCGGGGCACGGTGAAGCAGTGCTGCCAGCCGTAGGCCACGGTGGGCGCGTTGCCGTAGTCGGCGTCCGGCATGCCCATCCAGCCGATCTGGATGCGGCGGCCGTTGCCGTCCACAAAGCTCTGGGGGGCGTAATAATCAAAGCCTGCGTCCAGCTCGTGGAACTCGCTCAGGGTGCAGTCCCCGCGCCAGTCACCGTAGATGGCAAACCAGCCGCAGCCGTAGACGTTCTGGCAGTCGATGCCCTGGGGGGACACCGCCAGATACC